>Ga0065721_10051868_pt1 | contig 13328 bp, 17 predicted proteins | sample Mesricmetagenome_FD_59108 | JGI IMG/M metagenome (GOLD analysis project Ga0065721, IMG submission 59108) | Mesophilic microbial community from rice straw/compost enrichment Sample: eDNA_1 v2 (version 2) | ecosystem: Engineered > Solid waste > Grass > Composting > Bioreactor | place: USA: Davis... | reverse complement strand
CCGCCAGTCCGCCGAGGCAGGCATTCCGGCCCCGCTGGCGCAGGCGCTCGCCTCCTCGCTCGCCGTCGGCCCCCGAGGCCGCATGCACCCGTACGCCGTATCGGCGGGCGGCCGCGCCACGGCGGAGGCCTCGGCCGAAGCAGCGGCGCGCGCGGCCTCGCGGCTGCTTCGGTCCGGTCACTCCGAGGTCAGGGTCGGATGCCTCGGGGCCTCGCTCGTGTCCGGCATGGACGAGGCGGGAATCCTTAGGATGATCGACCCAAGAGGCAACGTCGCCTCCGCTCTTGTCGGGATCGGGGGTTCCGGAGACGGCATCGGCGAGGCGCTGCAGGCCATCGCCGAGGGCGCGCCTCCGCCCCCTCCGGCCGTGGCATATCCGCCTGAAGTCCCGGAAGAGCCTGTCCACGGGCCAGCCGTCGCACACCGCGCCGCGGCGCCGCTGCCGCCCCGCAAGGGATCCATCGGCGGCGGATGGAGCCTTTTCACGAATTCAGCCGCGAAGCCTTTGACGAATCCTTGACAGCAAGGATTCGCAGGCTAAGGTGCCGCACCCTCATCGACGGAGAACCACGATGGCAGGAACGAAGGCTGGCGCGGCTGCGCCGAAGGCAGGTCTGGCGGCGATCGCGATGGACAACCGCGACGTAGCCTTCGCCCTTGGCATCGCCGCGATCCTGTCGATCCTCCTGCTGCCGCTTCCCACCTTCATCCTCGACCTGGCGCTGACGCTCTCCTTTTCCCTCAGCGTGCTCATCCTGATGGTGGCGCTCTGGATTCCCCGCGGCGCCGACTTCTCGTCCTTCCCGACGGTCCTCCTCGTCGTGACGCTGCTGCGCCTCGCGCTGAACGTCGCTACGACGCGCGCGATCCTGACCCACGGCCACGAAGGGCCTTCGGCAGCCGGACACGTCATCCAGGGCTTCTCCACCTTCATCATGGCGGGGAACTACGTCATCGGCTTCGTGATCTTCCTGATCCTGATGCTGGTGAACTTCATCGTCATCACCAAGGGCGCGGGCCGAATCGCGGAGGTGTCGGCGCGCTTCACCCTCGACGCGATCCCCGGCAAGCAGATGGCGATCGACGCCGACCTGTCCTCCGGGGCCATCGACGAAAAGGAAGCCAACCGCCGCCGCTCAGCTCTCGAGGAGGAGAGCGGCTTCTACGGCGCGATGGACGGCGCGTCCAAGTTCGTCCACGGCGACGCCATCGCGGGCCTGGTCGTCACTTCGATCAACCTGGTGGGCGGCATCATCATCGGCGTGCTCCAGAAGGGCATGGGCGTCTCCGATGCCGCGTCGACCTTCACCATCCTCACCGTCGGCGACGGCCTTGTCTCCACCATCCCGGCGCTGATCGTGTCCCTGTCGGCAGGCCTCATCATCTCCAAGGGTTCGACCAAGGGGTCGGCCGAGAAGGCCGTCCTCCAGCAGCTCGGCGGCTACCCGAAGGCGATGTTCGTGGCTTCAGGCTTCCTGTTCCTGCTGGGCGTCGCGCCCGGCCTGCCCCTGATCCCGTTCTGGGCGCTCGGCAGCCTATTCGTGCTGACCGGCTGGGCCGTCCCCCGCTACCAGAAGGAGGCCGAAATCGAGGGCGGCATGGCCGAGGCCCGCGAGGAGCGCCCGAAGACGGCCGAGGAGACCGTGCAGGACCTGCTGCGCCTCGACGAGGTCACCCTCGAGCTGGGCATGGGACTGGTGCCGCTGGCTTCGGCCTCCGGCGGAAGCCTGCCCTCGCGCCTGCGGACGTTGCGCGACCGCTTCGCCTCGGAGTTCGGCTTCGTCCTGCCCACCATCCAGATCAACGATTCCGTCTACCTCAGCAACAACGAGTACCGCCTCCTGATCCAGGGCGTGGAATGCGCCAAGGGCGAGCTTCGCCCCGGCATGACGATGATCATGACGCAGGGCGCGCCGCTGCCGCCCCTTCCAGGCGAGGATTCCACCGATCCCGTCTTCGGCATCCCCGCGAAGTGGATCGACACGGCCTACGCCGACGAGGCCGAAGCGCTTGGCTGCACCGTCGCCACCCCGGAAGGCGTCCTGATCACCCACGTCTCCGAGGCCGTGAAGGACAACATGTCCCAGCTCCTGAGCTTCGCCGCGGCGGACCGCCTGATCGGCAACCTGCCGCCCGAATACGCCAAGCTCGTCAGGGATTCGGTGCCCGCCACCGTCTCGATGATCACCATCCAGCGCATCCTGCAGGACCTGCTCGCCGAACGCGTCTCCATCCGTAACCTCCCCGCGATCCTCGAGGCGGTCATCGAGGCGGCCGGCTTCACGCGCCGCGTCCCCGCCATGGTCGAGCACGTGCGCCAGAAGATCGGCAACGCGATCTGCGCGCCCTTCGTCGACAAGACCGGAACCCTCCGGGTCATCGCGCTTTCCTCTGACTGGGAACACGAGCTGGCCGAAGGCGTCATGGCCAATGGCGACGACCGCTCCTTCTCGCTGCCGCCCGACCGCGCCCGCGCCTTCCTCACGGCCGTGCGCGACAAGATCCAGGCCCATGCGGCAAGCGACCCGATGCCGCCCGTCGTCACCAGCTCGGACGTCCGTCCCTTCGTGCGGACCCTGGTGGCGCGCGTCAGCCCGGGCACCGCCGTGATCAGCCACGCCGAGATCCCGCCGCGGTTCGTCAAGGTGAAGGCCGTCGACGTCGTCGAGCACGTGTCGCGTCCGGCATGACCTCGTTCGCCGCAGCCGCAGAACTGCTGCAGCCCCTGCTGCTCGCTTTTTTCCTGACCTTCTGCAGGGTCGGGGCGGCGTTCTTCGCCTTCCCGGCCTTCACCGGACACCTGCCCCTGCAGTCGCGGGTCGGCATCGGCCTCGCCGTGTCCCTGCCCGTTTCCGTGGCAGCCGGGTCGCCGGCCATCGGCGTCGGCGCGGCGGAGGCCGTCTCCGCGATCATGGCCAACGTGACGGTCGGCCTCTGGCTCGGCCTCTCAGGACGGCTCCTTCTCGCGGCCTTCCATGCGGGAGGGCAGCTGATCGGACAGGCGACCGGCCTCTACAACCCCTTCCCGTCGTCCGGCTTCGCCTTCGAGGGGTCGACCGTCGTTTCGGCCATGATGGTGACGGCCGGCACCGCGCTCGTCTTCGCCTCCGACATGCACGTCCATTTCATCGTGGCGGTCGCCGGGTCGTTCCAGGCAGTGGCCATCGACGGCGCGCCCGATCCCGCCGTGCTCAACGCCGGGATCGTCTCCGTGGTCTCGACGGCATTCCGCCTCGCGATCCAGTTCGCCGCGCCGTTCCTCGTGCTGGGGCTCGTGTTCAATCTCGCGCTCGGGGTCGCAAACCGGATGATGCCCGCGCTTCCCGTCTACTTCGTCTTCTCGCCCGTCATGATCGGCCTCGGCCTCTTCCTGCTGGTGCTCACGTTCGGGGCGATGGCCGCGGCCTTCTCTGGAGAAATGTCCCGGTTGATCGAAGGGCTGTGAGGCGCGCATGTCCGGCGACAAGACAGAACAGCCCACAGACAAGCGAATCCGCGAAGCCTACAAGAAAGGCAACGTCCCGCAGTCCCGCGAAGCGGGCAACTTCACGGCGATCCTCGCGCTGGTCGTACTGGTTTCCGGAATCCTTCCGGCCACCGCGCAGGGCGTCGGACGGGCTCTCATCCCCTTCCTCGAACAGCCGAACGACATCCCCATTTCAGGCTTCGGAGACGCCTTGGCGGTCGCGTGGTGGACCGCAGGCACCGTCGGGACCGCGTTTGCCGCCTGCGCGGCCGCCATCTTCGCCTGCGGAATCCTGAGCGCCGTCACGCAGGGCCGTTTCACCGTCTCGGCGGACCGCATCATGCCGAAAGGCCACAAGATCAGCCCGATGTCGGGCGTGAAGCGTCTCGTCTCGAAGGGCAACCTTGTCGAGTTCCTGAAGGGCGTGGCCAAGATCGGCGCCGTGATCGCCGTGGCCGCCTTGGTGCTGTGGCCCCATTTCGGGCAGTCCGACCGCATGGTCGGACTGCCTCCCCAGACGCTGTTCGCGGCTGCAGGCTCCATCGCCTCGAAGCTGCTCTACTCGCTTGCCGCCATCGCCCTCGCGCTGGCCGCCGTCGACCGCGTCTGGAAGAAGCGCGAATGGACCTCGAAGCTCAAGATGACGAAGCAGGAGGTCAAGGAGGAGCACAAGCAGAACGACGGCGATCCGGCCGTGAAGGCCCGCCGCCGTGACCGCGCCCGCATGATCTCGCGGAGAAGGACGATCGCCCAGGTTCCGACGGCCACCTTCGTGCTCGCCAACCCGACGCACTACTCGGTCGCCGTCCGGTACGTGCACGGCCAGATGGACGCGCCGGTCTGCGTGGCGAAGGGAATGGATTCGACGGCGCTTCGCATCCGCGCCATCGCCGAGGCGAAGGGCATCCCCGTCATCGAGAACCCCCCGCTCGCCCGCGCCCTCCACGCCTCTTGCGAGGAAGGCCTGATGATCCCGGAGGAGCACTTCGAGGCGGTCGCGCGGGTCGTAACCTTCGTCCAGGCCCTCAGGCCCGGCACGGTTTCGGCGCGCATGCCTGGTTCCGGGAACTGACCCCTCCTTGCCTCTTTCCACGGCCCGCGCCTAACTGGTGCGGCATCGAACGAGGAAGTGCGCCATGAAGAAGGTCACGCTGGAAGACGACGACTTCTCCACCCTGTCCAACATCTGCCGATCGGCCGCCGACAAGTTCGGTGACTTCGCGAAGGAGTGCCGCAAGGCCGAGAAGGCAAAGTCAGCCGCCGAGGCCGGAGGAATGCCCTTCGGCGCCTCGGCCGGACGGCTCGCAGAGCAGTTCGAGAGGCAGCGCGCCGACGCGCTCCGCTACGCCGAGTTGTTCGACATGGCCGCCGAGGCGTCGCTGTTGGTCGATCCCGGCGACGAACCGGAAGCCTCCGCCCTCGCCCCCTGAGCCTTCTTCCTCGCGCACCAGGTCTGCCGCACGGCGGCGATGAGCGCCTCCTGGGTGAACGGCTTCGTCAGCTTCCACGCCAGCGAGCGCGGCACCGGATGCTCCGAATAGCCGGTGACGATGATGATTGGCAGGTCCGGCCACCTCTCCGCCACCTCCCGCGCGACGGCGAGGCCGTCCATTTCGGGCATGGCAAGGTCCGTGACAAGCATGTCGAACTTCGGCGCTTCGAAGGAGAGCGCCTCCAGGGCGTCCTTGCCCGAAGAAACCAGAACCGCGACGTGGCCCGCCTCTTCCAGCATGTCTGCGGTGCTCCAGCCGACGAGCGTATCGTCGTCTACGACCAGGATCGACAGCTGGCCGAACGAGGCAGGCGCCTGCGCTTCCGGCGCCGCCGGCGCCGGCTGGGCGGAAGCGTTGTACTTGCGCAGCCAGATTTCCGCGGTCGTGCCCGCTCCGGGGGAACTCTTCAGCACGAGCCTACCGCCTGACTGCTCCGCAAGGCCCATGACCATGGGCAGTCCCAGTCCCGTGCCCTTGCCCGGGCCCTTGGTGGTGAAAAAGGGTTCCGTCGCCTGCGCCAGCGTCCTCTCGTCCATGCCGACGCCGGTGTCCACAACCGCGAGGCAGACGTAGTCGCCCTCTTCCCGGGCCTCGACGACGATCTGGCCTCCTGACGGCATCGCGTCGCGCGCGTTGATGCACAGGTTGAGGAGCGCGAGCTCTGTCTGGTTGGCGTCGGCCGCGACGAGGGGAAGTCCTTCCGGGACCTGGGTCCTGAGAAGGTGCCGCGGGCCGATGGAGCGCTGGATCATCTCCCCGATGCCGCCAGTAAGGCTGTGGAGGTCGACGGCGGCGGTGGTGAGCTCCTGGCGGCGAGCGAAAGTCAGCATGCGCTGGGTGAGGGAGACTCCCCTGCGGGTGGCCTCGATCGCGTTCTCGAGCCAGGCCTTCTCCTTCCCCTCGAGATTCAGGCGCTTCGCCAGCAGGCCAAGGTTTCCCTTCACGACGGCGAGAAGGTTGTTGAAGTCATGGGCGATGCCGCCCGTCAGCCTGCCGAAGGCCTCCATCTTCTGTGCCTGGACCAGGGCCTGTTCCGCCTTCTTCCTGGCGGTCACGTCGATGACGGCGCACATGACCCTCCGGAACTGACCGGCCTGGTCGAACTCGACGCGGGAATTGATGATCACGTCCAGCTCGCGGTCGTCCTTGGTGAGCATCCTGTATTCGGATTCCCTTGCCTCCACGCCCTTGAGCGTGGACGGCCACTTCACGTTCTTCGCCATCTCCCGAATGTCGGCGCTCAGGATTCCGAATATGGGCCTTCCGATGACCTCCTCCCGCGCGTACCCGAAGAGCTCTAGCCACCCGTCGCTGACGTCCTCGATCCTGGCTTCGTTGTCGAGGGTGTAAAGGGCCATCGGCGCGTTCCGGTAGAGGAATCGGAACCTTTCCTCGCTCTCCCTGAGCGCGTCCGCCTCCTTCTTCATAGCCGCGGTCATCCGCCGGTCTACGATGGAGGCGATGAAGGTGGTCACGAGGATCGCGAAGGTCATCGACGCGACGGCCGCCAGTATGTAGCGGCGCTCGATCACCGCCTCCCTGCCGGCCATCGAGCCCGCCGGGACGATCTCAATTCCTTCCATGGCCGCGTAGTGCATCCCGGCCACCGCGATGCCGGCGACCACCGCGCCCACGGCCTTGACCCCGAAAGACGAATGCCTGAACGACAGCCACAGGCTGCCTATCGAGGCAACGACCGCCATTGCGACGGCGATCGCGACCCACTGCATGTCATGCGCGAGGGTCGCGGGAATCCGCAGGGCCTCCATGCCCACGTAGTGCATGATGACGATTCCCAGTCCCATGAAGATTCCGGCGGGGAATGTCGCCACGAGGCCGCCCCGAGCGAAGTGCAGGACGAAGAACGAGCTGCCCGTGACCAGCACGGCCAGAACGAGGGAAAGCGACGTCAGCATCGGGTTGTAGCCGATCGCGACGCCTGGAATCTGGAAGGCCAGCATCGCGACGAAGTGCATCGACCATATGCCGCCGCCCATCACGCCTGCGGCCGCAACCAGCCAGGCATGGCGCGACCGGGCTTTCGCTGCGAGCTTTGCCCGGCCGGCCAGGTCGAACGCGGCGTAGGACGTGAGGACCGGCATCAGGAGCGAAAGCGAGACCAGCGTCCAGTCGTGCGTGGCGTGTAGGTGGGACATCGCTGAAGCCTTCGTTTTCGAGGGCGATTGCCACATTCATTGCGGCAGCATCAAGGCGTCAGCCTGTGCCTCGGGCGCATCAATATCTGGAATCCGTTACCGTATTCCGAACCAACAAAACACCAGTCAACAGCTTCACAAGGGTCGCGAAGCGTTCTATAGGCGCCACGGATTTTTAATTCCGCTAAAAAGACTTTCCAGCAATCTCATGCCCAAGAGAAAATCATACCGCTGCGTTTCCGCCACGGAAGACGAGCAATTCCCACGTGAACCCGGGCTGGAAGGAGCCGCCGGATGACGCCCCGCGATCCGGAACAGATCGCAAACGTCATCGACACCCTGCGCAGGCTCTACGCCCACGCAGTAGCCATCACCGGAAACAGGCGGGCAGGCATGGCCATTGTCCAGTCAGCCTTGAAACGCCATCCGAGGAACCCTAGCGGAATCGACCTCCTGACGATGCGCGCGCTGCTGCGCGACGTCACCGACACCTGCAGGGCGGTGCCTGGCGGGAAAGACGTCGTGCCAGGGTTTGGCGCGGACTTCGCCAGGCTCACCTTCGAGGCAAGGGCCTGCCTGTCGCTCAGGATCAACTTCGGCCTCGCCTTCGGGGAGATCGCCAAGATACTGTCGCTGTCCTGCTGCAGGGCAAGGAAGCTCTATTCGGAGAGCATCGCCGGACTCGATCCCGGCCTTCACGGGGGAGCCAGCGTCAGCCCCCCTCCCGGAACCTGACGACGCCGCCTTCGATCAGGAGGTCTTCGTCGCCCTTCAGGGCGGCCCTGTCGCCATCGCCCCAAGCGATGAAGCAGCCCCTGTGACAGAACGTCTCGGCCGCCCCCGGCGGGACCATGAGCGTAACCCGAGACCCGCGCTCCGTCACGACGATGACGCGGGTCTCGGCGTCGGCGTTCGTGACCGAAGCCGCATTGGAGGCCGTGCAGGAAACGAACGCGGCGGCAGCCGAGAGGAGGATCGCCTTCATGGCAGCGACCATGGACCCTGCATCCTGAACGGGGACTGAACGCGCGGCGTCAGCCTGAGAACACGCCGAGTCTGTTGGCGGCCATTGCCCCGGTCTGGCCGGGCATGGTGCGCACGAGCCTGCAGCGCTCCCTCGCCGTCGCCTCGCACGACCGGCGAGACGTCTTCATCCATCTGAACAGGCGCATGACGGCTCTCCCTGCCCTTCCGGGCGAATCCTTGACCCGGTCATCCTCTCACCGAAGAAACGTACTTCGCGTCGCAAATGCGAAGTCCTCCGCCCCGATCGCGACGCCGACGCCGACGCCGATGCCCTTGAAGGATTCGCGGGAAGGACGCATCATTGTTCCGGGCCTCGTAGCCTTCAGGCATACCGCATGGTTGCCCGCGCGGCCGGAAATGTTTCCCGGCCGCGCGTCCCTCCCTCCCGATTCCTGAACGATTCCGGCCTGGGCCATTCAGGGGCTGTTCACGAATCCTTTGGCATTGACTTGTTTCAAGGATTCAACGAAATCCTGCCACCAGCTCCAAGGAGAAGCGTCATGAACAAAATCGTCTCGGCAGCCGTCGCCGCCGCCATCGCCGCAGGAGCCGCGCTGCAGGCCGCGCCCGCTTGGGCCGACCCCGGCCGCGGGCCGATCAGGGCGGAGCGCGACAATCGCGACGCCGCAATCGCTCTGGGCATCGTCGGCGGCATCGCAGGATTCATCGTCGGCAATGCCGTGGCAGGCAACGGAGCCGCTCCGGCCCATGTCGTGCGCCCCGTCCCGCCGATGCCTTCCGCCCGCCCAACTGGATACCACAGGCCCGCTCCGAAGCTGCACGCGCCGTGGAGCCGCGAATGGTTCGCGTACTGCTTCGAGACCTACCGCAGCTTCGATCCGAAGAAGGGGACCTACCGCGGCTATGACGGCCGCATCCACTTCTGCGAGGCTCCCGTTTTTCCGCGCAAGCGCGGCCACGACTTCCGCCGCTGACGCGGCACTTGCCCGGGGTCTTGACCCGGGCCTTCCCAGACCCCACGAAAGGGGGCGGCTTCGCGGCCGCTCCCTTTCGGCGTCCAGGAGGCACACATGGCTGGCATGACGAAGCAGGCGGCCGCCATGCAGGCCCTCACCCCGGATCCCGGCGCGCAAAGCTCCGGCTGGAGCGAGATCAGGACGCTATGGCCGGAGCTCGGCGCGCTGTCCGGCTGCCCGCAGGACCCGGTCCACCACGCCGAGGGCGACGCTGGCACGCACACCGCAATGGTGCTCGACGAACTGGTGCGCGGGGACTTCTGGCAGGGACTTGAGCCAGAGGCGCGCTTCCGGCTGTTCTGGGCGGCCGTCTTCCATGACGTCGGCAAGCCCGCAACCACCGTCCACGAAGCCGACGGCAGGATCACCTCGCACGGGCATTCCCGGGCCGGAGCCGGGATCGCACGCTCCCTCCTCAGGGAGGCCCGCATCCCGCTCGTGCTGCGAGAGGAGATCTGCAGCATCGTCACGTTCCACCAGGCTCCCTTCTGGCTCTTCGAGCGCGAGGACTGGCAGAAGGCGGCGATCCGCATTTCCATGTCGTGCAGCGCTGAAGAGCTTGTCGCCCATGCCCGGGCGGACGCGCGCGGCAGGATTTGCGCCGACATGCAGGACATGCTCGACAGGACGTCCCTCTCCGAGGCTGCCTTCGATGAGATCGGGGCGCTTGGCGAACCCTTCCGCTTCGCCAATCCCGAGAGCCGGTTCGCATATTTCGAGAAAGAGGACCGCAGCCCGTGGCATGCCGCCCACGAGGACTACCGCTGCCAGGTCACCCTGGTCTGCGGCCTTCCCGGCACTGGAAAGGATACTTGGATCGGCAGGAACATGCCCGACGTTCCCTGCGTCAGCCTGGACCAGGTGCGCCTGCAGCTCGGCGTAAGCCCGGAGGACAACCAGGGGCAGGTGATCCAGGAAGGATTCGAGCAGGCCCGCGTCCACCTCCGTGCCCGCCGCGACTTCGTGTGGAACGCGACCAACGTGACCCGCAGCAACCGCGAGAAGGTCATACGGCTGGCCAGGGACTACGGGGCACGGATCAGGATCGTCTACCTCGAGGTTGCCCCGGATGTCCTCCTCGACCAGAACGGGCGCAGGGAGGCCGCCGTTCCTCCGGCTGCGATCGCGCGCCTGGCGCGCAAGCTCGAGCCGCCGCACGCCTCCGAGGCGCACGAGGTGGTCTGGATCAGCGACGGGGAAAAGGTATTCGGGACGGGAACGCAGCCCGCCGCCGCCCAGCCGTCCCCGTGATCAGGGCTGCGGCGCCGCGGCGTGGGCCGCCGGCTCGCCGAACATGTTGCCGGAGAGGTCGATGGCGTATGCGTCCTTGACGGCCAGCGCCTCGGAATCGACCGTCACGGTAAAGTAGCACCTCGACGTGGGGCCGTCCCCCTCCCCGGAACCGAGATAGAAGGCGCGCGTGATCTCCACGTCCCCATGGAACGGCACTTCGTAGCTCCAGCCGTCCGCGTCCTCGGCGTCGACGCCTTCCGGGAACACGTAGTCCTGCCATGCCTGCTCGGCCAGGGCCAGGACCGCCTCCGTCTTCTTCTGCTCGTTCATGCCCGCCACTCCTTTCGCGTTTAGGAGATGGTTCGCGGAGCGCTCGCCAACAACAACTCGCCACTTTCGACAGGAAGGGGTACCTTCCTTTCCAAACAGGAGATCGGGATGCAGCAGCCGCAGCTCACGGACAGGAAGCGCAAGGCTTTCGAGGCGATGTTCGTCGAACTCGGAGCGGCGAAGTCGGACGGCCGCAAGGAATACATGTCCCGGGTGATGTTCGCCCTGATGGAACCCATGTCCACGGCTCAGCAGGCGATGAACGACTACAAGACGCGTTTCCTCCACGCCACAGAGGCGGGGGACACCCTGGCGGGCCTCGCCGCCGTGTTCGCCTTCCAGCGCGACCTGCTCGCCTGCGTATCTAAGGACCTGCCCAAGGGCCTCCTTCGGCAGGCGCAGACATCGATGCTGAAGCGCGCGGCCGGCATCGCTTCCGAAGGGGGATTCCTGAGGGAGCTGTCCATGCAGGCTTCGCCGGTCGCGGAAGCATCCATGATGAGGGCATTCGAGGAGTTCATGGACGAGAAGCTGTCCGCCATGGACGCCGAAATCGCGGCCGCGAAGGGGCCGTCAGGCCCCCTCCCATGAATTCGTGATTGCAAAGGAGAACCGGAATGGCACAGCGGGGGGTAGTGGTTCACAAGGAACGAGGAGTGTTTCTAGGATCCTCTCTCTGGCTCGATGTCTACGCCAAGGACACCGACTGGGACGACTCGAAGAATTCGGTCCCGACCTTCTCCGACGCGGCGGAAGCTGCGGCCGTCATCGAGAGGCAGTGCAGGTTCGGCCTCCACTGCTATCGGTTCGACATGGCAGAGGTCGCCGCCGAGGATGGCAGGGCCACGCTGCAGGAGATCGCCGACGCCGGGCTGAAGGATGACCTCGGGGCGCTCGTCATGTTCCTCGAATCCGAGACGTCCGCCGCCCCTGCTCCCTAGACGCGGACGGGAGGCTTGCTTTACGCCCTGCGCGCCGCGACTCCCGCGACAGCCGCCCTGAGGTCTGGCACGTTCGCAAGGAAGTCGTCTAGCCCGAAATGCAGCGGCTCCGGCCACTCGCCCTGCTCGACCCAGCGCCAGCCATCGTTCTCCCAGTTGAGGACCGGCTCGAACTCGTCCTCGACCACCGCGACGAAGTTCTCGTAGGCGAAGCCCGTAGCCTCGTCCCTGAACACGTAGGCCGGGACCATGGCCTCCACCTCGGCGCATCCGGTCTCCTCGGCAAGCTCGCGAAGCGTGGATGCCGCTGCGTCCACGCCCTCGGGCACGGCGCCGCCCCAGGTGCCCCATGTTCCCGGCTCCTGGACGTAGTCGGACCTCAGTGCGACGAGGAACCTTCCGGTCGAGCGGGCGTAGACGAGGCACCCGGCCCCGCGCCTGCCCCAGAACCCGGTTTCCGCCATCGCCTGCGCGTGAACCTCGTCGTCATCAACCACCAGCCGCCCTCCGATCCTGCCCGTGCCACCATCCCATGACCCGGCGCATGGCTCATGCGCCGGGTCCTACTCGGCGAGCACGGCGCCGGGATATGCCTTGGCTATCTCGCACATGATCAGGAAAAGGGCGTCGCCTTCGTCTTCGGCCGCAGGCACGAAATCTATCTCGAAGCCTTCCCCGGCGCGCCTGGCCGCCGTCACGGCTTCTCCGAGCCTCCGGGCCACTTCCGCAGCGGGAGGCAGCGGCCGTTTCTCTATGGTGAACCTTACCGTCATGGACTCCGTCATGGCACGCCTCCCTCGGCCGGGCGGCCGGCCCGGCAAGACCAATGCATACCGCCAAAGGCGAGTATCTGGAATAGGGCGTTGCCGCCGGCGGCTCGCAGGAGAGAATCGGTCGATGGCCATGAAGCAGGACGAACAGGACAGCGCCTCCCTGGAAGCTGCCGAGGAGCACGGATTCAACGCCGCGGTGCATGCTTGCGGACGTCCTGCGATCGCCCTGCAGGACTGGGTGGCGACGGTCGCGTCCGTCGCCGGAGGATTCGTTGGCAGGACCTTCCATGGCGGCGACGTTCCGCCCGGCTTCGTCGCCTTCGTTCCATCCGACGGCGCCGCCGACGGATGGATTCCCGCCCTCCCATGCGAACAGCTTCTGTCCTCCCTGCCGGATGCCGCCGCCCGTGAACGCGCCAGGTCCTGGGCCGCTGTCCTTGCAGGAATCTGCGGCGGGCGCCGGCCGCTCGAGGCGTCGTGGTCCGAAGGCTCCCTCGCGCTGGACCTCGCGCGCGGTCGGCACAGGGCGGGCAACGCCGTCCAGGAAGGCGGGACGTTCTCGGCATTCAGGGGAGCCTCGCCGGAACGCGCCCTGGAACAGCGCGAGCCCAGCCCGGTCGGCAGGAGGATAAGGTCGCTGCGCGAGGGCGGCGGAGAAGGATTCCTTGTCTCCGTCTCGGACGAAGGGAACGCGCTGGTCGTGCTCGGCGCCGTCCAGGAGGGGGCGCGGGAAGTCGTGCTGCGAATTTCAGGAAGGGCGGTTTCCGCCCAGGCCGGCGAACGTCTGGCCGGCCACGCCTGCGTGGACCCGGACCTTGCGCGGACGATCGGCTCATCCGCGTCGGTCAGGGCGGCCGTGCGGGACATCAGGGACGGTTTCAGGCTGCTGCCCGTCCGCCTCCTGCGCTCCTAGCGGGCCGCCAGCGGCTTGCG
>Ga0065721_10005769_pt1 | contig 13329 bp, 8 predicted proteins | sample Mesricmetagenome_FD_59108 | JGI IMG/M metagenome (GOLD analysis project Ga0065721, IMG submission 59108) | Mesophilic microbial community from rice straw/compost enrichment Sample: eDNA_1 v2 (version 2) | ecosystem: Engineered > Solid waste > Grass > Composting > Bioreactor | place: USA: Davis... | reverse complement strand
CCATCCCGCCAAACGCATCGCCGACCTTCTGCCCTGGAACTGGCATCCCGCCGAGCAGAAGGTCGCCGCCTGATCAAGGCGTCCTCACCGAGCGCTTACGCTGCTTTACCCGGTCCAATACGATTTTCTGATGCCTGGCTCAGATTTGGGATGATTTAAACGGGAGAGCTTTGCTCGACGGGGCCGCTAACTTCTTGCCATTATTGCTACCGGCAATGGTGCCGGCGGAGAGATTTGGCCCCCCGACCTCGATTCACGAAAGTCTTGTTCTCCGCTGGGCTACGCCGGCAAACCGGGCCCTGCGCACACCGGAAATCTAACAACTCAATGACTTATTATATAACGCAGAATTCAGCTGGATGCTGAAGAGGACAGACTATTGCATACTTTTGGCAGCTAGGAGTGACAGAATTGGGTAGGTCTGAGTGTACGGTTGGCCGGTCACGCGACATGCCCCAGCGTTGGTCTGTCGGAACGTCGCGACCCGGTGATTGGGTTGCACCTCAGCGGCCATCATCCTGCTCTTCAGAGGCAGGCTAATGCTGCTGCAGGCGATGGTTGAAATCAGTTTGTTAGAAATTTGGCAGAACCGAGGGGGAGCGAACCCTTTTCCTTAGCTCTTTACGGATCAGCAGTCGGGTGTTGTAAGAGCGAGGGGACAGCTAATGGACTAGGGCACCGTTCCGGACTGTCAGGTGTTGGTGTCACGGCTTGGTTCAAGGCGGCAGCCTTCTCGCCGAAGGCGCTGCCAGACCTCCATGGCGATCAGGCACTGCTTGTCACTTGGAATACGTGAGGGTACGGAAGCAGCTACACTCAGTATTCCAGATTCGGTAGGCGACAACAGGTGCCTCGCCATCCCCCATGCCCTGAGCTGCTCCCAGAAGACAGAGCCTGCCTGAACCACCGCCGTTTGCGCTTCGATACCGTTAAGCACCTTTTGATCCTTTACAGCAGCTTTGCGTGTCTCCCGCTGCTCCTCGGCCGTGATGAGCTCATTGAGAAACTCCTTGGGCCAATCCACCTCGATCGCAGATACCCTTTTCCAGCATGCTTGGTGTTTGGCCCACTCCGTGACGTTGCTGATGCTCTCCGGGGTTGCAGTGATAGAGTCATGAACGACCTTTGAGACAACGACGAAGGCGTTCTTCATGGACTCGGACATTCCTTGGTTCCGCCAAATAAGGTCAAAGTCCACGCTACACTTTCGCGCCTCCACATCGTGGGCGAGTTTCGCTATGGCGTAGGCGACCACATTGGCGCGATAGCCCCCCTGATACCATGGCTGCTCCGTAACAATCTTTTCCACCTCGCGAAACACAATCGCCTTGGCAACGGCGTGCTTGTAGAAGGTCTCATTGAAGGCATCGGGCTGATTGGTCCATTCGCGACCAATAGCTTTGGCAAACTCCGCGAAATTCTTCTGGGCGCCCTTGCTCACTATGTCCGGATGGCCACGCCAGACGTTCAGGAATTTAGCCAGATCAGTCTTGGAAAAGACCTGATTCTTCGGATATTCCAGTTCAAATTTCTTGGGCTGTGGATGTCGTGCCTTGGCATCATGATACTGACCTCGGGCGCGTTCATAAAACCATTTGGACTCCCTGAAGGTGCCATCGGGCGATGGTGCAAAAATCCGGCGAGAGAAATCTTCCATCCGCACGTGAAATGGATGGTTTGAGAAAAAATCAGCGGCGTTGACGCGGTTTTGGCTATTGGCAAACTCTGAAATCTTGGGAACAACATCAGAAGTTCGCTCAGGTGGAATGATGGAAAGTTTCATCTGAACGAACACCTTCGAAAGGTCTATGTCTTTTCTGCGACTCGCTGCGTGGATGGAGGCTGTGGTTTGGCCGCCGTTAACAATCTGAAGATTTTTCAAGCGCTTTATCCGCAGGGAGCCCTGTACCAATTCGGTTTCGACTTCTTCCGCAGTTGCCGTAACACCGTTGTTATACGCAAAAAACATCTCGGGATCGTCCTCGATGGTTTTGCGTATTCCCTTATTCACACTTCCGCGAGCCTGGAGAAACACCCTCACATTCTGCTCTAACAGGCGGGCCCCCCATCTGTCATAGATTGAGGCAAGCTGCCTTCCGGGAACCACCATGAGATAGGCTTCATATCCAGCGTCGGTAAGATGGGCGGGGAGTGCCGGAATGGACCCGCCGAAGTCGGCGGAAAGATCAATTTCTACTTCCTCACGACCATGCCCGGATGTTACATAACGGTAGAGGCGTCCGAAATCCCATACGCTGTATGTGATGGGCGTGCCCCTGAACTCCCCCGCTTCACGACCGTCAACGCGAGCGCTTAATATCCGGTTGGAGATCAGCATCAATCTGACCTTGGAGATAGCGCTCCAACGCTTTGCTATCAGGTCGGCAAGGCCAAACGAGGGATGAGTTTCCTCCAGACTGTTGCGAAACTCCGGATCAAGCGACTTGGACAGAAAATTCGTTGCCCGCTTGAAGAGGCCATCCATTTCGGTCGCGGTCAGAGTTCCGACCTCTTGGGACTGATGAAAATCGGCAACAATAAGGCTCAGAACTCCGCCCGTGCTTAACGGGTCGCCACCATAGCCATCAATCCTCATTCCACCCCGCGCCGGCATATACTGAGCGCGATCGGCGGTATCCAGTTCACCTGCGTCAACAAGTTGGGCGCAGACCTTCTCAAAGAAAGTATCCTCGACAAAGCGGCCGTCGGCATCAGCCGAGCCTAAAACGTCTTGAAAAAACTCCTTGTAATAGTCTTCAATGCTGATTGCCACTGCGGTCTCCCCTCAGTGCTTCTTTCAATATGTTTGGCTCTGCTGCGAATGCTTCACAGGCATCCAGATTGAGGAAGTACTTCACCCTGAATACTGCAGGCCCCGTTGTATCAGGGATAATTCTTGGGAACTTATCTCTAACATGATAAAGGCGCGTCATCCCCTCTATCCACAGGTAGTCTTCGTAGGAATCTTCCCACCGGAATCCTGCTGCAGCCAGCAGCGACTCGAACTGGTCGACTGCTGACAAGTCTGCACTTTCAACTGCAGAGCAAACCCGGCGGGCAACATCCGTGAGTGTGAATGCACGGGGAAATGTGGATGGTGCTGGGTCTAGGTCGATAACGTAAAGAAACAAAAACTCAATCCCTGCGTCGTCAAGCTGGGTTTCAGAGCTGATTCTGACGTAACGTTGGTCTGAGCCTTTGCGCGCCTTCACTTCAATAGACACACGACCAACTTCAAAATCCTTCGGGCCATCGAGCGGTCCACGCCATGAGGACAAGGCGTCCTGAGGCCGCATTTGCGGGAGAAGATATTGTTCCAGAAAGAGAAGCTCCCCGATCAGCCCCTTTTGCTCCTCTGGTGTCAGTCCTCCGGTCCTGCCGCCTCGAAGAAGGTGATGCCATCTCCAGGTGCGCGAAATACTCTCCCGGAGAGCGGCTTCCTCGCTGATCGCCCGGTCTGCGTTCGCAACAATGTCCAGACAGAGCTGATAGAAAAGCTCTTTCTGAGACACATCCGTTAGCTTAAGGAGAAGCATTCTTCGGCCATCTTCGTCTCTGGCCGTAAGTGCAGCTTCGATACCTTGGAACTTTGGCAGCTTCGCCGCCAGGGAAATGTCAGCACTGTGGCGTAGGCATAGTAGGGGCCTGCCATCCACCGCCTTCCCCCAGTAAAAGTCCCATCGTCCATTCTCTGCAACCCGCCTTGCATTAACGGCGGCGACGGCAGACGGCGTGATGATTTCCTTCCAAGGATCGTCAATCACGATCACCTGCCATTTCATCTTCATCGAGGTCGTCGGAGGGGAAGTTCTCCCGAATCCAAGTGGTGTTTACAACGTATTCAACACGCTTCTCCTCCAGAGCGGTTCTGGGAAAGCTAATGCTGTAGGCCACAACCGGTTGGTCATGTACACGTTCTTTTTTCTCATTTCGGATGTCAAGAAGATGTACGATCAGCAGTGGCCGAAAGCGAACTTCACGGTATATCTTGTCCGGATAATTGACGTGCTTTGTGTCGTCATCCTTAATGTTTTTTTGTGCACGATAAAGGCGCTTTGCCTCAGCGATCTGTTCCTCGGACAGCCCGGCACGTTCAATTCCACGAGAGGCGACACGCTGCTTGTTGGAAATGTACAGGGTTAATGGGTCGCTAGCTCTGCCGGCTGTGCGGCGCTGGCATATAATTTTAATGCCCAAGGAATCGTCTAGGAGCGGATTATCATCGCTGGACTGGATGCTGGCAAACAAAACATCCCACTGCGAGAGCTCACCATCCTGTCTGTCGGCGATATAACGCTTCAGTGGTTCAGGGTCTGTCAGCAGTGACCCAGGATGGTGACGAAATTGCGAGATGAACTCAAGTATGTAGCCGACAGGCACTCCTCTAGTAATATATCCATGCGCAATCTGCTCTGATGTAGATGCCAGTGTTCCTGATGGCATCGGTTTTTTGGCAAGATCAGCGGCGGCGAGGCGATTTGACGAGAGGCTTGCGGTGTCTCGCCTCAAAATAGCGGTTTCGACAAAACTGTTACCCAGCCCAATTCTAACAACAACGGTCTTTCCCGAGCCCATCTTGTTTCGTGCGGTTACGATCAAGGTGTCTGGATGGCCTCTGACTTTTAGCCCAAACTCCTCCGGGGTCGCGCGCGCAACCTCCATGCTTCGGAGCTCCTCACGCAGAAGTTCTATGGACTCGGTAATATGTGCGTACCAGCCCTCCGCTTCTTCTGGCATCCACACCCGACAGAGATCATCGTAATCAGGCCTATAACCGAACCAGCGGCCCATCTGCATTAGAGTGTCATACATCATGGAGTTTCGGAGAAAATAGCTGACGGTCAGGCCTTCCAATGTGAGACCGCGGGATAAGGAGAACCCGCCAACAGCAATAACGCTCAGCCCGGTTTGTGCATAGTCAGCATAGTTTAGCTGTCCTGTGGAGCGGCTGTTTACTTCCTCAACCTTAATCGGGGCAACGGCGTCATGAAGATTCCTTTGTACTGTGGGCCAGTCAGTTCCTGCATTGGGGAACTCACGCTCCCAGATCTTACGCAACGCAGCTATTTCAGGATACTGGAGTGCTTCCGACGGAGGTAAAGCGCCATAAACGCGAACGGCGGCTTGTATGTCTGCCAGGCGTCTATGAATCTCATTGCGGAGTTGGCGTTGTACCTCTGTGAAGCGAGAGGCATTCACCAGCATGGAACAATGTTCTTTATCGTGCCCTCTTATCAATCGAATGGCGCGGGCAACAATGAATGTTCGAATCGCGTCAATCAAACTTGGTGGCAGACCGATTACCTCGAAGTTCTTAGTGTGCTTCAGCGGCAAATAGTCTTCGTTATCTTCAATGTGGCGAATGATTGATTCCGCCTCTTCCAAGAATACCCGATTTGCTCCGAAGTAGTTCGTCGGTGGATCGAGGCTCACAATAAAATGTCTCGGAAACAGATCATGCCCCCTCATTTCATCATCTGTATCCGGGTCGATGAATATGTTGGCGAATGGAGTCGCTGTGTATCCAACATAGCAGCTGCGATCAAACATCTGCAGAAGGCGGCGAATCAGATCATTTATGGCGGACACTTCCCCTTTGCCGTGCTTGATGTTTATCGATGCATTGTCCGCTTCATCATCGATGAGAAGCATTGGGCTGCTTATTGTTTTTGAAGGGCCAGAGCTGTGCTCTCGCAACCATTCAAACAGATTCTTCAGTGTGCTGGAGTTTTTCTTGATTACGAAAACAGCAGGTTCATTAAGTGTCTGCAGGGGAATACCCACCCCCGATGCCATCGATTTGCTGAAGTCCTTCACGGAGTTTGTGAATGTTACGGGGCGCCTAGTCTGATCAAACCTTCCTACGCCCACAAATTTGTCATCCTTCTTGGATAACAGTCTCGCGCTGTCTCTGCCTACGAAGCCTTCATCAATCCGCAGCTGTGTCTGATTCCGCAGATTGTTGTGTATACCCGCTATAACGATTATCAGGCGATAGCCCGCATCAGCGGCTTTGCAGATCAAGCCGGTGTAGTTGGCGGTCTTTCCAGACTGAACGTGTCCAACCACCATCCCTCGGCGGTTCCATCGTCCTTCCTTGTTTGGATTCTCCAGCAGGCCGAGAATCCGGTCAGTTACATTATCGAGCGTAGCAATAACTTGGCCGGAGAAATGTTTCTGGCCAAGCAGCTTTTTGTACCGGTCCCAGTAGTAAGGGTTGATCTTCGCCCGCTCTGCTTCAAGCCATGGTTCGTAATCGCGTTCGGTTAGCATTGCGCCGACCGTCATGCTTACGCCGTGCCGAACCTCAAACTTTCTGGCTAGTTTTTCTGCTGTTGCATCATCAACAGAACAGGAATCGATCTTTCGAAATGCATTTATTAAATCTCTGATCTCCTTTGGTGTTGGGTTGATCTTCTTAATCAGCTGGCTCTCTACTGCTGCTTCAAGATTTTCGAGATTATCAGACACTCTGAAGCTCCCCGGCACCGATTTTCTGAATTATCGCTTCTACATTTTCCCAGTTCGATCGAAACGGCTCGGTGACGCGCAACATCTCCATGATGTCATGTCTTTCAAAGCCGGCCTCTCGAAGTTTATGCATGGTGGTTTCCACCGTGTACTGTAGTGTTTCGCCGGAGAGAGCGTTGCCGGCAACACGTTCCGGTTCTCCGCCAAGGTCGGCAAACAGAGCATCCATGGGCAGAGTCGCGCCAGCAAGTTCAAGAACCTGCAGGAACTCCGTCTTTAGGTCCGAAGGCAGCTTCGATGTGAATTGGGCTATAACTGGATGCTCCGGATTTAGCCGGTATACAATTTCGTTTTTGTTTTGCATCCTGCTCCATACCGGCAGGCGATTGTCGGAAACCAGTTGTCGGCCCCGCGCCGTGTATACCCGCTTCGATGTAGCCCCTATGACCTCAATGATTCTGCGCAGACGGTCTTTTACAACGGGCGGGGGGTGCGCAGAGGCCTTTTTGACGTCTATCTTCCAATGGGCATCAAGTCCATTTGGCATATCAATTTTGACGCGGGCCAGCTTGGTGAGTTCCATCTGTCGAGCGAGCCCGAACCAAGTGCCATGAATAATTAGGCGCTTCTCTCGATAGACGTAGAAGCCCTGATTTCTGAGATAACCGCCACGCCCTGCGTACCGCTCCCATTCGCCAGGCGTCACCTTACGATGATGGGGAAGGGTGAAAGCCTGTACCGTCACCTCATGATCGCCGACCTTGATGTGCTCAACAGGTCCTGGGTTTGTTGCTGGATGTCCGGAGTTGAACGGATCGAACGGTTCTAAGGGGCGACCGTTTAGCGCAATTCCAACTTTGCGCAGGCCGCGCTCACCGGCTAGATAGCGATGGAATACCAGTTCAAGATGATGCCTCGCCTCATCGATCTGGCGAATAAAATGGGTGTGCCCTTTTTCATCACAACTGAGATCTACTAATCGATCGAGATTCTCCCATAAGACTAGCGTGCCGGTTTCCCCCAGCTCCTTTGCCCAAGGCAGTTCTTCCGGATTACTCGGAATTTGCACCACCCAGTCATCGGTTCGCGCGACATAATCAAGGTCCCATATGGCCGCACTGGTGAGATGATCCTTGCGGGTGACCACGGTCATCCGGCGGCACTGAGAGAATGATGCAGTTTTAAGACCTAGGCCAAATCGCCCTAGGTCAGCTGCGGGCCTGTCTTCCAATGGATTTTGGCTTCCGGGGCGCATGGCAAGAAGCAGTTCTGCTTCCGTCATACCTCGACCGTTGTCGAGGATCGCGATCCGCTGCTCCCCGGGTTTGGATGATGCATAAAGTTGTATGGACGTGGCGCCGGCAGCGATCGAATTGTCAATCACATCCGCGAGGGCGGATTCAAGTGAATAGCCAATGTCCCGCAAGCTCTCGATTAGTATCGAGGCTTTCGGCGCAGCATTTACTATTCTCACGTGCCTCCCCCTCCGTACGCGCCCACCGAGTAAAAATCATAATCAACTCCTCGAATGCTTGTATACTGTTTTTTCTATGGCAGTGTCCGGGAGGGCCCGATATACGGATAACTCTTTGCCGAAGCGCTAATTTTTAGAACGCGATATATCGCAGCTGCGATTTTGTTGGCGAGCAGTGGAGGGACTGCATTTCCAATTTGGGTATATTGTTGCGTGCGCCCGCCTTTGAAGTAGTAATTGTCTGGGAACGTCTGAAGTCGCGCCACCTCCCGCACCGTAAGGCTGCGGCATTGACGTGGATCGGGATGGATGAAGTAGTGTCCATCCTTTGATATGTGACTGGTTACCGTAGTGGATGGGGCGTCCCAGACCTGTACGCGGAAGCGGTCGGCAAACTTGCCGGATTTCCAGTTCTTGTGCCGAGGGGCCAGTTCAGGCGGAAACTGATCTGCCTTGGGGGATTTGCCTGTAACCTCTGCAAATAGGCTGGCATAAAGATAGCGTGCCAGATCGGCAGCCATGTGGCTGCGGGTTTCGGTGTCGCGCAGCACCTTTACGTTGCGATCAATAAGCCATTCTTGCAGTTCGGCGGGACACCCACGGCCAAGAGCACTCGATCCTTCCCCGGTCCGGGATAATTTGAAGTTTTTACGCTTGAGCGCCTTGGCAACGTTTCTGGCCTTCTTTCGGAAATCTATGAGGTCCTTCGAGTTTAGAGGGACCTTCAATCGGGCAATTCGGCTCGCTGCTTTTGCTACTTCAGTGCGCCAAGCCGCCTCATCCTGCTCCTTCTTGCTCACGCCGCTGCGCAGCTTTGGCATGCCGCCGATAACATGCCTGAGACAGGATTTTCTGCGAGAAAGAGGAATTCTAAGGCTGTCAATCTCTTCAATATTCTTTGCGATGTCCTCTCTTATACCCACGATGATAACGCGATGACGCGCCTGCGGAATTCCATGGTCCTCTGCGCGAACCACAAAATCATAGGCTGAATATTGGAACGAACGCAGCGTATTTACGGACTGTGGGCGGGGTGCCAGCGGAATTAGTTTATACTCTATCTCAGAATGAGGCGGTTTGCTCAGATCACGTAAAACCTTCTCAAAAATCTGCTGACCATCCACTGAAGAAGAGAGGAGGCCTTTTACATTCTCCATTACAAAGGCTGCTGGCTTAAGCCGGGCAAGGATCTGGATATACTCTTGATAGAGAAAGTGCCGGCGGTCATCTTTAGCACTGTAACCTGCCACTCCCTTGTTTCGCGCACGGCCGACAAGAGAGTACGCTTGGCATGGCGGGCCTCCGATAAGTATCGTCTGCCCTTTGAATCGCTTCCGGATAGAGTCGAGTCGGGCATTAAGAACCTTTGCTGCCTTTGCAGTTCCGAGCTCGAGGTGCAGCGCTTCACTGCAGGCTTGCTCCCACTCAGCAGGGTAGAGTGTTTTCCAGTTCGGCTCAGAAATTCTTCCGTTGAGGAACTGATAGTACTCTTTCGGAAGTTGTCCGGTGAACTGGCGCAAAAACGTTCTTAGGCGCAGCGTCTCATACGCCCACTTCTCCTTCTCCACAGAAAGCACCACCCGGAAGGGGTGCAGTTTGGTATCTGGATCGCGTACGCTTGAGAAGCCCTCGGCAAGCCCTCCCGGACCCGCGAACAGGTCTACAACCCCAAACTCCATTTCCCCACACTCTTCATTTATAGTTTTGTTAGCCAATTTTATCGGATTGAGCATTACTTTCCAGGCCCGACCATGGATCGCAGAACCAAAAAGGAAAAGCGTTCGTTCAATATGTCGAGGATTCGGGGGAAGGATACCGCACCTGAGCTGCGTCTCAGGCGCGCACTTCATGCAGCCGGTTTAAGATATCGCCTGCATGGAAAGGGAATGCCAGGGAGGCCCGACCTTGTTTTTCGGAAACGCCGGGCTGTTGTGTTTGTCCATGGGTGTTTCTGGCATCGTCATGAGGGATGCATCAAGACAACAACGCCATCCTCCAATGTTAAATTTTGGGCAGATAAATTCTCTGGCACGAAGAAGAGAGATGCCGCAGTGGTCGAGAGACTGAGGGCGGACGGATGGAGGGTAGCCATCGTCTGGGAATGCCGGCTGACAACTGCCGCTGTTCCTGAAACGGCAGCAGAATTGTCGAGATGGTTGATCACCTCTGCGGACTTCCTAGAGATCGGATAGTTGAGTTTATCGTCCCCAATTTATGGCTTTTGATTGTCTCCGGTCTTCAAGGGAGGCTGTCTTTGCTTGGCAATGGTATCACTTGATATAATAGCGACGCACGGGGAGAGTCTCATAGGGAACGAGCCGTAACGGCGTCAGCCCGTAAGTCTCCTCCTGAGCCGGGAGCAACCCGGATGAGGACATCCTAAAACATAATCGGATCGTTCTGCCTCGACGGGCCGGACGAGGAGTTCATATAGCTATCCTACGGGGGGTAGACCAAACGGATTCTATTGAAGGAGCGCGCTTTCGGCTGCTTATCTGGTTGCGGTACCGGACCAGCAGATCCCGCAGGGTCATCTCCTTAAGCAAGACCGGCAGTTCGGCACGGTCCAATGCAATTTCCTGATGCCTGCCCCAGGTTTCGGCATCCCGTTTTGTGGAGAAACTACGGGCGACTTGGCCATAATCCTTGCGCGGCGCGATCGCCTGCCACTTGTCTCCGCGCTGCCGAATAACAGCCATCCCGCATCTCCGAGTGACGCAGGAGTGACAGGGGATGATTTAACGGGAGAGCTTCGCTCGACCGGAGCAGCTAACTTCTTTTCACTGCTGCTACCGGGAATGGTGCCGGCGGAGGGATTTGAACCCCCGACCTCGACTTTACGAAAGTCTTGCTCTACCGCTGAGCTACGCCGGCAACGGCGGAAAACCGCGCCCCCGCCTTGACTTGACCAGGGCGAAGGGCGCGCGGAAAATACGGTCCGCAGGGCCGGTTGGCAAGCCGCAACTCGGGAAAATCAGGGAGGTTAATCAGTCATATGCCGGCGGCATACACCTTCTACGGCAATTTCCTCTCTTCCCATTGCTACAAAGTCGGGCTGATGCTGGCCTTATGCGGCGAGAAATTCGACTACCGTCATGTCGACCTGGCCAAAAAGCAGCAGAAATCTCCCGAATTTCTGGCGATCAACCGCTTCGGCCAAGTGCCGGCGATGGTCCATAACGGCTTCAACCTCTGCCAGTCGGACACCATCTTGCAATATCTGGCCGAGCAGACCGGCAAGTTCGGCGGCGCCACTCCGGAAGAGCGCCAGCGCATCCGCGAATGGCTGGCCTGGGAGGCCGACCGGCTGGAGCCCGGGGTTGGCCGCACCCGGCTGTATGAGCGCTTCGCCAAGCCCGATGCAGCGGTGATCGACTACATGCGCGATGCGGCCGAAGCCGGGCTGGACCAGCTCAACGATCTTTTGGAGGGCAGGCGCTTCCTGGTCGGCGACCGGCCGACGATTGCCGATATCGGCGTGTTCGGCGCCATCGCACATATGGCGGAAGGCAAGCTCGACCGGAACAACTGGCCGAATATCAGCGCCTGGTGGGACCGCATCGTCGCCCTGCCCGGCTTCCAATGGCCTTACGATTTGCTGCCCAAGACAGACAGGGACGCGGATTAGCCGTCCCCTAGCCGGGTCTATTTGCGATCTTCCAATGCCAGCAGCGGCCGCGGCGTCACGGCAAGCGGCGCGGCTTGGCCTAAGCGGGTGGGATCGAGTGCATCAAAGCCGCCGCAATGACTGCACAGCGGCGCCCAGACGGCATGGCCGGTGCCGCAGGCCGTGCATTGCCAGAGATCGGCCGCGCCAGTGATCTTCGTGCGCCAGCGGTCCGCCGCCACCGCATCGCCATCACCTTCCTCGGCAAGCTGCGCCTGCAGGCGCGCCGCCCAGGGCCCGGCATGGCCGATGTCATCCAGCATGGCGCGCGCAGCAGCAAAGTCATGCGCCTGTAAAGCAGCAGCAGCGACGAGCAGGCGGCTTTCCAGCGCAGTTTCCTGGCCAGCGACGAAATCCTGCGCGCGGCGCGTCAGCGTTTCGCTGGCCAGGTTCTGCTGCAGCGCCAGCCAGGCTTCGGCATAGACTTCGGCGGGCTGGCGCTGCCAGGCGCGTTGCAGGCTTTGCAGCGCCGCTTCGCGCGCAGCGTGGTTGGCGGGATCCTTTGCGGCAGCCGCGGCCAGCAGCAGCGGCGGCACCGGATGATCGGGCAGTTCGCGCGCTGCATGCTGCACCAGACGGCGGGCCTGCTGCGCCTCGCCCTGCTGCAGGGCGGCCAGCGCGCGGGCGAGATCGAGCCGTGCCGCCAGTTGCGCCGCGGCGGCTTTCGATACGGCCTTGCGCTTGCGGGCCTGCTCCAGCCGCGCCTGCGCCGCTTCCCACTGGCCGGTCTCCACCAGCAACTGCAATTCGGCTTCGGCCGCGAAAGGCGAGGCGGGGCGCAGGGCGGAAGCGCGTTCGGCATAGGTCAGCGCCGCCTGACGGTCGCCGCGGGCGCGCGCATCGGCAAGCAGACCGCGATAGCCAAGGAAGGCCGTGCCGGGATCGCGGCTGAGCGCGGCAAAGGCCTTGCGCGCATCGTCCTGTCGCCCGCCAAGCTGCGCCGCATGGGCCACCAGAAGCCGCGCCAGGGCCGGATCATCCAGCAGGCGATGCGCCTGCGCTGCCAGCTTGGCGGCGCGGTCCGCTTCGCCGGCGGCTACCGCCACCATGCCGGCGGCGAATTGCGCATAGCCTTTCGCCTGACGCTTCAGGCGGCGGCGTTCGGGCAGAGCCGCGGCCCAGGCAATGATCCAGGTGAGCACAAAGATCGCCGCCGCCAGCAGCACCACAGCCAAGGCCAGCAGAGGCGCCGGCGCTTCGATCGCATAGCCGAACCAGTTGAGCCGCAGACGGCCGGGCTGATCGGCGAGCCAGGCGGCGAAACCCGCCAGCGCCATCAGCACGATCAGGATCAGGCCGGTCCGCAGCAAGCGCAGCATGGTTCTAAGCCTCGCCCGTCATCGCTGCGCCATCGCAGCCTGCAAGGCGGCGCCATAGGCATCGAGCGCGGCATCAAGCTTAAGCCGCGCCTGCACCTGATCGCGCCACTCCGCCAGTTCAGGCGTGAGCTGCATATCGGCCAGGGCCGACTGCGCGGCGTCGAGATCACCCTGCTGCAGCGCGGCCTCGGCCATGGCGAGTTTTCCTTCCGGCGTTGCCGTATCGGTCTCGCCGATGCGTCTAATGCTGATCAGGCCGGTGACTTTGTCCCACGCGCGCTGCCACCAGGGTTTGACCGCGGCATCCGCACCGGCCGATGCTGCGGGCACGGCTTCGCGCTGCGCTTCGGCCAGAGCGGCAAAGCGCGCCGCAAGCTTTACGGCAGCGGGCGGCGGCG
>Ga0065721_10005901_pt1 | contig 13331 bp, 8 predicted proteins | sample Mesricmetagenome_FD_59108 | JGI IMG/M metagenome (GOLD analysis project Ga0065721, IMG submission 59108) | Mesophilic microbial community from rice straw/compost enrichment Sample: eDNA_1 v2 (version 2) | ecosystem: Engineered > Solid waste > Grass > Composting > Bioreactor | place: USA: Davis... | reverse complement strand
AGCCATGGCAAAAGGCAAGTTTGAACGGACCAAACCGCACGTGAACGTGGGTACCATCGGGCACGTCGACCACGGCAAGACGACGCTGACAGCGGCGATCACCACCGTTCTGAACCGTACATTCGGTACAGGCGAAGCGCGCGGCTACGATCAGATCGACGCGGCTCCCGAAGAAAAGGCTCGCGGTATTACCATCAATACCTCGCACGTTGAGTACGAAACGGCTGCTCGCCACTACGCACACGTTGACTGCCCGGGCCACGCTGACTACGTGAAGAACATGATCACGGGTGCTGCGCAGATGGACGGCGCGATCCTGGTGGTGTCGGCTGCTGACGGCCCCATGCCCCAGACGCGTGAGCACATCCTGCTGAGCCGCCAGGTGGGCGTGCCTTACATCATCGTGTTCCTGAACAAGGCTGACATGGTTGATGACGAAGAGCTGCTCGAGCTGGTCGAAATGGAAGTGCGTGAGCTGCTCTCGAAGTACGATTTCCCGGGTGATGACACCCCGATCGTGAAGGGTTCGGCCAAGCTGGCACTCGAAGGTGACGAAGGTCCCCTGGGCAAGGAAGCCATCCTGAAGCTGGCTGAAGCGCTGGATACATACATCCCCACGCCCGAGCGTGCAGTGGACGGTACGTTCCTGATGCCGGTGGAAGACGTGTTCTCGATCTCCGGTCGCGGTACTGTGGTGACTGGCCGTATCGAGCGTGGCGTGATCAAGGTCGGCGAAGAAATCGAAATCGTCGGTATCCGTGACACCGTCAAGACCACTTGCACGGGCGTGGAAATGTTCCGCAAGCTGCTGGATCAAGGCGAAGCCGGTGACAACGTCGGTATTCTGCTGCGCGGCACCAAGCGTGAAGACGTCGAGCGTGGCCAAGTGCTGGCCAAGCCCGGTTCGATCAAGCCGCACACCCAGTTCACCGCCGAGGTGTACATTCTGTCGAAGGAAGAAGGTGGCCGTCATACGCCATTCTTCCAAGGCTATCGTCCTCAGTTCTACTTCCGTACGACGGACGTGACCGGCACGATCAAGCTGCCGGCTGACAAGGAAATGGTTCTGCCGGGCGACAACGTCTCGATGGAAGTGACCCTGATCGCTCCGATCGCGATGGAAGAAGGTCTGCGCTTCGCTATCCGCGAAGGCGGCCGTACTGTCGGCGCCGGTGTGGTTGCNACCATCATTNAGTAAAAAAACGTAGTATCATATCGGTCTGATGTTTTCNGAAACATCANGTCGATTGAAGCGGTGAGTGTACAGACCCTCACCGCTTTCCAAGTCTAGGGGTATAGCTCAATTGGCAGAGCGTCGGTCTCCAAAACCGAAGGTTGTAGGTTCGATTCCTACTGCCCCTGCCACAACAGATTCACCGCGGCCACCTTCGTGGCGCTTATAGCCGGGACCATGTCCAACAGCAATGTAGAAACCGTCACCAGCAACGTCGACCGCCTGAAGCTGGCGCTGTCCGTGCTGGTCATAGTCGCCGGGATCGTCGGGTACTCCATGTTGGAAGGCCAGCCGGCGGTGATTCGTGTAGGTGTCTTCCTGATCAGTCTGATCCTGGCGGCAGTCATTGCCTGGACCAGTGAGCCCGGTAAGCGCACGCTGAGTTTTGGTCGCGACTCCTATAACGAGGTCAAGCGCGTCGTATGGCCGACACGCCAGGAAACGCTCCGCATGACAGGCATTGTGTTCGCCTTCGTCATCGTCGTGGGTATTTTCCTGTGGCTGGTCGATCAGATCCTGCAATGGGTCATCTTCGGCGTCTTGCTTGGCTGGAACTAAAGGTTATTCATGAGCAAGCGCTGGTACGTCGTTCACGTCTATTCCGGAATGGAGAAGAGCGTGCAGCGGGCCTTGGTCGACCGCATTGCTCGGGCCGGCCTGGAAAACAGCTTCGGGCAGATTCTCGTGCCGTCCGAAGAAGTCATCGAAGTAAAGGGTGGCAAGAAGTCCATCTCCGAGCGACGCATTTTCCCCGGCTACGTGCTGGTCGAAATGGATCTCACCGATGAAACATGGCATCTGGTGAAGAGCACGCCTCGCGTTACAGGCTTCCTGGGGGGCTCCGGCAATCGTCCCGCCCCGATTTCCGAAAAAGAAGTCGAGAAGATCCTGTCGCAAATGGAAGAGGGCGTCGAAAAGCCCCGTCCCAAGATTCTTTTCGAAGTTGGCGAAATGGTTCGCGTGAAGGAAGGCCCTTTCGCGGACTTCAACGGCAACGTCGAAGAAGTGAACTACGAGAAAAGCAAGGTGCGTGTATCGGTCACGATTTTTGGCCGCTCCACCCCTGTGGAACTCGATTTTGCTCAGGTCGAAAAGACCTGATTCATCAACCCCGGGGAGCCTGTCAATACGGCACGGCCGTACTGACAGGCGTCAAAACCCGCAAGGAGCATAGCAATGGCGAAGAAGATCGTCGGCTTCATCAAGCTGCAAGTGCCAGCTGGTAAGGCCAACCCCTCCCCCCCAATTGGTCCGGCGCTCGGTCAGCGCGGCCTGAACATCATGGAATTCTGCAAGGCGTTCAACGCCAAGACCCAGGGCATGGAGCCCGGTCTGCCGATTCCGGTGGTGATCACGGCTTATGCCGACAAGAGCTTCACCTTCATCATGAAGACGCCGCCGGCGACTGTTCTGATCAAGAAGGCGTCCGGTGTACAGAAGGGTTCTGCACGTCCGAACGCTGACAAGGTCGGCACGCTGACCCGCGCTCAGGCTGAAGAGATCGCCAAGACCAAGCAACCCGATCTGACTGCTGCCGATCTGGACGCAGCGGTTCGTACGATTGCTGGTAGCGCCCGCAGCATGGGCATCACCGTCGAGGGAGTGTGATATGGCGAAGTTGTCCAAGCGCGCGGCCGCCATCGCCGCCAAGATCGATCGCAGCAAGTTCTACCCTGTTGCCGAGGCCCTGAGCCTGATCAAGGAAACCGCAACGGCCAAGTTCGATGAGTCCATCGACGTGGCAGTTCAGCTGGGTATCGACCCCCGTAAGTCCGACCAGCTGGTCCGTGGCTCCGTGGTTCTGCCCGCCGGTACCGGCAAGAGTGTGCGCGTAGCCGTGTTTGCCCAAGGCGAAAAGGCTGAGGCTGCCAAGGCTGCTGGTGCCGATATCGTCGGTATGGAAGATCTGGCTGAAAGCATCAAGGGCGGCAACATCGACTTTGACGTCGTGATTGCTTCTCCCGACGCCATGCGCGTTGTGGGTGCCCTGGGTCAAGTGCTCGGTCCCCGTGGCCTGATGCCGAACCCCAAGGTCGGTACCGTGACTCCCGATGTCGCGACGGCCGTGAAGAACGCCAAGGCTGGTCAAGTGCAATACCGTACCGACAAGGCCGGTATCATCCACGCCACCATCGGCCGTGCGTCTTTTGATGTCGAACAATTGCAGACCAACCTGGCCGCTCTGGTCGATGCCCTGAACAAGGCTCGTCCCGCTGCTGCCAAGGGTGTGTACCTGCGTAAAGTCGCCGTGTCCTCCACCATGGGTGGCGGTGCACGCATCGACCTGACCTCCCTGACGGTCTAAGGTCGTAAAAAGTACTTTGGGCCATGTCCGGGGTCGCCCCGGGCATTGCTGTCAAAGACCGCTGGAGCAACTGTAGGCGGCAGTTTTGCCGACAGGAGCTTAATTCCGGAATCCTTCCGGGTCCTGCGTAGACGGCGCCCATGGAAGATTTTTCGTTTCAATTCGAAGAACTCGACCAGGTGCGCCGCATTCGGTTGACGCGAGGGTCCCCCGAGCGTCGTTAGAAGGAGTGTTCAACCGTGAGTCTCAATCGTCAAGAGAAAGCGGTAGTCATCGAAGAAGTCTCTGCAGAAGTCGCAAAGGCCCAATCGATCATTATCGCTGAGTACCGTGGTTTGGACGTCGCTTCTGTAACCGTATTGCGCAAGAGTGCGCGTGAGTCGGGCGTTTATCTGCGTGTTCTCAAGAACACGTTGGTACGCCGCGCGCTGGCTGGCACGCCTTTCGAAGGCTTGTCCACCCAGCTGACCGGTCCGTTGATGTATGCCATCAGCGCTGACCCGGTTGCGGCTGCAAAAGTGCTCGCAGAGTTTGCCAAGAGCAACGACAAGCTGGTGATTACGGGCGGTGCAATGCCCAACAGCCTGCTTGATGTGAACGGTGTCAAGGCCCTGGCCACGATGCCTTCGCGCGAAGAGCTGCTCTCCAAACTGCTGGGCACCATGCAAGCCCCGATCGCGCAATTCGTGCGTACGCTCAACGAAGTTCCGACCAAGTTCGTGCGCGGCCTCGCTGCCGTTCGCGACCAAAAGGAAGCGGCATAAGCCACTCGTTGTGCAACGTCACAGAACGATACCCAACCTCGATATTGTATACACCTGGAGTTCTACAAAATGGCAACCAAAGCTGAAATCCTCGACGCCATCGCCGGCATGACCGTGCTCGAGCTGTCCGAGCTGATCAAAGAAATGGAAGAAAAATTCGGCGTGTCCGCTGCTGCGGCCGCTGTAGCTGTCGCTGCTCCTGCAGCCGCTGGTGGCGCTGCTGCCGCTGCTGAAGAGCAAACCGAATTCACCGTCGTTCTGGCCGAAGTTGGCTCGAACAAGGTGTCGGTCATTAAGGCTGTTCGTGAAATCACCGGTCTGGGCCTGAAAGAAGCCAAGGACCTGGTTGACGGCGCTCCCAAGCCCGTCAAGGAAGGCCTGGACAAGGCTGGTGCTGAAGACGCCAAGAAGAAGCTTGAAGAAGCCGGCGCCAAGGTCGAACTCAAGTAAGACCTGCTGTGCCTTGCCCGGGGAGCGCCATGGCCTTCCCGGGCTTTTGCGTTTCCAGAAAACCCGTGTTTCGGCCCCATTTTTCGTGAAGCCGGGTTTTCTGGAGTCGTAAACCAGGGCCGTGGTTGACGGCCATTGTAACCTCTCGAGTCGGAGTGCCCATGCCTTATTCGTACACCGAAAAAAAGCGCATACGCAAGAGCTTCGCCAAACGTGCCGACGTGCAAAACGTCCCTTACCTTTTGGCGACTCAGCTGGAATCCTTCAAAACTTTTCTTCAGGCGGATACTCCTCCTTCGCAACGCAAAGATGACGGCCTGCAAGCCGCCTTCACGTCTATTTTCCCGATCGTGAGCCACAACGGTATGGCTCGACTCGAGTTCGTCAGCTATACCCTGGGTGACCCGGTCTTCGACGTCAAGGAATGCCAACAGCGTGGTCTAACCTACGCCTCGCCCCTGCGCGCCAAGGTGCGCCTGGTGCTGATGGACCGTGAAGCAAGCCGCCCGACCATCCGTGAAGTCAAGGAGCAGGAAGTCTACATGGGCGAGATTCCGCTCATGACCGAAACCGGCTCTTTCGTCATTAATGGTACCGAACGCGTCATCGTTTCGCAGCTCCACCGTTCTCCCGGTGTGTTCTTCGAGCACGATCGTGGCAAGACGCACAGCTCCGGCAAGCTGCTGTTCTCGGCACGCGTCATCCCCTACCGTGGCTCATGGCTGGACTTCGAGTTCGACCCGAAGGATGTCCTGTTCTTCCGTGTCGACCGTCGTCGCAAGATGCCGGTGACGATCCTGCTGAAGGCGATCGGCATGACGCCGGAATCGATCCTGGCCACCTTCTTCGACTTCGACCAGGTCGAAGTCCTATCCGAAGGCGGCATGCTGGAATTCGTGCCCGAGCGTTGGAAGGGCGAAATGGCCCGCTTCGACATCACCGACCGTGACGGCAAGGTGATTGTCGAGAAGGACAAGCGCATCAACGCCAAGCACCTGCGTGATCTGTCGAATGCTGGCGTTCAGCGGATTTCCGTGCCCGAAGACTTCCTGATCGGTCGTGTACTCGCCAAGAACATCATCAACCCGGAAACGGGTGAAGTGATCGCCAACGCCAATGACGAGATCACGGAAACCATCCTGAGCGACATTCGTGCTGCCAACATCCGCGAGATCCAGACGCTCTACATCAATGATCTCGACCGCGGCAACTACATCTCGGCAACGCTTCGCACTGACGAAACGGCTGACCAGAATGCAGCGCGCGTAGCCATCTACCGCATGATGCGTCCGGGCGAACCGCCCACGGAAGACGCCGTCGAGGCTCTGTTCCAGCGCCTGTTCTACAGCGAAGAGACTTACGATCTGTCGCGCGTCGGCCGCATGAAGGTCAACAGCCGCCTGGGTCGTGGAGAAGACGACACTGGTCCGTTGACCCTGACCGACGAAGACATCGTCGAAACCATCAAGGTCCTGGTCGAACTGCGTAACGGCCGTGGCCAGATCGACGATATCGATCACTTGGGCAACCGTCGTGTCCGTTGCGTGGGTGAACTGGCAGAGAACCAATTCCGTGCCGGTCTGGTGCGTGTCGAGCGTGCCGTGAAGGAACGCCTCGGTCAAGCCGAGACCGAAAACCTCATGCCGCATGACCTGATCAACTCCAAGCCGATTTCTGCGGCGATCAAGGAGTTCTTCGGTTCGAGCCAGCTGTCCCAGTTTATGGACCAGACCAACCCCTTGTCCGAGATCACGCACAAGCGTCGTGTATCGGCCCTGGGCCCGGGCGGTCTGACTCGCGAACGTGCCGGCTTTGAAGTGCGCGACGTGCATCCCACGCACTACGGTCGTGTGTGCCCGATTGAAACACCTGAAGGTCCGAACATCGGTCTGATCAACTCCATGGCGCTGTACGCTCGTTTGAACGAGTACGGTTTCCTGGAAACGCCTTACATGAAGATCATCGACGGGCGTGTCAGCAACCAGATCGATTATCTGTCCGCGATTGAAGAAAGCAACTACGTGATCGCCCAGGCGAACGCGCAGTTGGACGAAGAAGGCCGTTTTGTCGATGACCTGGTGGCGTGCCGCCAAGCCGGTGAAACGTTGATGACCTCGCCGGAAAATGTCCACTACATGGACGTGGCTCCGTCGCAGATCGTGTCGGTGGCTGCATCGCTGATTCCGTTCCTGGAACACGATGACGCGAACCGAGCCCTGATGGGCGCCAACATGCAACGCCAGGCCGTTCCGTGCCTCCGACCCGAGAAGCCGCTGGTCGGTACGGGTATCGAGCGTACGGTGGCCGTTGACTCGGGCACGACCGTGCAAGCGCGTCGTGGCGGCGTGGTTGACCACGTCGATGCCGAGCGTGTCGTGATTCGCGTCAACGACGACGAAAACGTGGCCGGTGAAGTGGGTGTCGATATCTACAACCTGATCAAGTACACACGTTCCAACCAGAACACCAACATCAACCAGCGCCCGGTCGTGAAGCGCGGTGATGTGGTGGCTCGCGGTGACGTGCTGGCCGATGGCGCTTCGACCGACCTGGGCGAATTGGCGCTGGGCCAGAACATGCTGATCGCCTTCATGCCCTGGAATGGCTATAACTTCGAGGACTCGATTCTGATTTCCGAGAAGATCGTGGCTGACGACCGCTACACCTCGATCCACATCGAGGAGCTGACGGTAGTCGCGCGTGACACCAAGCTGGGCGCTGAAGAAATCACACGTGACATCAGCAACCTGCCGGAAACGCAGCTGAATCGTCTGGATGACTCCGGTATCGTGCATATCGGTGCTGAAGTCCGTGCAGATGACGTGCTGGTCGGTAAGGTCACGCCTAAGGGCGAGACCCAGCTGACGCCTGAAGAAAAGCTGCTGCGCGCGATCTTCGGCGAGAAGGCTTCCGATGTGAAGGACACCTCGCTGCGCGTGCCCTCCGGCATGGTCGGCACAGTCATCGACGTGCAGGTATTCACCCGCGAAGGTATCGAGCGTGACAAGCGCGCCCAGTCCATCATTGAAGATGAACTCCGCCGCTATCGCCAGGACCTGAACGACCAGCTGCGTATCGTGGAAGACGATGCGTTCGACCGTATTGCCAAGTTCCTCGTCGGCAAGACGGTGAACGGTGGTCCGCGTAAGCTGGCCAAGGGTTCGGTCATCGAACAATCCTACCTGGACGAACTTGATCGCTGGCAGTGGTTCGACATCCGTCTGGCGGATGAAGAGCATGCAGTCGTTCTCGAGCAGACCAAGGAATCCCTCGAGCACAAGCGCCACCAGTTCGACTTGGCCTTCGAAGAGAAGCGCAAGAAGTTGACGCAAGGCGACGAGTTGCCCCCGGGCGTGCTGAAGATGATCAAGGTCTATCTGGCCGTGAAGCGTCGTCTGCAGCCGGGTGACAAGATGGCCGGTCGTCACGGTAACAAGGGTGTGGTCTCGCGTATCACTCCGGTGGAAGACATGCCGCACATGGCCGACGGTACCCCTGTGGATATCGTTCTGAACCCGCTGGGCGTGCCGTCGCGGATGAACGTGGGCCAGGTGCTGGAAATGCACTTAGGCTGGGCTGCCAAGGGTATTGGCCAGCGTGTGGGCGACTTGTTCGACGAAGAGCGTGGTGCGCAGGCAAGCGAAGTCCGTGCCTACCTCGAGAAGGTCTACAACGAAACCGGCGCAAACGCTGATCTGAGCCAGCTGACCGATGAGGAAATCATCGAGATGGCGAAGAACCTGCGCAATGGTGTGCCTCTGGCCACCCCCGTGTTCGACGGTGCCACCGAGGAAGAAATCGACAAGATGCTGCGTCTGGCGTACCCGGACGAGGTTGCCAAGCGCCTCGAGCTCACCGATGGCCGCACACAGGCGTGGCTGTACGACGGTCGCACCGGTGACCGCTTCGAGCGCCCCGTTACCGTGGGTTACATGCACTATCTGAAGCTGCATCACCTGGTTGACGACAAGATGCACGCGCGGTCTACTGGTCCTTACTCGCTCGTTACTCAGCAACCGCTCGGTGGTAAAGCCCAGTTCGGTGGCCAGCGCTTCGGGGAAATGGAAGTCTGGGCACTGGAAGCCTACGGTGCGGCGTACACCTTGCAGGAAATGCTTACCGTCAAGTCCGACGACATTTCCGGCCGTACCAAGGTTTACGAGAACATCGTCAAGGGCGATCACGTGATCGATGCCGGCATGCCGGAATCCTTCAACGTGCTCGTCAAGGAAATTCGATCCTTGTCCCTGGACATGGATCTGGAGCGTAAATAATGAAAGCGCTACTCGATCTCTTCAAGCAAGTCTCTCAGGACGAACAGTTCGATGCCATCCGTATCGGCATCGCTTCGCCGGAAAAGATCCGCTCGTGGTCCTATGGCGAAGTACGCAAGCCCGAGACGATCAACTACCGTACGTTCAAACCCGAGCGCGATGGCCTGTTCTGCGCAAAGATCTTCGGTCCGACCAAGGATTACGAGTGCCTTTGCGGCAAATACAAGCGCCTGAAGCACCGTGGCGTGATCTGCGAGAAGTGCGGCGTTGAAGTCACCGTGGCCAAGGTGCGCCGCGAGCGCATGGGCCACATCGAGCTGGCGAGCCCGGTTGCACACATCTGGTTCCTGAAGAGCCTGCCATCCCGCCTGGGCATGGTGCTCGACATGACGCTGCGCGATATCGAGCGCGTGCTTTATTTCGAAGCATGGTGCGTGATCGAGCCGGGCATGACCCCGCTGAAGCGCGGCCAGATTATGTCCGACGACGACTTCCTGACCAAGACGGAAGAATACGGTGATGACTTCCACGCCCTGATGGGTGCGGAAGCCATCCGCGAGCTGCTGCGCACCATCGATATCGATCGCGAAGTCGATTCCCTGCGTGCCGAGCTGAAGGCAACTGCCTCCGACGCCAAGATCAAGAAGATCTCCAAGCGCCTGAAGGTGCTGGAAGGCTTCCAGAAGTCCGGCATCAAGCCCGACTGGATGATCATGGAAGTGCTGCCCGTGCTGCCGCCGGACCTGCGTCCGCTGGTACCGCTGGACGGCGGCCGCTTTGCGACGTCCGACCTGAACGATCTCTATCGTCGCGTCATCAACCGCAACAACCGTCTGAAGCGCCTGCTCGAGCTCAAGGCTCCTGACATCATCCTGCGCAATGAAAAGCGCATGTTGCAGGAATCGGTCGACTCCCTGCTCGATAACGGTCGCCGTGGCAAGGCCATGACCGGCGCGAACAAGCGCCAGCTCAAGTCCCTGGCCGACATGATCAAGGGCAAGAGCGGTCGCTTCCGTCAGAACCTTCTGGGTAAGCGCGTCGACTACTCCGGTCGTTCCGTGATTGTGGTGGGTCCGCAGCTGAAACTGCACCAGTGCGGTCTGCCTAAGCTGATGGCGCTTGAACTGTTCAAGCCCTTCATCTTCAACAAGCTCGAGCTCATGGGCCTGGCCACCACTATCAAGGCGGCCAAGAAGATGGTCGAAAGTCATGAGCCCGTGGTGTGGGACATTCTCGAAGAAGTCATTCGGGAACACCCCGTCATGCTCAACCGTGCGCCGACGCTGCACCGTCTGGGTATTCAGGCATTCGAGCCTGTACTGATCGAAGGCAAGGCCATCCAACTGCACCCGCTCGTCTGCGCGGCGTTCAACGCCGACTTCGACGGTGACCAGATGGCGGTTCATGTGCCGCTGTCGCTCGAAGCTCAGCTGGAAGCCCGTACCCTGATGCTGGCGTCCAACAACGTGCTGTTCCCTGCTAACGGTGAACCGTCGATTGTGCCGTCCCAGGATATCGTGCTGGGTCTGTACTACGCGACCCGCGAGCGGATCAACGGCAAGGGTGAAGGTACCTTCTTCGCCGACATCGCCGAAGTCCAGCGCGCCTACGATACGGGTGCCGTTGAACTGCAGACACGCATCACGGTTCGTCTGAACGAGTACGAGAAGGACGAGAACGGCCAATGGCAGCCTCGCCTGCGTCGTTTCGAGACGACGGTCGGTCGCGCGCTGCTGTCTGAGATCCTGCCGTACGGCTTGCCGTTCTCGGTGCTCAACCGCCCGCTGAAGAAAAAGGAAATCTCCCGCCTGATCAACCAGTCGTTCCGTCGCTGCGGCCTGCGTGCCACGGTNATCTTCGCCGACAAGTTGATGCAGTCCGGTTTCCGCCTGGCAACNCGCGGTGGTATCTCGATNGCCATGAGCGACATGGTGATCCCGACCGTCAAGGAAGAAATCCTGGCGCANGCCGCNCGTGAAGTGAAGGAAATCGACAAGCAGTACTCGTCGGGTCTGGTCACGGCTCAGGAACGCTATAACAACGTGGTGGACATCTGGGGCAAGGCCGGTGATCGCGTCGGCAAGGCCATGATGGAACAACTCGCAACCGAGCCGGTCATCAACCGCTTTGGCGAAGAAGTCCGTCAAGAGTCCTTCAACTCCATCTACATGATGGCTGACTCCGGGGCGCGGGGTTCCGCAGCCCAGATCCGCCAGCTGGCCGGTATGCGCGGCCTGATGGCCAAGCCGGACGGCTCCATTATTGAAACGCCGATTACCGCGAACTTCCGTGAAGGCCTGAACGTACTACAGTACTTCATCTCCACTCACGGTGCGCGTAAGGGTCTGGCCGATACGGCTCTGAAGACGGCTAACTCGGGTTACCTGACTCGTCGTCTGGTCGACGTGACGCAAGACCTGGTCATCACGGAAGATGATTGCGGCACGACGCAAGGCTACTCCATGAAGGCCATGGTCGAAGGCGGTGAAGTCATTGAACCGTTGCGCGACCGGATCTTAGGTCGTGTGGCCGCCGTGGACATCGTCAATCCCGACACGCAGGAAACCGTGTTGGAAGCCGGCACATTGCTCGCAGAAGACCAAGTCGACCTGATCGACAGCTTGGGTATCGACGAAGTCAAGATCCGCACTCCGCTGACTTGCGAAACGCGTCATGGTCTGTGCGCACACTGCTATGGTCGCGATCTGGGCCGAGGCACGATGGTCAACCGCGGTGAAGCCGTGGGTGTCATCGCTGCTCAGTCCATCGGTGAACCGGGCACGCAGCTGACGATGCGTACGTTCCACATTGGTGGTGCGGCTTCCCGTGCTGCCATGGCAAGCTCCGTCGAGACGAAGTCTGCCGGTACGGTGGGCTTCGCCATTGGCCTGCGTTATGTGACCAATCCGAAGGGCGAGCGCGTTGCGATCTCGCGGTCAGGCGAAATCGTCATCTTCGACGACAATCGTCGCGAACGTGAACGTCACAAGATCCCGTACGGTGCCACGATCACCGTGGGCGATGGCGATGTCATCAAGGCCGGTCAACGCCTGGCGACATGGGATCCGCTGACCCGTCCGATCGTGTCCGAGTACAAGGGCCGTGTGCGCTTCGAGAACATCGAGGAAGGCGTTACGGTCGCCAAGCAGGTTGACGAAGTCACCGGTTTGTCCACGCTTGTGGTGATCACGCCCAAGACGCGCGGTGGCAAGACCATGATGCGTCCGCAGATCAAACTGCTGAACGACGCGGGCGAAGAGGTCAAGATTGCGGGTACCGAACACTCGGTGAATATTTCCTTCCCGGTTGGCGCGCTGATCACCGTGCGCGACGGGCAGGAAGTGCAGCCGGGCGAGATTCTGGCGCGTATTCCGCAAGAATCGCAGAAGACTCGCGATATTACCGGGGGTCTGCCTCGCGTGGCCGAGCTGTTCGAAGCCCGTTCACCCAAGGATGCCGGCATGTTGGCCGAAGTCACGGGTACGGTTTCTTTCGGTAAGGACACCAAGGGCAAGCAGCGCCTGGTGATTACGGATCTCGAAGGCGTGAGCCACGAGTTCTTGATTCCCAAGGAAAAGCAGGTTCTCGTGCACGATGGTCAGGTCGTCAACAAGGGCGAAATGATCGTGGACGGTCCGCACGATCCGCATGACATCCTTCGCCTGAAGGGTATCGAGCAGCTGGCCATCTACATCGTGAACGAAGTGCAGGACGTTTACCGTCTGCAGGGCGTGAAGATCAACGACAAGCACATTGAAGTGATTGTTCGTCAGATGCTGCGTCGTGTGAACATCACGGATGCGGGTGACACCACCTTCATCACGGGTGAACAGGTTGAACGTTCCGAGCTTCTGAACGAGAACGATCGCGTGATTGCAGAGGGCGGTATTCCTGCCTCCTACGAGAACGTGCTCCTGGGTATCACGAAGGCTTCGTTGTCGACCGACTCCTTCATCTCGGCCGCTTCCTTCCAGGAAACGACTCGCGTGCTGACCGAAGCAGCCATCATGGGCAAGCGCGACGATCTGCGTGGTCTGAAGGAAAACGTCATCGTGGGTCGTCTGATTCCCGCTGGTACCGGTATGGCGTATCACCAGGCTCGTCGCGAGAAAGATTCGCTCGAGGCTGCTGAACGTCAGGCCGCACGTGCCATGGCCAACCCCTTCGAGGATCGTCCGGCTCCCTCCAGCTCCGAGTCGGATGCTGAGTCTGCCGACGTGCATGCGGATGAAGACCATGACGTGGAAGGTGCTGTGCCCGGTGATGATGCCGAGTAAGCCATGATGCGGTGACCCTGCCGCAAT
>Ga0065721_10006622_pt1 | contig 13332 bp, 11 predicted proteins | sample Mesricmetagenome_FD_59108 | JGI IMG/M metagenome (GOLD analysis project Ga0065721, IMG submission 59108) | Mesophilic microbial community from rice straw/compost enrichment Sample: eDNA_1 v2 (version 2) | ecosystem: Engineered > Solid waste > Grass > Composting > Bioreactor | place: USA: Davis... | reverse complement strand
GCCCTGTTTTGGGATTGATCAATTGCGGCAGGGCATCCACATAAGTCGACTTCAACTTGGTCAGTTCGCGGAAAGCCAGGATATCGTCCACAATAGTATGGCCTTTCGCTGCCAACTTTAATAGTACATCCTCACCTGTCTGGTATTGGCCTGTTTTTGTCTTCTTCGCGGAAGGATCGAGTTTTAATTTATCAAACAACACTTCGCCCAGCTGTCGTGGCGATGCCAGGTTGAACTTAACACCTGCCTGTTGATACACATTTTGTTCAGCCGTCTTTGCTTCTGCTTCCAGTTGTTTGGAATAATCGTTCAGAAATTCTGTGTCTATACGTACGCCCTCAAACTCCATGTCGGTAAGTACCTGCACCAGCGGGTTCTCCACTTCATTGAATACTTTTTCAACTTCTTTTTTCTTCAATAATGGAGTGAATACATTTTTTAATTGCAAGGTGATATCAGCGTCTTCTGCAGCATAGTCGCAAATCTTTTCCAGTTCCACATCACGCATATTACCCTGGAATTTTCCTTTCTTTCCAATCAATTCTTCAATATGAACCGGTTCATAACCGAGGTATTTCGCACTCAGCACATCCATGCCCCGTTTACCATCGGGTTCGATTACATAGTGAGCAAGCATCGTATCGAAAAGCCGGCCTTTCATTTCAATTCCATACCATTTCAACACCAGCAGGTCATATTTTGTATTCTGACCAATCCAGGTTTTGTTTTCATCATTAAATAATGGTTGAAAAAATGAGAGTATCTCTTTCGTTCTTTGCTGATCAGCAGGACATGGTACATAGAATGCCTCGCCCGGTTTAACGGCAAAACTCATTCCCACCAGCTCTGCATTGTTTGCGTCAATATTAGTCGTCTCCGTATCAAAACAAACCTCCTCACTGGCCATAAGTAAGGATACGAGTTTTTTGATGCCTGCATCATCATTTACTGCTTCATAACGGTGTGGTGTGTTGTGAATGTTTTTATCGATTGACAACACAGCTGCTTCTTCATCGTCAGCGAGCACCACAGCTTTGGGAGCCGCTTTTACGGCAACCGGTGCTTCCTCTGTTTCAACTATATTTCCAAACAGATCGGTCTGTACGCCCTGTGGAATTACTTTTTCAACCGTAGACCTTCCCGGTGTGACCAATGAAAAATCATCACCCAGCAGGCGTTTGCCAAGTGTTTTAAATTCCAGTTCGGTGAAAACTTCCCTCAGTTTATCACGGTCCCAATCTTTTACCCGGAAATCTTCTTCATGAAATTCGATGGGTACGGTAGTAATAATTGTCGCAAGCTTTTTCGACAGGATTGCATTTTCCCTTCCGTCCCTTATTTTTTCTCCCAGTTTACCTTTGATTGAATCGGCGTTTGCCAGTATATTTTCAATCGTTTCGTATTCTGCAAGCAATTTGGCCGCGGTCTTTTCACCCACACCGGCAATGCCCGGAATGTTGTCTACGGCATCACCCATTAAGCCGAGTATATCGATCACCTGTGATACATCCTTGATATTCCATTTCGCGCATACTTCAGCAGGACCGAGTATCTCAACTTCACCGCCCTGGTAACCGGGTTTGTAGATCTTTACGCGGTCGGAAACCAGTTGACCATAGTCTTTATCAGGAGTCACCATATACACTTCATATCCTGCCTCGGCTGCCTGGCGACTGAGCGTACCAATTACATCATCGGCTTCATAACCGTCTTTTTCAATACAGGGGATATTGAACCCTGTAATTATTTTCTTAATATCAGGAATTGCTTCAAGGATATCCTCGGGTGCATCCTGGCGATTGGCTTTGTATTCCACATAGTCCGTGTGGCGTTCTGTGGGAGCATGGGTATCAAAACAAACAGCCATATGACTGGGTTGCTGCTTGTTCAGCAGATCAACCAGGGCATTGGTGAAGCCAAACTGGGCGTTTGTATTTTTTCCTTTTGAAGTTAACCTGGGGCTGCGAATCAACGCGTAATATGCCCGGAAGATCAGGGCATAAGCGTCAAGAAGAAAAACTTTTTTTGCCATGGCACTAAGTTAGCTATTTCGGTTTTGTCGACCGGGATGCGCAATGTACACGAATCCCGGTCCAAACCTGCAGCCAGGCAAAAAAATACCCGCCGTCTTCGCAGCGGGTTGTTCATGTTGGTTTTGGGTTAAGAAATAAAAGCGGTCAGGCTTAATGCTTCTCAGCCAAATATTTTTCAGGATTGGTCACCAGTACAGTGGCTCCAAATGCAGCAGCACGGGGTTGCTGGACTGTGGTTACACTCGAAGTTTCAGTTTGAGAAGACTGGCTATCCTTGTGAATAAAATTCAAGTACAGCGCGAAAAAAAGAAGGTTGAAAGCAAAGAAATTTGCAATCTTGCGAACGCGATTTTTCATAAATTGGATTTATCGGTTTTCTATTGGTTTTAGGATCGGGTACTAAAATATTCAACCTTAAGGTTAAATCCAATTAGGTAAATACTCTGATTTCTTAAATCGAGGATAAACCCCAGCGCGTAATTCGTAATTATACGAACCGCTAAGTTTTTTTTCCTATTTCTTCATTTCTTCAAGCTGTTTTTGCAGGAGAAACATTTCGTCTCTCAACCGGGCCGCTTCCATGAAATCCAGGTCACGGGCCGCCTTCTCCATCTGCTTTTTTATTCGTGCAATGGCTTTTTCCATTTGTGGGATTGTCTGGTAAACCTCCTGCTCCTCTGCAGCTACCGTTGCCATGCCTTCATCCGGGGCGACAGCATAAGGGTTGGCGGGATCATAACCTTTTATGTCAAGAACAGACGTTTGAGCGAATACCTGTTGTTTTGATTTGACAATGGTCTTAGGTGTAATGCCGTGTTCAATATTATATGCAATTTGTTTTTCGCGGCGCCTGTTTGTTTCATCAATGGTCTTCTGCATACTCTCTGTAATCTTATCAGCATAGAAGATCACCAATCCATCCACATTACGTGCGGCGCGGCCGGCAGTTTGTGTCAGTGATTTTTCATTTCGCAGAAATCCTTCCTTATCTGCATCTAAGATCGCAACGAGAGATACTTCGGGCAGATCAAGACCTTCGCGAAGCAGGTTTACACCCACCAGAACATCAATTTCACCCAGCCGAAGCTGCCGTAATATCTCTACTCTCTCCAATGTGTCAACTTCGCTATGGATGTATTTTGATTTAATGTTGATGCGGTGCAGGTATTTATCCATCTCCTCGGCCATGCGCTTGGTCAGTGTTGTAACCAATACACGGTCTCCTTTTTTAACGCGCTTGTCAATCTCATCTAATAAATCATCAATCTGGTTTACGCTTGGCCTTATTTCAATGGGCGGATCCAATAAACCGGTAGGCCTTACCACCTGTTCCACTACCACACCCCCGGTTTTCTCCAACTCAAAATCATCCGGTGTGGCTGATACAAAAATCGCCTGGTTGATCAGGGATTCGAACTCATGGAAATTAAGTGGACGGTTGTCAAGAGCCGATGGCAAACGAAAACCATAATCCACCAATATAAGTTTACGACTACGGTCACCTCCATACATACCACTCACCTGAGGAATTGTCTGGTGGCTTTCATCAATCACCATTAAATAGTCTTTGGGAAAATAATCCAGCAGGCAGAAAGGTCTCGTACCCGGAACACGGCGATCAAAAAATCTTGAATAGTTTTCAATGCCGTTGCAATAGCCCAATTCCCTGATCATCTCCAGGTCATACTCGACTCTTTCCTTCAGTCTTTGAGCTTCTATCAGCTTTCCCGAGTTTTTGAAATACTCAACCTGTGCATGCAATTCATCCTGTATTTCATAAATAACCTGTTGCAGTATATTTTTTGGTGCTACATAAAGATTAGCCGGAAATATTGCGGCATTCTCCATCTTACCAATACGCTTACCGGTTACCACGTCAATACTTTCGATGTCGTCTATTTCGTCACCGAAAAACGTGATGCGATACCCATAGTCGACATAAGGAAGATTGATGTCCACAGTATCCCCTTTCACGCGAAAGGTTCCGCGGTTAAAATCCAGCGTAGTCCTGTTATACAATGAGTTTACCAGGGAGTGTAAAAAGCCCTGGCGTGAAAGTGTTTGTCCTTTATTGATACGTACAATCCCGCTCTCATAATCGGTAGGATTACCCATACCATAAATGCAACTGACCGAAGCAACCACGATGATATCCCTTCTACCGCTCAACAAACTTGACGTTGCTTTCAATCTCAGTTTATCCAGTTCATCGTTGATGCTAAGATCTTTCTCTATGTACACGCCACTAACGGGCATGTATGCTTCGGGCTGGTAGTAATCATAATAGGATACAAAATATTCCACCGCATTCTCGGGGAAAAACTGCCGGAACTCCCCATAAAGCTGTGCAACCAGTGTTTTATTGTGCGTCAGAACCAGGGTTGGTCTTTGCACATTTTGGATCACGTTCGCAATGGTATAGGTCTTCCCGCTGCCGGTAACGCCAAGCAGGGTCTGGTAGCGCTCGCCGTTCAGAATACCTTCCGTTAGCTCACGGATGGCCTGGGGCTGATCACCAGCCGGAGGAAAGGGTGTCTGGAGTTGAAAAGGCATGGCACAATTTACTGAAATATCGCGGCAGGATTGTGACTCGGTTATTAAATTAACTTCTTAAAAACTATGCCCTTAGCTAATCTGGATAAATAATGTCGTGAAAACATTCTTTTACCGTAAAACTGTTTATCTATATTTACCCTGTTCAATTTCTTGAAAAGCCGGAGTGATGAGCTCCTCATTTTTTTAACCTTCGGCTATGAAAAAGAAATTCGACCCTTTTGTTAAACTCTTTCTCCTTTTACTGCTCCACAACAGCGTATCCGGACAGACATTCACCCTCCTGAAAGATATCAACCCCGGCAGTGGCGGAACCTCGTATTTTAATTTTACCAAGGTCAACAATACATTATTCTTTAGGCCGGATGATGGCGAGCACGGTGCCGAGCTTTGGAAAACAAACGGCACGGTCAACGGCACTGTCCTGGTAAAAGACATTTATCCCGGTGAAACTGGAAGCGAGCTAGACATGCTAACTAATGTGAATGGTGTTTTGTTTTTCCGTGCCGATGATGGAGAACATGGCGGCGAGCTGTGGAAGAGCGATGGAACACCGGAAGGTACCGTGATGATTAAAGACATTTATCCGGGACCTGCATCAAGCAATATCACTTCTTTTTTTACGCACAATGGCATTCTTTATTTTAATGCCAACAACGGATCTAATGGTCGTGAATTATGGAAGTCGGATGGGACGGAAGCCGGCACGGTCATGATCAAGGATATTTTTCCCGGTGTGATGACCTCAGGTCTTGGTGCCGGCACACCGCATAGCGGAAATCCCCAGAGTTTTACGGCAGTGAATGATGTCATCTTCTTTATGGCATCAGACGATTATGAAAAGACACAGGTATGGAAGACTGATGGTACTGAAGCCGGAACAGTGGTTTTAAAAGATTTTCCGACTTTGAACTATGCGCTTTCCAATTTCTTTTGTGTAGATAATAATCTCTTCTTTACCGTATATGGCGGCACTGAAGGAAATGAACTGTGGAAATCAGATGGTACAGACGCCGGAACGGTAAAAATCAAATCACTGTTTGGTGGCAATTTTGATAATCATGGTGTGGTAGCCGGCAATAAACTGTATTTCCTTGAGAGTGACGGATTATATATTTCTGATGGTACCGAAGCCGGAACTGTTTTATTAAAGGAAAGAGGTGATGCCTTTTTTAATACCGTTGAACTGTTAACAGTATTCAACGGACAAGTTTGTTTCACCGGTTATGATCCCGTTCACGGATGGGAGCTTTGGAAAACAGATGGCACGCCTGCAGGCACTCAGATGTTAATGGATATCAACCCGGGTTCGGGCAATAGTGATATTAACTCCTTTTTTATAATCGGTGATAAGCTGATGTTTTCGGCCAATGACCAGGCGCATGGCAATGAGATCTGGATCACCGATGGAACAGCGGCAGGCACTAAGCTGGTGCAGGATATCGTTCCGGGCCCGGGAGATGCAATGCCTGTACTGACTTATGAATTTAAGAATGCATTCATAGAATTGAACGGAAGGATTTATGCGGGCATCACAACTGCTTCGCTTGGTGGTGAGGTATGGGTGGCCAATATGCCTTCCGAAATAGGTTTACCACTCGAGCTGCTCGAGTTCAAAGCATGGCTGGAAAATACGGATGGCAGGCTTCAATGGAAAACTGAGCATGAGCAAAATACTTCAAGCTTTGTTTTGGAAAGAAGCATCAATGGCCAGGATTATGAAATTATCGGTCAGGTGGCTGCGCGAAATACAAGCGGAACAAATACATATGAATTCACCGACCAGGATGTGACGTCACTTGACTCCCGTATAGCTTATTACAGGTTACGCCAGGTGGACCTGGATGGTAGTTTCCTTTATTCTCAGGTTGTTTCACTTGAATGGGATAAACCGGCTTCGATCATGCTGTATCCAAACCCCGCCCTGTCGAATATCAATTTATCGATCTATCTCCCGCAGGCGCAGAAAATGGAATGGCAGTTGACAGATAATCTTGGCAGGATGATCCGTTATGGAAGATATGATTTGCCGGCTGGTAAAACAGTGGTTACTGAAAATGTAAACGCACTTCCCCAGGGCATCTATTACCTGCAAATAAAAGGTCAGGCAATACAAAAAGTGATCAGGTTCGTCAGACAGTAATACTGTGTCCGAAATATTCAACGGTTAACGAAAACAATTGGGATGTAAATGCCGGTTGTGTGAACGTTAACCGTTGTTTTTCTAATATGTTTCGCCACTAAGAAGAAACACTGATGTTTCAAAGAAAAAAATAGAAATTTCACTAAGCTCGTGGGACTTTTTCTTGTTTTGACGATGGACTATTACTTGATTTTGTCGTATTCCTTCCTAAATCTTTGTTTTTGCTGGTGATTATAAAGTAGTTTGTATTTGCATTGATAAACCAATAGAGTCCTGATTGAAAATTGATACCCAGGAAGGGCTCATATCTGTATCTATATCCAATATCCGTACGGTATGAAAAAACTTCTACTTGTATTACACCTGGCTGGAATCTCATCTCTTGTATCAGCCCAAAAATTTACCCTGTTAAAAGATATTAATCCGGGATCCGCAACGAGTAACGTTTGTTACCTGACCAATGTTGGCAATACACTATTCTTCGCAGCAACGGATGGCGTGCATGGAATGGAACTCTGGAAATCAAATGGAACGGCAGACGGGACCCTGATGATAAAAGACATTAAACCCGGCTCCGCGAGCAGCAGCATTGGTTACCTGACGCATGTCAATCACAAACTGTTTTTTGTTGCAAATGATGGCGAAAATGGCAACGAACTTTGGAAAAGTGATGGTACTCCTGAAGGAACCGTCATGGTTAAGGATATCAGGTCAGGCAAATTTGGCAGCAACCCCACGGGCCTGGTAAATGTGAACGGCACTTTATTCTTCGCGGCCGATGATGGCATAAACGGAGTGGAACTGTGGAAAAGCGATGGTACTGCACAAGGCACCGTCATGGTGAAAGATATCAATCCCTATTCAGCCGGCAGCTATCCACAGGCTATGGCTAACCTCAACGGCATTTTATACTTCGCGGCCACTAATGGTGTACATGGCGTGGAACTTTGGAAGAGTGATGGTACTGCAAACGGAACTGTCATGGTAAAAGATATCTATGCCGGATCGAATGACAGCTATCCTTTTGAGTTAATAAATGTTGGCGGCATTCTGTATTTCACGGCAGACAACGGTGGTTCGGGTACGGAACTTTGGAGAAGTGATGGAACAGTATCAGGTACATTACTGGTAAAAGATATTCGCCCGGGTTCCGCAGGAAGTTTTCCGTTCAGCTTAAAGAATGTCAATGGCCAACTGTTTTTCTCTGCAGACAATGGTCAGAAGGGCGCCGAACTTTGGAAGAGTGATGGTACCCAGGCAGGTACTGTGCTGGTAAAAGATATTTGGCCCGGTGCTGAAAGCGGTGCTGCAGGCAACTTTACCAAGGTGATCAACAAACTGATATTTACCGGGAATGATGGCGTGTCCGGGTACCGTACCTGGGAAAGTGATGGTTCTGCTTCGGGAACAACGATTGCAAAAGGCATAGGTGACCCGGGTGATGGAACATTGCAGGAATTGGTGGAGACAGATAACTTCATTTTCGCCTCTATTCGCGATACAGTCATTGGACGTGAACTCTGGGCAATCAGCTATTCTTCTGTACTACCGCTAGAACTCCTGGATTTTCGCGGGCTATTGAAAGAGGAAAACGCAGTGCTTTACTGGAAAACAAGCAATGAGGAAAATACTGACGTGTTTGAAATCGAAAGAAGCCTCGATGGAAATCATTTCAGCCTGATTGGCAGACAAGCATCCTACAACACACCAGGCGAACATGACTACCAATTTACGGATGCGGCTGTTACCAGGTTAAATGNCGGCCTGGTCTATTACCGGCTTAAGCAAAGAGATATTGATGGTCGTTANTCCTATTCAAAAATTATCACCATCGCAATCAGGAATAATGTTTCACTTAGTTTATTCCCGAACCCTGCTCAATCTGAGATAAACATTTCACTCCAGGTTGGAGGCAAGGAAAAAATGGAATTCCGCTTTTATGATAACGCCGGCAGGCTGGTAAAACATGAGACCCGGCAGTTATTGCCCGGTGCCAATACAGTTCGTTTTAATACACAGGGATTACCGGCCGGTGTTTACTTTATCAATGCTACTGGTTTTTCGATAAATACAAGGTTTCAGTTCCTTAAAAACTGAGATGGTTTGAGTTTTTAGTGTTGGAGGCTGTCTCTTTGGTCGGGGACAGCCTCTTCTTTTATGCCGATGGGAAATTATTTTTTCAGTTTCCTGTTTGTATAACTGGAGAAGTCTGCAAGTATGGTTTCATATTCCTGGTACATCAGCGGTGAAGTGAGCAGGAAATCGGCTGTGGCACGATTGCAGGCTGTGGGAATATTCCAGGTGGCAGCCACTCTTAGCAGTGCTTTGATATCAGGATCATGGGGTTGTGCTTCCATGGGATCCCAGAAGAATACAAGGGCATCCAGTTTTCCTTCCGCAATACTCGCTCCTATCTGCTGGTCTCCGCCTAAGGGGCCACTCAGGAATTTCGATATGGGCTGATTCAAAGATTCTTCAAGCAATCTGCCTGTTGTGCCCGTGGCGTAAAGAATATGTTTTGAGAGTGCCGTTTTGTTATAAACAGCCCATTCAATGATCTCATCTTTCATGTTATCATGCGCAACCAATGCGATGCGTTTGCGGCTGGCCAGTGTTCTTTTATTCATTGAGATTGGAGTAAGATATTGATGAAATAAAAAAGCCAGCGTGAAATTACACACTGGCCTATTAAGTTCTGCCGTAAACTTAAAATCATTTGAAGTCTGCAGATACCGTGATCTTTGGCTTTTTAGATACTTTACCCGCATCAATGGGTACACCTGTGATGCCAAAATCAGAAAGATTAATGGTGAATTCAGAGCTGAGGGATACAGCTCCGTTCTTCACTACGACAGTACCCGGTACACGCAATTTGCTTTCTTTTCCTTTAACGGTCAGAATTCCTTCCGCTTCGGTTTTATAAGTGCCGTCTTTGCTGAAATCAACAGTTGACAGGTCTACGATATTTCCTTTGAATGTAAACTTGGGATGTTGTTCAGAATGCATCCATCGTTCACCGTTAAAATGATCCTGCATGGTAGGATTTTTAAAAGTGAAATTGCGGACATTCGCTTCAAACTGTATGGAACCTGTCTTGGTATCGATGGCACCAATCACAGTCTTGTTTTCTGCTTTGGGCAATGCATCCAGCGACGTGGTTGCGTCAAAGCTCACGGTAGCAGATGTGGTCGTTTTTCTTTGGGCGAACAGGGAACCTCCCACCAGTAATAAGGCCAGGATAAATTGTAGTTTTTTCATTCAGCGTTTTTTTGTTTATATGATTAATTGTTTAAGGTGCAACGTTTAAAATCGATCGAATAAGCATCAAGTATCTCACTGTATATTGATCCGCTGCAGGATCCTTTTATAGAAACCGAATCACCCACCTGCAGATTTTTTGTTTCGGCAATATGTTGTTCCTGGAAACGGAATATGGCATAAGAACTACTATTCGGGTCAACAAACTTTATATTCACAGTTGTATCCACTGCTTCAATCTCAGAGACGCGGCCATTTACGGTAACGATCTTGTTTACATATTTATCGTTAGCCTTTTTTTCGTCCTGTTGAAATTCCCGGATAAAGTCCAATGCGCTTACGGTAAAAACAGCTTTTCTATCCTTTGTGTCCGAAAATTTTTCCGTCGCCACATACCAGTACACAATGGCGCCGGCTACAACCATAATGAGTATAATGGCCAGCAATGTCCTTAGCCAGGGTTTTCTCCTTTTTGTCATCGGATCAGTGGTTAAAGTTTCATCCTCATCCCTTCACGAATATACAATGTTTAAACATTGAAGGGGTTGGGACAGTTTAAAAAAATATAAAAGCCGTCAGGCCAGGGGCGAGACGACTTTCTTACTAACACATCCACTTCTTATCGGTGATGATCTTTTATAAGGCCTGAACTTCTTTTATTTTTTCACGAATCTTCGTTTCAATCTCACGAGCGAGTTCAGGATTATCGGTCAGCAACTGCCTTACGGAGTCGCGTCCCTGGCCCAGTTTATCGCTGTTGTAACTGAACCAGCTACCGCTTTTTTGTACGATGCCCAGTTCCACACCCATGTCAATGATCTCACCGGTTTTTGAGATGCCTTCACCAAAGATGATATCGAATTCGGCGGCTCTGAACGGGGGAGCTACCTTATTCTTAACGACTTTCACTTTTACACGGTTGCCTACTGCTTCATCCCCGTCCTTGATCTGCGTGGTACGGCGAATATCCAGTCTCACGGATGCATAGAACTTTAATGCATTACCACCAGTAGTTGTTTCGGGGTTGCCAAACATCACACCGATCTTCTCCCGAAGCTGGTTGATGAATATACAGATGGTATTTGTCTTGGAAATGGTTGCAGTGAGTTTACGAAGAGCCTGGCTCATGAGCCTGGCATGAAGACCCATCTTGCTGTCACCCATTTCTCCTTCCAGTTCGCTTTTTGGAACCAGTGCGGCTACAGAGTCAATCACCACTACATCCAGCGCTCCGGACAGGATCAGGCGGTCGGCAATTTCAAGGGCCTGTTCACCATAATCCGGTTGCGAGATCAGCAGGTTATCTACATCAACTCCCAGTTTCTGGGCATATGAACTGTCAAACGCATGTTCGGCATCAATGATGGCACACATGCCGCCTTTCTTTTGTGCTTCGGCAATCACATGCGTTGCAATAGTGGTTTTACCGGAAGACTCAGGTCCGTAAATCTCAATGATACGTCCACGGGGCAAACCGCCTATACCCAGGGCTACGTCAAGACCAATGGATCCGGTGGAGATTACTTCCTGCTGAACCTCACCTTTTTCATTCATCAACATCACGCTGCCCTTACCATAGTCCTTCTCTATCTTATCCATGGTGAGCTTTAAAGCCTTGAGCTTTTCACTATTGTTTGACATGTCGATTGTTTTTTCTGATTTAGCCATTTTCAAAATTATGATTTAAGCAATGCCGCCCGAATAAACTTATGAACACCGTGCAAAACTAAAGTATTTAGCAATACAAAACTAATTTTTTTTGTATTCTTTTCCCGGGGAAATTCAACGCGCTGGAAAGTTTTTTTTGGTCAGGGCAAAATCGTGTCAGCCCACAGTGCGAGTAACTGTGCAATAATACCCGTTAATAATCCAATATAGATTTCACGTGCTGTATGATCCGAAACGATAAACCTTGCTGTGCAAACGACACCGGTCAGCAATATTGCCATTGAAAGATAGGGCGTATAGTTTACAGATTGCGTAAACGAAAGCAGCGTTATAAACATGAGCATGATGCCCATCGCGATGGCGTGCATGCTTACTTTCATGTAAATATTTAACAGCAATCCAAGTGATGATGCTATGAATATGGCCATAGAAAGCAATACAATTTCTTTCGCAAAGCCCGGCTGGTTTCGCAAAACATACGACATCCAGAAATAGTAAACACCACAGGCGATATACGGAATGATACGATCCTTTTGTGTCTTCAGGTAAATCGATTGCAAAAATCCAAGTGCTTTCGACAGTAAAACCGTTATTAGCGGAAAGAAACTGTACATGATCAGAAAGCGGATGATGGTCAAAACTTTCTGATTGGGAGCAAAGAGATAGGGATGCACCATCAGCAAAAAACACGCGAGATAAACCGGTATGAAAAGGGGATGGAAAACATAAGAAATCAATTTCGCAATGAACTGAACAACAGGATTTTTAGGCTGATGAGACACATCCCGAAATTCCTGAAGCCGGTTTCTTTCATCCACAATAAACCTCGAATCCATAAAAAGGGAACATTTTTTGCAAAGTAAAGCGTTTATAGAAAAAGGGGCGGACTGTATCTTTACCACCTAACGATATCTGACATGAAAATCGAATCCTTTTTGAAAATCCTGCCTGGAATTTCCCTGTCGGTTCTGCTCTCGTTTCAGACCGCATCTTCCCAAAGTCCTTATATTAAAAAATATAAACCTATTGCTGATTCGCTTGCTACGGTATACGGTATACCAAGTTCAGTCATGCTTGGTGTGGCCATTATTGAATCGGGCGCCGGAAAGAGCCGTAATTGCAAACTGCTGAAAAACCATTTTGGCATTAAAGGGAAAAACAACCTGCTGAAAACCCATGGCATCAAATCGGCATACAAACAATATGCATCTGATCTCGCCTCATATGTTGCCTTTTGCAAGCTGATGACAAGAAAGAAATTTTACAGCAGGTTAAGGGGAGTGAACAATCATCTTCTCTGGCTCGACGCGATCAGCAAGGCTGGTTATTCAACGGTACCTGATATTTGGAAACGGAATATCACGGCAGCTATTCGCAAACATAAACTCGCCGAAACCAATTAAGCTGAATGCTCAGGCCCAATCCACTTCACCCGGTGGCAGGCTGGCAACAAACTGCCGGGCATGCAGATTTCCGATAGCCAGCATCTGTTTCATTTCATCAGGATCAAATATCAATCCGCCAGGTCCGCCCCCCAGGGGTTGATCAGGTCTTATCAAATGTATACGAAGCGGTATTTTTCCTTCATAAGGACTCTCACGACCGCGGATTTGAAAATATTTTTCAACATCCTCACCTGAAATACCATCGCGTTTCATTTTTCTTTTAACAGCGTCA
>Ga0065721_10005670_pt1 | contig 13340 bp, 8 predicted proteins | sample Mesricmetagenome_FD_59108 | JGI IMG/M metagenome (GOLD analysis project Ga0065721, IMG submission 59108) | Mesophilic microbial community from rice straw/compost enrichment Sample: eDNA_1 v2 (version 2) | ecosystem: Engineered > Solid waste > Grass > Composting > Bioreactor | place: USA: Davis... | reverse complement strand
CCGCTGCATTTGAATCCGCCCGAGCACACGCCTTATCGGCGCGCCATCGACCGGGCACTCAGCGCGAATCGCGTCGCCTCGTTACTGCCTGCGACACAGCGCATCGCTCTCGAGCTTGCGACGGACCTCGTCGCTCGCGGCGATGCGGACCTCGTCGAGCACTTTTCCGCCGTTCTCCCTGTGCGCCTGTTCGGTGAGTGGCTCAGCCTGACTGACGAGCAGACCGCACATCTGGCCACGAACTCACGTGCCTACATCAAGGCGTGGGAGGCCTTCGACAAGCCCGGCGTGGTCGTAGCAGGCGAAGGTCTGGCGGCATTGGCTCGCGAGCTGATCGAACAGCGTCGCATTCAACCGCTCGACCCGACCATCGACCCGACCAGCTCGCTGCTGTCGGAGCGCGACGCCGACGGCAATCCGTTCCCGGACGTGCTGCTGGCGGGCTGCGTGCGACAGGTGCTGGTGGTCGGCCTGGTCGCGCCGCCCATTCTGTTGGGCAGCATCGCCGTGCATTTGTCTCGCAATCAGGAGCTGCAACAGCAGTTGCGCGCCGATCGATCGCTGATCCCGGATGCTGTCGAGGAATTCGTGCGCCTGTACACGCCCTATCGCGGCTTCGCGAGAACCGCTCGTGAGGACGTGACCATCCGAGGCCGGACCATTCCCAAAGATGAGCCGATCGCGCTGCTGTATGCCTCGGCGAATCGCGACGAAGCGGTGTTCCCGGAGCCGGACAAGTTCATCCTGCGTCGACCCAACATCAACCAGCACATCGCTTACGGCCGCGGCCCCCACATGTGTGCCGGTATTCCCCTTGCACGACAGCTGCTGCGCGTCTCGCTGGACGCCCTATTGCAGAAGACCAGTCGGTTCGAGCTGAGCGGCGAAGTGCGCATGAGCGGCATGCCCGAAGTGGGACCGTTGTACGTGCCGCTGCGGATGACGCCCGCCAGGCGCTAACGTGAAACGACGACTTGCACCCGGCGCATAGCGGCGTCTGCGACGCCCTTGGCCCGCTGCGCCTCGTCCTGCCATTTCACCTCGTACTGTGCCTCGGTCAGGCCGGCGCCCCGAAGCAGCTCGGCCACCTGCTCGGCGCGACGACGACCGATCTGTTTGTCTTCTTGCATCAGCTGTCCGTTGGAAAGCAGCGAGGCGGCGCGGTATCCGGTGATCTGCACCCTGGTCGCGTTGCTCTGCCTGGCGTACTCGAAGATCTGTTGCAGCGGCTGCGCGTGGCGAAACATCACCAGCGAGTCGAATTCATAACGCAACTCGAATGACTTCGAGGTCTCCAGCTGCTCGGACTTCGGCTGGGTGACGGGATCGCCGAAAGCGAGCCGGCCCTTGCTCGGCCCCGGCGGGCGCGGCGGCTCGAATGGCAGGTTGTAACGTTCTTCCGCCGGGAGCATCGTGTTGCACGACCCGTCCAGCTCCTGCATCACCGACAACGCCACCGGCTTGAGCACGATGCCCCCGCAGATGCGCGGCTCGTCGCTGATCGTACCTTCTACCAGCACTTTGTGACCGAGCCACGGCGGATTCACTGGCGCGCTCACGTCGGTCTGGATCGTCAGGTAGTAAGTCTCGCCTTCGTATTCAGCGAGCCAGCACGGCACCGTGCTCGTGTCTCGCACGATCGGGCACGCCACGAAGTTGCGGTGATTCGCGGGCGGCGCCGCTGCCATGACAGCACCGGCCGAGCCGACCAGCGCCAGGGTGACGAGCAGCCTGTTCATAGCGCGCTCAGGAAATTGATCAGGTCGTCACGCTCCTGATCGGTGTAACCGATGTTGAAGCGGCGATCGTAGAAATCGACCAGCTCACGCAGCGAGCCCGCCGAACCATTGGAAAAATACGGCGCGCGGGCGGCCAGGCCTCGGAACTGTTGCATGACGATGGCGCCCACGTCGTTGCATTTACCGGAGATCAAGCCACGGCCGGGATCCTGCGTGTAGAACACGCGGCCCAGGAACGGATGCGGCGGCACGCCGGCCTTGCAGGTGATCTTGAACAGCGGCATCTGCGGCTTGCGCTCGTTCCAGGGATTGAGCGGCTCCTCGCGCGCCCACGGCAGATTCGTGGTGCCGAGGTCCATCCAGCCATTCACGATGTCCATGCCCATCATGTGCATGCCGTGACAAGTGGAACACGTGCGCTTGGTCGGATTGCCCAGCCCCACCGTGTTCAAGTGCATGGCGTCCTTGATCCAGAAGGTCCGGAACATGAATACGTCGTGGCCGCGAGCGATGGATGCGCGCATCTCGTTGCGACGCTGGATCTCGGGATCGGAGGACGGCGCAGGCTTCTGCCACGCCTCGCTCATCGGGAAGACGAAATTGGTGACGTTGTTCCCGAGCAGACCCTCGCGCCCTTTCGCGAGGTTGTAAACGCCCAGGCCCGGCGGAGCATCCGCTTCGATCAGACTGCCGGCGACGTTGTGCGAGACTTGCGCCGTGTACAGCTGACTTTCGAATGCAACGATCCTGGCGAGCCGTTCCTCGTCGAGCTTGCCATCGAACTGCAGATGCGTGATGGCCGCTTCGACCGCCTGAGTCTTCAGCGTGGGCTGGCGCGCATCCGACAGAATGTTCATGCTGGAAGGCAGGCCCGTCTCCGGATCTCGCGTCGCCGGCAAGCCGTTCTTGCCGATGAAAGAGAACACGCCGAAACCGTTGTGAGTGAAATATTTGGTGTTCGCGGCCACGCGCGGGCGGCGATACACGGACACCATCGGATTCGCGCTCTTCAAACCGTACTTCGGATGCAGGTTGCAGCCGGTCGGATCGCGCACCACCTCGATCGTGAACTCGGGATCGATGCTGGAGCCGTCGGCGGCTTTCGGCGGCCACGGCAGGAAGATGCGGAACAGGCCCCGCTCCAGCAGCAGCGAATGTGATTTCGGATCGCCGGGCGGCAGGTCCGGACAGTTCATGCCGTCGATGGGCGCGAAAATGGGATCCTTGCCCTGGGTCTCGTGCCAGCGCCGTTGGATCATCTCGACCGACAGCGACATCGCATTCGCCGGCTGATGACAGCTCACGCACGCGCGGCCGTTCGTGCCGATCGGCTCGAAGAACGGATGACCTCGAGTCTCGATCGCGCCGGCCGCATTCAACACGCCCACCTGGCCGAACGAATCCGGATAGGGAACGAGCGGCGCGAGGGGCGTGCCCTCGCCCGGCGACCACCAGCGATTCGCCGGCGGCGACTTGCTGTCACCGATCGGCGCCTGCCGAGCCTGCTGGTTCTGCTTCGGTACGTGACCGGCGACGCGATCGCCTGTGGGTGCGGCGGACACGGCGCTGGCCAGCAGACCAGCGCCGATGCCGATCGCAAACTTGACGGCAGCTTTCAACAATGCGACGGATCTCAGAAATCGAACTTGGCACGCACCCCATACTGTCTGGGTGCGCCGTAGATCATACCGCCGCGCGCACTGCTCGCATCCTGCAATTGCGCCGAGATGTACTCCTTGTCGAACAGGTTCGTCGCGAACGCCTCGATGCGCAGATTATCCGTTGGCATCAACGTGACGCGCAGATCCGCGATCGTACGCGACGGCACCGTGGTTGCCTGATACCGGAACGGGGTTGCCAGCTGCTCGTCCAGATAGGACACCTGGAAACGCGGCGTGAGCGTCATGCTCCCGAGCAGGAACTCGTACTGAATGCCCGCATTCGCGGTGATTTCCGGTGCGAACGGCACGATCGAGCCTTCCGGCACCACGCGGTTGGTATTGGTCTGTGAATCGGTCAACAGGGCATCCTCGGTGAACTCGCTTTGCAGCGCGCTCACGCCCAGGTTGAAGCCAAGCGCCCCGAACTGTCCGGTGAGCTCGATCTCCGCCCCGTAGATGTCCGCGGGCGCCGCATTCAACGTATTCGGGATCAGCGTTGCGGGCGTGCCGACCGGGACCAGCGCCGAGAGCTGAATGCCGTCGTACTTCGAGTAGAACACCGCGCCATTGATGCGCAATCGACCGTCGGCCACCGTCGACTTGATGCCCAGCTCGGCCACCTCGTTGGTTTCCGGATCGTAGTTGGGCAGGCGCGGATCGAGATTGATACCGCCGGCCTTGTAGCCGCGCGACAGCGTGCCGTACATCATCACGTCGTCGTTCGCGAAGTACTTCAGGCCGACGCGGCCGGTGGTTTGGTTCGAATCCACCTCGGTGGTGCATGGGAAGCACCCTGGAGGCGGCGGACCGGGAATCAGGAAGCGCGTGTATTCCTGCTTGTCCTCGGAATGGCGCAAGCCCACGTCCACGGCCCAGTGATCGTTGAACCGATAATCGACCTGGCCGAAGGCCGAGATCGACTCGTTGGTGAGCTCGGTGTCGATGGTCGAGTTCGACTGCGTGTAGGTCACGGTGCTGCGATTGTCGCGGTACACCTGCACCGGGCTGGTCTCATCCATGTAGAACCCGCCGACCACCCACTGCAACGGCCCGTCGCCGCGCGACAGGAAGTTCACTTCCGTGACGAAGGTTTCCAGCTCCTGGTGCGTATAGCCGATGCGGCCCGGATAGAGGTTCGTGTTGGCCGTGTTGGTCGGCAGATTCGCGGGCACCGCGGGCGCCGTCGCCGTGCGGTCGCCGTCCGCCTGATCGGTGGTCTCGGCATCGAAATAGGAGGTGAGAATGCGCAGCTGCGTGTTGGCCGGCAGATCGAACCGGCCTTCCAGCGAGGCGCGATAGCCATCCTGATCCAGATACGACAGCGCATCTTCTTCGATGACGAACGGATCTCGGGTCACCAGGTCGGCGCGGTTCTTCACTGCGTTGTTGTCCGTCTCACGCTCGAAGTATTCGTAACGCAAGTCGAACGTGGCGCCTTCGACCGGCTGATACCGCACGGCCGCGCGCACGGCGCGATCGGTGCCGCTGCCCGGCTCGCTGGAGCTCGGACCGATGTTCCTGGTGAATCCGCCGCGATCGTCATAGACACCGGAGATACGCACCGCGAGCGTATCGGAGATCGGTACGTTCAATGCGCCGACCGTGCGATACCAGTCGTCGCTGCCGATGGTCTGATCGATGTAGCCGGAGAATTCGTCGAAGCTCGGGGTCGGCGTGCGCACGTAGATGGCGCCACCGGTGGAGTTCTGGCCGGTCAGGGTTCCCTGCGGGCCACGCAGCACTTCGATGGACTCGAAGTCGAAGAACGACTGCGCGATGAACTGCTCGTGCGGAATGAACACGCCGTCGACGTAGTAAGCGACACCAGGATTGGAAGTCGGTGCCGACTGGCTGATACCCACGCCGCGAATGTTGATGAACGTGGAGCGATTGTAGGTGTTGATCGCGACGCTCGGCGCGACGTTCTGGATCTCCGAGACGTTGTCGACACCCTGAGCGGCGAGCGCATCGGCGCTCAACACGGTCGCGGACGCCGGCGTGTCCTGCAGGCTGACCTCACGACGCTCGGCGGTGACCAGCACCTCCTCGAGTACCGATTGCGTGGGCGCTGCCCCCTGCTGTGCCAGGGCTGCCTTGCCCAGCACCGCGGCCACGACGACGGCCACTGAAGTCGAACGACGGAGCAACGTGTGAGTCGCTCTGCTATTGGCAACCATGATTCCCCCCGGGCATTGATCGATCGGCCGTCCCGCCGAGTTCCAACTGTGTTTCGCGGGCTCGGCAAATGCCTTCCCGCAAGCCGATTCTAGGAAGCCTCGCCATCGCGGGAGTAACACCGAATTTGACTGGTGGCATAAGCCGCCTCGATGTCTCAGCAATCGCTAATGCGTCGCTGACTGTTCGATTTTGTGCGGCTCTTCCAGGCGCAGATCCGAAGCGATTTCGCGCAACACGTCATAGACGAACTGCGCCGGGCGCGATAACGCCGGAGTGCGCCGGTGTGCCAGAAACATCGGGCGCATGGGCGACACATTGCCGAGCGGCCGACACTTCACCGTCCCCGCATCCAGATCGGCCTTGACAGCATCCGCCACCATGGCGGCCACGCCCAGGCCGCGTCGCACCGTTTCGATCACGTTTTGTAGCGAATCGAGCTCGACGACGACATACGGCGACAAGCTGGCCGCGGCGAACACCCCGTCGACGACTGCACGGATCGAATGCGGACGCCGTGGCACGATCCAGGGCAACGCGGCCAGATCCTCCAGCGGTGCCTCATCGCCGATGCTCCAGCTGCCTGGATACATCAGCATCAGCGGATCGCTCAGCAACTCTGCGCCGACGATCAGGTCCCCGTCCGGACGCGTGGGTGAGATCGACAGCTCGATGCGCCCATTGATCAGCAGTTCGTGCAATACCGCGCTGCCCTCTTCGCGGATCTGCAAATGCATCTCTGGATGCTGAGTGCAGACCTTCTCGATCAGGGGCAAGGCAAAGCGAGGCACCATGGTCGGCGACATGCCGAGATTCACCGCCCCCGACAACGGCTGCATCTCCCGGTGCACGGCATGCCGCATGTCTTCGACCTGCCGGAGAATGGTTTGAGCATGGGCGTACAGAATTTTGCCCGCGGGCGTCGGCGTCACGCCGGACACCGAGCGGTCGAGCAACTTCACTTTGAGCTCGTTCTCGAGTACCGCGAGTTGCTGGCTCAACGCCGGCTGCGCGATGCCGGTGACGGCGGCCGCGCGCGTGATGCTGCCGCTGTCGACGATCTGCACGAAATACTTGAGTCGTCGGCTATCCATCGATCGCCCTCCTCTCACTGAATCGCAACGAGGCGAGCAACAGCGTGCCTGCACCCATCACCGCGGCGACAAACCAGATCGGTGCCGAGAACGAGCCGCTTTGCTGGAGAATGATGCCGATCACGTACGGCCCGGCGAGACTGCCGAGATTGCCGACCAGGTTGATCAGTGTGATGCCGGCGGCCGCGGTCGAACGATGCAGGAATCCGGTTGGAATGGACCAGAACACGCCTTGAGCGCCGCCCAAGCCGACGCCCCCGAAGAACAGCAGCAACAAGGACCAGGGACTTGGCGGTATCGCCGACGCCAGCAACAACGCGAGCATGCCTGTCGCCAACGCAATGCCGAGGTGCCGATAGCGCTCCTGCGTCCTATCCGAGTGCCACGAGTTCAGCACCATGCCGAGCGCAACGCCGACCCAGGGCAACGCGGCCAGCACGCCGACCGCGAGCGGACCGAGCGAGGACATCGATTTGATCACCTGGGGCAACCAGAACATCATGCCGTTCGCGCCGATCAACGTCGTGCACCACACGCCCGCTGCCAGCCAGGCACGCGAGTCGACCAGCGCCGTCTTGATGGAAGGTTTCGCTCGCCCGCCGACTTCCTTCTGCTCTTCCGCCAGCGCGCGTGCGATCCAGTCTTTCTCTGCGTCGCTCAACCAGGGCGCATCGCCGGGCCTGTCGACGAAGATGAAATACGAGACCACGGCCATCGCCACGGTCACGAGTCCCTCGATGAGCAGCATCCAGCGCCAGCCTGTCATGTCGAGCGGATTGCTCACGCCCATCAACCAGCCGCACAGCGGTCCGCCGATGATCACGGACGCGGGAATGGCGAGCATGGTCACCGCGATGGAATTGGCTCGATAGCGCTGCGGCATCCAGCCACTGCAGTAGTACACGATGCCGGGCGCAAAGCCCGCCTCGGCACATCCCAATAGAAAACGCAGCGCGAACAGCTCTTCGACGCTGCGCACGAAGGCCATCAGCGCCGCCACCGTTCCCCAGATGCCCACGCAGCCGGCGATCCATCGCCGCGCGCCGATGCGTGTCAGCACCCACGTGCTGGGGAACTGAAACAGCAGATAACCCACGAAGAACATGCCGACCGCGAGCCCGTAAGCGTGCGGATCGATGCCGAGATCGGCGTTCATCTGCAGGGCCGCGAAACTGATGTTCACGCGGTCCAGCGAGCTCAGTACGATCAGCAACACGATGGGCGCCAGCACGCGCCACTGGAACTTGCTACGCGCGGACAACTCGACCGCGCGGCTCATCCCCAGACCTCATGAGCCGTCTCGACGATCAGCCGCAGCTTGGCGATCTGATCGTCGATGGTCAGCTCATTGCCCTCCTCCGTGGACGAGAAACCGCACTGTGGGCTCAGGCACAGCTGCTCCAGGGGAATGAAGCGTGCCGCCTGCTCGATGCGACGTTTCAAGTCATCCTTGCGCTCCAGTGCGGCCCGCTTGGTGGTGACCAGGCCGAGCACCACGAACTTGCCCTTGGGCACGAACCGCAACGGTTCGAAGCCGCCCGAGCGCTCATCGTCGTACTCCAGGAAGAAGCCGTCGACGTTGAGCTCGTTGAACAGCGCATCGGCGACGTGATCGTAGCCGCCGGAGGCCGCCCAACCCGAACGGAAATTGCCCCGGCACAGGTGCGTGCAGACGCGCATGCCGGCGGGCTTCTTCGACAACGCCCGATTGATGTTCTGGATATACACCCGATGCTGCGCATCCGGATCGCCACCGATGCTCTTCACATACTCGCGCTGCTTCGGATCGTTCAGATACGCAAGGCTCGTATCGTCCAGCTGCAGGTAGGTGCAGCCCAGTTTGCCGAGCTCTGCCAGTTCGTCGGCGTAGGCGGCCCCGAGGTCGGCCCAGAACGCATCCATCTCTGGATATGCCTTCGTATCGACGGCCGCGCGGCCGCCGCGATAATGGATCATGCTGGGTGAAGGAATGGTCAGCTTCGGCGTGCCGCGCGTGACGGCACTGCGCAGGAACTCGAAGTGATCGCCAAAGATGCATTTGTCCAACCGCAGCTTGTCGACCACCCGCAGGCCGGAGGGCGTGAAATCGACATCGCCCTTGTCGGTGTGGAAATGTACGGTGAGATTGCTGTCGACCTTCTGCACGCCGCCGAGCTGATACAGAAAGTCCATGTGCCACGAGGAGCGGCGAAACTCGCCGTCGCTGATCCCTTGCAGGCCGATGTCCTCTTGCATCCGCACGACGTCGCGGATCGCCTCGTCCTCGACGAGCTTCAGGCGGGCTGCGTCGATCTCGCCGCGTTTGAACCGCAGTCGAGCTTCGCGCAGCGCTTTAGGACGCAGCAGGCTGCCGACGTGGTCGGCCCGAAATGGTGGTTGAGTGTTCATCTGTCCCCCTTCACTCTCCGCATTTGCTAACGGCGCGCCGTCATTCGATTCGTGCCACTTCCGGCGGCGGCGTCGCCGCATACAGCGCACCGACACATCCCGCGCGATGACTCAGCACCGCGCGTTGATTGATAGAACCCTTATCGGTGATTTCTCCCAGGTCGAGCGACGGCGGCGTCGGCAGCAGCATGGCTCGCCGCACGCAGCGGGTGCTCGCCGGATTCTGCCTGGCATGCGCCGAGAGCCGCTGCCGGATCAAGGCGAGCAAGTCGCGATTCGCAACGACAGCCTCATAACTGGGAGTCTCAGTCATGCCTGACACCTGCGCGCAACCGCGCAGGTCAGGAACGATCAGGATGGCGAGATATTCGGCGTTGAGGCCGGCGATCACGACGTCCTGAGCCAACGGAGACAGCACGGCGATCAATGCCGCTCGCAACGGACCGACGCTGACCCACGTGCCGTTGGACAGCTTGAAGTCCTCGCCGATGCGGCCGTCGAATACCAGGCCACGGGTCGGGTCGCTGTCATCGAGCAATCGGACCGCGTCGCCGAGCCGATAAAAATGCTCCTCATCGAAAGCCACGGCGGTCAACTCGGGTCGGCGCCAATAACCGGGAGTGACATTCGGTCCGCGCACGCGCAGTTCGAGTTTCTGCTCCACGGGCGCAAGCTTCACGACATTGCCCTTCGCCGGCAGACCGATGACCCCGGCGCGTCCGGCAGCAGGCGTCGTGAACGTCACCGACGGTCCGGTCTCGGTCGCGCCCAGCCCGGCGAGCATGGGGATGCGAACGCCGACCTCTTTCAATGCAGCCTCGTCCAACGCATCCCACGTGTGTTGGGCCAGCGCCGCACCACCGAAGAAATACGCTCGCAGACGGCTATAGAAGTGACGACGAAGCTGCGCATCGACGTGCAGATGATGCGCCAGCATCTCGAAGCCCTTCGGCACGTTGAAATACACCGTGGGCGCGATCTCCCGCAGATTGCGCAACGTTTCCTGAATGCCCGCCGGCGTCGGCTTGCCATCGTCGATGTACAGCGAGCCGCCGTTGCTGAGCACCAGTCCCACGTTGTGACTGCCGCCGAACGTGTGATTCCAGGGCAGCCAGTCGACGATCACCGGCGGCTCATCGACCAGGAACGGCATGGGCTGCCTGAGCATGTGCGCGTTACTGCACAACATGCGATTGGAGGTGATCACCGCCTTGGGCTGTCCGGTCGAGCCGGACGTCAGCAGAAACTTCGCGATGGTGTCGGCGTTGGTGCCTGCATGGGCCGCGTCGAGCGCTGTGGTCGGCTCCATTTCCAATGCATCGAGCGAGATCACTCGCCGATCGTCGACCGCCGCATCGCCCATGACGTCGATCGAATCGGGCAGCAGCTGCAGGGCTCGCGCAAACGCCGGTGTATCGAAGGCGGCGACCAGCCCCGGCGTCAACAGATCCAACACGTACCGCAGCTTCTGCAGATCCGTGGAGACTTGCGAATACGACGGAGACACCGGGCAATAAGGAATGCCCGCCCACATTGCCGCGAACGCGAGCGTCAGATGCTCGATGCTGTTGCCGGAGAGAATCGCGATGGGACGCTCTGCCGAAAGATTACGCGTCAGCAAGCCCGCCGCAACCCGTCGCACGCGCGTCAGCATCTGCGCATATGTAACGGCTTGCCACTCACCGCCTGCGATTCGGCGCGCCACCAGCACGCGCTGTGGCGCCGCCTTCGCCCAGTACTCGAGCGAATCCATCAGCCGTTCCGGAAACGCCGACAGCGCCTCCACGGGACGCAGATACAACGTGCCATCCGCACGACGCTCCACTTCCGTGTGGAACGGGTCCGCCGTCCATGACAACTGCCCGGGCGAGGATTGGGCTCGAGTGGCCACGTGCGTCGATCCGATTACGCCAGCCGCAGAGCGCGGATCGCGTTCTGTTTCAGGATCAGCTCGTGCACCTCGGGCTTGAAGCCCGCCTCCTTGAAATCCTTGATCCAGCGGTCCGGGCTGATCAGCGGATAGTCCGAACCGAACAGCATCTTGGTCTTGAGCTGCGAGTTCGCATACTGCACCAGTTGCGGCGGGAAATATTTCGGCGACCAGCCCGACAGGTCGATATAGACATTGGGCTTGTGCAGGCACACCGACAGCGCCTCGTCCTGCCACGGCCAGGACGGATGCGCGATGATGACGGTCATGTCCGGGAAGTCCGCGGCCACGTCGTCGAGGTGCATGGGATTTGAATATTTCAAGCGCAGACCGCCGCCGCCCGGCATGCCGGTCCCCATGCCCGAGTGGCCGCTGTGGAAGATCGCCGGCAGCTTGTGTTCGGCGATGACTTCGTACAGCTGATACGCCAGCCGATCGTTGGGATAGAACCCCTGCAGGGTCGGATGGAACTTGAAGCCCTTGATGACGCCGTCCTTGATCAGCGCACGCGCCTCGCGCACTCCCATCTTGCCTTTGTGCGGATCGATGCTGGCGAACGCCATCATGATGTCGCTGTTGTCGCGCGCCGCGTCCGCCACTTCCTCGTTGGGAATGCGCCTGGCGCCGATCTGGAACTCCGAGTCGACGGTGAACATCACCAGGCCGATCTTGCGCTCCCGATAGTACGCGATGGTCTCGTGAATGTTCGGCCGCTTGCCGGCCTTGAAATACCTGGCGGAAGCTTCCTCGAACGGTTTCCAGGCTTCGTCCGGCTCCTGCCGGCACGAGACTTCGGCGTGCGTGTGCACGTCGATGGCGATCAGCTCGTTGATATTCATCGCGCGGCCCCCCGCTGCTGCGCTTCCGCCTTGCGCGATTCCCACTGCGAGATGGTGAGCCCACGCTCCACCAGCTCCACCAGCAGCGGCGCAGGCTGCCAATGCATGGGACCGAAAATGTCCTGGTATTTACGCATGCCCGCCAGCAGCACGTCGAGACCGATGGTCTCGGCGTAAAACATCGGCCCGCCACGATAGCGTGGGAAACCGTAGCCGGCAGCCCAGACCACGTCGATGTCCGACGCTCGCAGCGCCACGCCTTCACCCAGGATGCGCAGACCTTCGTTGAGCAGCGGATACAAGCAACGCTCGATGATCTCCTCCTGCGTGTGCTGACGCTGCGGCACCTTCAGCTGCCGCGCGCGCTCGGCNATGATCTCGATCGCTTCCGGATCGTCGAAGCGCGCGCGATTGCCCGGCTCNTAACGGTAATACCCTTTGCCGTTCTTCTGGCCGAGGCGCCCNGCGTCATACAGCGCGAAGTCCGCCTGGTAATAAGCCGGATCCGGCGGGAACTGCGAGGCATTGGCCTTGTGCACGTTCACGCCGACATCGATGCCCGCCATGTCGAACACAGCGAGAATGCCCATCGCCATGCCCCACTGTTCCAAGGCCGAATCGACCTGGCGCGGCGTCGCGCCTTCCAGCACCATGCGCTCGGCTTCGCGGGCATACCCCTCCATCATTCGATTGCCGATGAAGCCATAGCAGACCTTCGCCAGCACCGGTGTCTTGCGCAGCGGCTTGGCGAGATCCATCACGGTTCGAATCGTCTCGTCCGAGGTCTGGCGGGTGCGCACCACTTCGAGCAGCGGCATGACGTTCGCGGGCGAGAAGAAATGCATGCCGATGACATCCTGCGGCCGCCTGGTGACCGCGGCGATCTGCTCGATGTCCAGCGTCGACGTGTTGGTCGCGAGCACGGCGCCGGGTTTGGCGACCCGGTCCAGCTCGCCGAAGATCTTGCGCTTGAGATCCATGTTTTCGAACACAGCCTCGACGATCACATCCGCGTCCTGGAGCGCGTCATACGACAGCGAGGTGCCGATCAGCGCCATGCGCCGGGCCTTGTCCTCGGTGCTCAGGCGGCCACGATCGACCATCGATTGATAAGTCTTGTCGAGAGTCGCCAGGCCCTTGGCCAACGCCTGCTCGTTGGCGTCGAGCAATGTGACTTTGATGCCCGCGTTCGCGAAGCAGATCGCAATGCCTCCGCCCATCGTCCCCGCGCCGATGATGCCGGCGCTCTTGACCGGACGCGCCTTCACGCTGTCGGGCAAGCCCGGGATGCGACGCGTCTCGCGCTCGGCGAAGAACACGTGGACCGCACCCTTGGACTCGACGCTTTCCTTGCACTCGTTGACGCGTTGAGTCTCGTACTCCAGCCCTTGCTGGAACGGCATCTGCGTCGCCGCCTGCACGACGTCGACCGCGACCTGAGCAGCATTGCGATTGGGATAGAGCTTACGTGCCTGCGCACGCGCTCGCTCAAACACGTCCTCAGTCGCACTGGC
>Ga0065721_10051866_pt1 | contig 13342 bp, 11 predicted proteins | sample Mesricmetagenome_FD_59108 | JGI IMG/M metagenome (GOLD analysis project Ga0065721, IMG submission 59108) | Mesophilic microbial community from rice straw/compost enrichment Sample: eDNA_1 v2 (version 2) | ecosystem: Engineered > Solid waste > Grass > Composting > Bioreactor | place: USA: Davis... | reverse complement strand
GGGAGCCGCCGGTCGTCAAGGAGCGGGCGACGCTCGAGGCTTGGCGGGACAAGCTGCCGGAGCGGATCAAGCTGTTCTGGGCTCCGGGGCTCGAAGACGACGATCGCGAATTTCTGAAGTGGGTCGACGTGTTCGGTCCGGACCGGATCTGGTCGCGCAACTGCGAAGGAAGCGGGTTCGCGGCCAGCTTGGGACGCATTCCGTACCTTATTCCGGATACGTTCCCGGAAAGCTTGAAAAATTACGCCTTCCAGCATTTGTGGAACGACATTTCCCAATTCCAAGGCGCCGTGAACACGGGCTGCACCGGCATTAACGGTTACGGCTTCGAATGGTACGGCCACGAGCTGTACTTCATGGCGACGGCGCAATACGGCTGGAACGCCTGGGCGACGGATCATCAAGGATTTCTGGCTCAAGCGTCCCGCCATCTGTTCGGAGAGACGAACGGGGCCCGCTACGAGAGGTTGATCCGAACGCTGCCCTGCATTCACGAAACGCAAATCTGCGATACGCTCCCGTCCTTCCCGTTCATGCCGAACAAGTACATCGGCGACGAAGGAAGACGCTATTTGGAAGATTGCGCGGATGCCGTAGAAGCCTCGATCTCGGACTTGAACGCGATCTTGGCGACGGCCGGATTGACCGACGTCCAGCGGGAATGCGCGGAAGCGACTCGGATCATGGCGCTGCGGATGAAAGAAGTGATCTGGGCGGGCATCTATTTCAACCGGTTCCTCGACGAGCGCGACCGGGGCGAGAACGAGACGGCGCGTCTGGAACGCCTGGCCGAACGGGCGCTTCTCCATGCGGAGGAGGACTACCGGCTTATCAAAGAGCATTACTTCGATACGAAGGAGCATCATTGGACCGGCGTCGCGATCGGAGAATATTACATTCCGATGGTCATTAACGAGTACAAGAAGGCTTTTGCCGAGAGGCTTGGAGACCGCTTCCGGCCGGACGGCGAGATTGCGCCTATCGTCGGCGGAGAAAGCCTTCCGTGGGAATGGCTGCTGGAATGGGGACCGAAGATCGCGGCGGCCAAGCCGAACGCCGCGATTCGGAGGCGGGAAGAGGTTCCCGGATGAAAGAGCGGGCCTTAAGACTGCTAGAGCGGCTGATCGCCATCCAGAGCGTCAATCCTCATTACGGGGATGGCGCGAGAGGCGAGATGGCGATATCCCGTTTCATCGAAACGTATTGCTTGGAAGCCGGCCTGAAAGTCGCCCGGCAACCGGTGCTGGATGGACGGGACAATCTCATCGTCGAGCTGCGAACCGGCCATCCCGAATCGGTTCTCCTGTTCGAGGCGCATATGGATACCGTATCCCTCGGCAGCATGGACCGACCTCTCGAAGCGATCTATCGCGGCGACAGACTTTACGGGAGGGGCGCTTGCGATACGAAGGGCGCGCTTGCGGCGATGATCGTCGCGATGGAGACGTGCGCCGAAGCGCCCGAGCTGATGAGCTCCGATCTGGTGCTATGCGCTTCGGTGGACGAGGAACACGCCTTTCGCGGACTGTTGAAATTTCTCGAGTTGGATATGCCGATCTCGGGCGCCGTGGTCGGCGAACCTACGGAGATGAAGATCGTCGTCGCCCATAAGGGCTGCGTCCGGTTCGCGGTTCATGCCCTCGGCAAAGCCGCGCACAGCTCCGTTCCCCACGAAGGGGAGAACGCCATCGTGGCCATGGCGGAGATCGTCCGATACATTACGGAAACGTTGGCCCCGGGACTGGCCGACATTCGGGACCCGCTATGCGGTCCGGCTACCGTATCGATCGGCACGATCGCGGGCGGGGAGCAAATCAACATCGTTCCGGAGCGCTGCACGATCCGAGTCGATCGCCGGATCGTTCCGGGCGAGAATCCGGAAGACGTGATGACCCGCATCGAGCGGGAGCTCGACGCGTTCTGCTCGGAGAAGGGAATTCGGATCGAGTTGGAGAGGCTGCTGTTGGATTACGCGCTGGCGACGCCCCATGACGCGGCGCTCGTGACGGCCGCCCGCGAGACGGCGGAGCGGATCGGACTTCCCGGAGGAATCCACGGCGAGACGTACGGCAGCGACGCCAGCAAGCTTCAAGGCATGAAGGGGATTCCGTCTATCGTATACGGGCCCGGATCGATCGCGCAGGCGCATTCCAAGGAGGAATGGGTGCCGGTCGCGGATATCGGGAACGCGGCGAAATTTTACGTAGAGTTGGCACGGGCTTTTCGGGGATGAATCGCCCGGAAATTCCGATCGGAACGTTATCGGGCACAGAGAAACAGGGAATGGCAAGTCGGAAAACCTTCGTGAAGCGAAGGAAGTTCAAGTCATCATGCAGCGGGACTGGAGGCAACGACCGATGAAAAAGGAAATTATCCGCACCGAGCGGGCGCCGCAGCCGGCCGGCAGTTATTCGCAGGCGGTCAAATACGGCAATTTGGTTTACGTCGCGGGCACTTGCCCGTTCGAATTGGGCTCCAAAACGGTCATGTACCCCGGTGACATGGCTAGGCAAACGACGTTGGTTCTGGAATATATCGGAAAAATATTGGAAGACGCGGGATCCTCGATGGATAACGTACTCAAGGTTACGGCATTTATCGACGACTTGGACCGATTCGCGGAATACGATGCCGCCTATGCGCCGTTCTTCGCCAACGATCCGCCGGTTCGCAGCACGGTCGAGATCGGCAAGTTCCCGGCGGGCATGCGCGTCGAAATCGAGTGCATCGCCTTTATCGGGGACTAACAGCGAAGCGGGAGTGAACGGACATGAACATCAGCGATCGCGTGTATTTGGTCGGTAGCGGCAAGTACGGAATGGAATTGAGCGAGTCCATGGATTGCAACGTTTATCTGTTGGACGGCGGCACCGAGTGCGCCCTCGTCGACGCGGGAGGCGGCATCGAACCGGAGCGGATCGTCGCCAATATCGAACGGAGCGGCTTCTCGATGGCGCAGGTAAAGCGTTTATTGATCACGCATGTTCACGGCGATCATGCGGCAGGGGCTTATTATTTTCACAGCCGATACGGAATCGAAGTCGTCGCGTCCGAGGAAGCCGCGGCGTGGCTGACGGCCGGCGATATGGACAAGACGAGCCTGAACCACGCCAAAAGGGGAGGCGTCTACGATCCGGATTTTCTTTTTCCCGCTTGTCCGGTGGAACGGAGCGTGCGCGAAGGGGATATCGTCCGCGTCGGGGATATCGAGCTCAGGGTCATCGACAGCCCGGGCCATGCCCGGGGCCATATCAGCTTTTTGTGGGATAAGGGAGAAGGGGAGCGCGGTTTGTTCGCGGGCGATACGGTGTTTGCGGGCGGCAAAGTCGTGATGCAATACGTATGGGACTGCGATATCGGGCAATATGCCGATACGATCCATAAGCTGCATCGTTTGCGGATCGATCGTCTGTATCCCGGGCATGGACCGTTTCTGCTTGCGAACGCCGGTCGGCATATCGAGAAAGCGCACGGCTGCTTCAGCAGGCTGGAGCTGCCGCCGAATTTATAGACAACGCGAACGCAGATCGGAATCCGCGTCTGAAGGGACGGTAAGGGATGGAATGGAAGCATTATTGAACAAGCGGGATTTTATCGGCCTGGACCAAAGCGCCTGGTTGTTCTGCGGAGCGGAGGCGCCGGTTCACGGCAAAGTGCTGGACGCCGTTATGGAATACATGATCAGCCGCACCCGCGGGCCGCGCGGCCGGGAACGGAACGCGAAGACGGAATGGGCTTGCAAGACGAATTTGGCCCGGTTGATCGGCGGCAGCGCCGCGGATATCGCCTTAATGTCGAACTCGTCGGAGGCGATCTCGATGGCGGCGCAGGCGGTACCGTTGCAATCGGGAGACAATGTCATCATTAACAATTTGGAATTTCCTTCCGGGGTCCTTCCCTGGCTGGCGCTGAAGCGGCAAGGCGTGGAGGTGCGCGTCGCGAGACACAACGGCTGGGGAATGGAAACGAACGATATCATGAACCTGGTCGACGATCGCACGAGGCTCGTCATGACTAGCCACGTCAGCTATTTGTCCGGGACGCGCATCGACTACGCGAAGCTGTATGAACAGCTTCGCGACACGAACGCTTTGATGCTGTTGGACGCGACGCAATCCCTCGGCGTGGTGCCTGTCGACATTCGCCATACGGACATGCTCGTGTGCAGCTCTTACAAATGGCTGTTGTCCACGCACGGAGCGGGGATCCTCGCGCTCAATCCGGGCCGCGTAGAGGCGCTGAATCCGACCTACGTCGGGTGGAGAAGCGTCGTCGGCATTCCCGGAGAGGACCGTTTCTCCTCGTTTGCGCTGCATTCCGACGCCAGACGATTTGAACTGGGCTATCCGAGCTACCCGACGGTCTACGCGCTGGAATGCGCGACTCGCCTTCTGCTGGAGACGGGCATCGACAACATCGAGCGCCACGTGCTTGAGCTAGGCGGACAATTGATAGAGCTGCTTAAGGAGCTTGGGGTGCTGGTTATGACGCCAGCCGAGCCGGCACGCCGGGCCGGCAACATCAGCTTCGCCCATGCCGATGCGGAATCGATCGCCGCCAAGCTGGCCGAACACGACGTCTACGTGATGGGAGGCGACGAACGAGTGCGCGCTTCGATTCACGCGTACACCGATTCGGCGGACATCGACAGGTTGATGGCGGTGCTTCCGTCCGTGTTGGGCGGAAAAAGGTAACGTTCGGATGATCGGGAGTTATGTCCGATGGTTCCGGAACGAGATGGATTCGATGCCGGTACGCTCGCTTACGCTTTAATGAATAGGAGGTATCCCTAATGCAAGCTCTAGTATGGACGGCGCCGGAGAAAATGGAGTATACCGAATCGATGGCTAAGCCCGTGCCGTTGGAAGACGAAGTGTTGATTCGCGTGGAGGCCGTGGGCATATGCGGTTCGGAAATCGAAGGTTATCTTGGCCACAACAGCCTGCGCGTACCGCCGCTGGTCATGGGGCATGAGTTTTGCGGCCGGATCGAGGAGACCGGAAGCCGGGTAACGGGATTCACCGCCGGACAAAAAGCGGTCGTGAACCCGCTTCGCCATTGCGGCGTTTGCGTCTCCTGCCGCAAAGGGCGGACGCAGCTTTGCGCGACCCGCAAGATCGTGGGCATTCACAGGCCGGGCGCCTTCGGCGAATTCGTGGCGGTGCCCGCAGCCAGCGTCTTGCCGGTTCCGGACGACATGGATTCGTTCCGCGCCTCTCTGTCGGAGCCGCTCGCCTGTTCGCTGCGCGCGACGCGCAGGGCCATGCTTCGCCATCCTTTCGCCAACGTCGTCGTATTCGGCGCCGGCGGCATAGGCATCCTTTGCGCTAAGACGGCGAAGCTGCTGGGCGCGGATCGCGTGATCATGCTCGACACCCAGGACGAACGGCTCCGAATAGCCGCGCAAGTCGCCGCGGACGAGACCGTCAATCCGCGATCGACGGAGATCAAGGAAGCTCTCGCCGGCATCGTCGGCGAGAAGGGCGTCGATGTCGTGATCGACGCGGCCGGCTTCCAGCCGACCCGTTCCTCCGCCATGTCGATCGCGAATCCGGGCGGCACGATCATGAACGTCGGTCTGGGCATCGACGACACCGTCCTTCCGATCAACGTCCAGATTCGCGGCGAAATCGAGATTTTGGGCTCGTTCTGCTATAACCAGCAGGACTTTCGCGACGCCGTCGACTTGCTGGCGAACGGAAGAATTACCGAGGAAGGCTGGACGGAAGTACGTCCGCTCTCCGACGGCGACGGAGCCTTCCGGGATTTGGTCAACGGGCGGGTGAAGTCGGGGAAAATTTTCCTGAGAGTGGACGGTGGAAAAGCATGAGATCCTTAAAAGTCGGCATCATCGGCCTCGGAAGCTGGGGTTTGAGCCATCTGGAAGCGTATCGCCAGCTCCCGTTCGTGGAAGTCGCGGCCGTATGCGACGCCGATCCCGAACGGCTTCGCGCCGCGAAAGAGAAGTATGGCTTAACCAACGTATACGAGGATGCCGAGACGATGCTGAATCGGGAAAAGGAGATCGAGCTGGTCAGCATCGTCACGTTCGAACGCAACCATCTGCAGCCGACGTTGCTGACTCTGCAGGCGGGCAAGCACGTACTCGTGGAGAAGCCGATTACGACGGATATCGAAGAAGCGAAGCTTATGCTCGCGGCATCGCGCCGATACGGACGCTTCGCGGTACCGGGTCATCTTCTTCGCTTCGAGCCGAAATACGCGGAAATCAAGCAAGTCATCGAGAGCGGCCGGATCGGCAAGCCGGTCAGCATCTATATGAAGCGTTCCCGGGAGAACGGTCTGTTCGCCACGTACCAGCGCACCCATACCGTTTACGAGCTGATGATTCACGACTTGGATCAGGCCATCTGGTACGCGGGCGGGAGCAAGGTGAAGAAAGCGTACGCGACCGGCCTCTCGGTAACGGGTTCCAAGACGCCGGAAGTCCTGTGGGCGCAGCTTCATTTCGAGAGCGGCGCCGTTGCCGTTCTTCACAGCAATTGGATGACGCCGGACGCGGCCGGAATCGCCATTAACGATTACACGGAAGTTATCGGGGAAACAGGCACGGTTCACTTCGATACGAATCCGGCCGGCGTTCAGGTGTGGACAAGCTCGGGGCGGTCGACGACCGACGTCTCGATCCATCACCGGCAGAACGGCCGGGTCATCGGGTGCCTGGCGGAGCAATTGAATTACGTGGGCCAATGCATCGTTTACGGCCGGAATCCCGATTGGATATCGTTCGAAGACGCGCTTCACGGCGTCGAGGTGGCGGACGCGATCGTAAGGTCCGCAACGGAAGGCAAAGAGATTACCCTGTAAAGCGCAAACGACTCTCCGTCCCTGCCGGTTAATCGTCCGGGAGGGACAGGAACAGCAGGAAAGGAAGATTAAGCTTGAGACTGGTGCAATTTACGAAAAGGTCGGAACCGGGTGGCGAATGGCGGCTGGGAATCTGGAGAGAAGACGGACGTATCGCGGCGGCGGCGGAAGCGTCGTCCATGCTGGCTTGGATCGAACGAAGCGCGAATGGCGACATGGCTGCGCTCAACGCCGTTTTGGCCCGATCCGCCGAGGAACTGTTCGAGTTCGAAGAGGTGAGGCTCGAAGCTCCTATACGCAATCCGGAGAAGATGATCTTCGTCGGATTGAATTATTACGATCATGCGGCCGAATCGAATATGGCGGTTCCCCAAGTGCCGGTGCTGTTTCCCAAATACGCGAACTCGATCGTCGGTCCCGAAGACGACGTGATTATCCCGAGGGAAGTGTCGCAATGCGATTACGAGGTCGAGTTGGCCGTCGTGATCGGGAAGAGAGCGAAGCGCGTGTCTCCGGAAGAAGCCATGGACTGCGTCTTCGGATACACGGTCGTCAATGACGTCAGCGCGAGGGATATCCAATTGTCCGAAGGGCAGTGGACTCGCGGCAAGGCGATCGATACGTTCGCCCCGATCGGACCTTGCATCGTGACGAAGGACGCGATCGCCGATCCCGGAAATCTTGATCTATCGCTGATCCTGAACGGCAGAACGATGCAGCACGCCAATACGCGGGATCTGATCTTCGATATTCCCTATCTGATTTCATTCCTCTCGCGTACGATGACGCTTGCGCCCGGGGACATTATCAGCACCGGGACGCCGCCCGGAGTCGGTCTCGGCCACAATCCGCCCGTATGGTTGAAAGACGGGGACGTGACGGAAGCTTGCGTCCAAGGAATCGGCTCGCTGCGCAATCGCTACGTTCGGGAGCCGTCGACGTCGAATCCGCACGCTTAAGCGACAGGAGTTGGAGAGATGACCGGATTTCGTTTCAGAATCGGCTATAAAATATCTTTCGGCTATATCGTGTTGCTGATCTCCCTTGCCGCGTCGCTATTCGTCGTATCCGGCACGATCATGTCGCTGCAGGGAGAGCTCGATTCCATAATCAAACGGGACCTGAAAATCCACGAAACGACCCATTCGCTCGACCAATACGCAACGACGATGGAATCGGCTTTATACCGCTCGATCATGACCGGACAAAAGGCCGATCTCGACCTCTACGAGGGAGAGAAAACGAAATGGAAGCAAGGGTACGAGACGCTGAAAGAGCTGTTCGAGGGAAACGCCGAACAAACGAGCCGGCTGAATGGCGTTCTCGGGGCCATGGATCGCTGGTTTGCGGTTTCCGATAAGGCTTCCGCGACATTGTCCTACGACAAAGATGCGGCTGGGGCCGTTCAATTTTTCGCGGACGATCCCGGCAAGAAAGCCATGACCGGCATGAAGGAGCAGCTTTCCCGGCTGCGGCAATCCGAGAAGTACGTGACGGAGAAAAGAATCTCCAGCCTGATCGACGCCAACGACAGCCTGCGATCGTTGTTATATGCGATGGCGGGGCTGCTGGCGGTCTTGACGGTCGCCTTCTCCTGGCTCGTCTCCCGCAACATTACCCGGAATTTGAAGCGGGTGACGTCCGCCATCGCCGAAATTGCCCGATCCGGCGGGGACTTGACCCGGCGCATTCAAGTGAAGGCGACCGACGAAACCCGGGAGCTCGGTCAAGAAACGAACAAGCTGCTGGCCTCCATGCAGACGATGATGCGTCAGATCCGGGAGCAAGCGGGGCGGCTGTCCGCCGTCTCCATACGCATCGGCGAAGGCTCCGCGGGAACGGTCGAGATTAACGGCCAAGTCAGCGAAGCCGTCCGCAGGGTGGCGGTCGGAGCGGAGAACCAGGTCGCCCAGACGGAGGAAATCGGAGCGATTATGCAAGAGAACCTGGGCGGACTCGATCTCGTCGCCAAGAGCACGAATCAAGCGGCCGAGCTGGCCAGAACGACGCAAGCCGCGGCGGCCAGCGGCAGCCGCAATCTGGATAAGACGCAGGAAGAAGTCGCGAAGATCGACCGGGCGTTTACGGATATCCAGCAAAGCGTTGCCAAGCTGTCGGAGCAATCGAGCGAAATTCTCGGCATCGTCGGCTATATGAGCGATATTTCCACGAAGACCAATCTGCTTTCGCTCAACGCTGCGATCGAAGCGGCGCGAGCGGGAGAATACGGGCGGGGGTTCGGGGTCGTCGCCGCCGAAATCCGCAAGCTGGCCGATCAGACCGCGCGATCCGCCGGAAGCATCGAATCGACGCTCCAGCGGATGAACCGGGACGTCGGGACGATCGTCGAGCTGATCGCCGACAGCTCCAGAACGGTATATGAAGGAACGTCGGCCATACGGGACGCGGAGACGAACGTCCGGCAGATCGTCGAAAGCGTCGACGCTCTTACTTCGCAAGTCATCGAGGCCGCTACTTCCATCGGCCAGATCGCGGCTGGCAGCGGAAGCGTCGTCCGATCGGCCGAAGAGATCGGACGGGTGACGGAGGAAACGTCCGCCTTTACCGAGCAGATGTCGGCTATGGTACAGGAACAGACCGCGGTATTGAACGAGTTCGCTCAGACCTCTCGGCAGCTGCTGGAGGTGTCGGATTCGTTGAAAGCGGCGGTCGGCCATTTCAAGGTAGACGAAGAAGCCCCCGTCATCCTTGAAGGCAATTGACGTCCCGCCTCCGCGGGACTCGCATGGTCGGGCCAAGCGATGCCTCCGGTCGGCCTTTCGGCGGAGGCCGGCTCTTCCGCTTGCCCGTCCTCCGACGAAAAAAACGGCAGTCGGCCGACAAAGGAAAAAGACGGCTTCGGGATACGTCCTCCCGGGCCGTCTTTATGCTACATCCACTTCTCTCCCCAATCCTGGATGGAGTGAATGACCTCCTCCAGCTCCTTGCCCTTCTCGGTCAGCTCGTATTCGATCCGCACCGGCATCTCGGGGTATACCGTCCGGGTCAGAATCCCGGCCGCTTCCAGTTCCTTCATCCGGTCCGTAAGCATTTTATCGCTCATCTCGGGTATTTGTTCTTTCATATCCTTAAACCGTTTTGGCCCGCCGAGAAGCACGCGGATGATGAGTCCGGTCCATTTTTTGCCCAATAGCTCCGCAGCCGATTCGTACTTGGGGCACATTTTGGAATAGTCCATACCGATTCCCCCTTTGCTCTCATTTTAGCACACTCACTTCAAAAAAGTAAGTACGCGCAAGACCGTTCGGGGAAAGCCGACACGGCTCCCGGTTTTGTTACACAAATGCAACATTCCTGTCATCTGCCTGTCTTAAAGAACGGTTATGATGAGGAACAAGACCCCCTTTTTCATCATTGAAGCCTGCCAACGTTGGCAGGCTTCCTTTTTTTCTATTCGAGAGACTCACAGCGGCACGACGACTTTCCGCCTCTGCCGGAAAAATACCCACCGCTTGAAGCCGATCTCCTTCAGTCGGGCCCGGACAAGCTCCCATTCGTCTCCGACCCGGCTCGGCACGTGGGCGTCCGAACCGAACGTCACGTCCGCGCCGAAGAACAGCGCGCGCTCCAGGATGGCGTCGGAAGGATACCAGCCTCCGCAGTCCTTCGTTTTGCCGCTCGTGTTGATCTCCAAGGAGAGATCGTTCGCGGCGATCGCCTTCAGAGCTTCGTCGATCTCGGCTTCCGCCCCGGAAATATCGGCAAAGCCCGGATAATAGCCCTTCATGGCGTCGATATGGCCGAGCACCTGGAACAAGCCGCTGTTCGCGGACTGGCGGATCAGCTCGTAATAGTGCTTCTTTTCCTCGAGCCGTTCCGGATCGCCTTTTCCTTTCCAGCGGTTGCGGTTGAAGATGCTGACTCCCTTCGTCTGATGAACGGAGCCGATGAGGTAATCGAACGGGTAGGGGGCGTAAGCTTCGCGGTAAAGCTCGATATGTTCCGGAAAATAGTCGGATTCCACGCCGAGCAGCACTTCGATCCGGTCCTTGTATTCTTCCTTGAGCCGAAGAACTTCGGCGACGTAATTCGCGAATTCGCTGCGGGCCATCGCGATGCCGGGATTCGGGTGATCCTGCTCGTGGGCGAAATACGGCGAGTGGTCCGAGATGCCGACGGCTTGCAATCCGGCATCGATCGCCGCCTCGATATAATCTTGGATCGCGTCCGTCGCGTGGCCGCAGCGGATATGGTGCGTATGCAAATCGAATTTCATGTCGTCTCTCTCCTTTTCGAACGAAACTTATGCGGTTGGCGGCGGTTTCCGGCGCCCGTCATTCGCTGCCGACGAACTGATCCTCGGGCATTCCCTTCAAGTCGTTCAGGAATTGGCGCATGGCGCTGTTCACGTAACGTCCGGATTTGGTCATGACGCCGACGGGATGGCTGACCTCCAGCTCGTTGACGGCTATCAGCTTCAGCGTTCCTCTTCGCAATTCCTCCGCGACGGACAGTTTGGAGACGACGGCGGCGCCCATGTTCAGCTCGACCATCCGTTTCACTTCCTCGCTGCTTCCTAGCTCCATGACGATATGCGGCTCGAAGCCGTTCACGCGCATCACTTTTTCGGCGAAACGCCGACCCAGCGTGTCGGGGGAAAGCAGGATCATCGGAACGTCTTTCAGCATGCCGATCGCGATGCGCTTCTCCTTCGCCAGCGGATGCTCGGGCGCGACGACGAGCTCGAACGTGTCGTAGTAGAGCACCGACGTGTCCACCTGCAGGCTTCGGTCGGTCAAATAGCCGATGCCGATGTCTACGGTGCCGTTTTCCACGCTGGTCAGCACTTGGGTGGAGGACATCGAGAGAATGCTTGTCTTGATCAACGGGTACTGGTTCTGAAAATAAGACATGACGCGAGGGAGAATCTGGATCGCGATCGAAGAGGTCGTGCCCAGAACGATGTGTCCTTGGGGAACGTGGTTCAGGTCGGAGAGCTTCTGCTTCAACTGTTCCACGATCGCGAGGATCTGCTCGGCGTGTTCCAGAAACACTTGCCCTCTGTCCGTCAGGGCGACGGGGTGGTTGCGGTCGACGAGAGTCGCTTTGAACTCGTCTTCGAGGCTCTTGATCTGAGCGGATACGGCGGGTTGCGTCAAGTTGAGCATTTCGCCGGCTTTGCGGAAGCTCAGCGTCTTGGATATCGTGACTAACGTCTCCAATTGGCTAATGTTCACTCGTTCGCCTCCTCGGGAATTGATATAATTTATCACCGCTATATGAAGATATAAAAAGGTTTTGTCGACCTTACCATTATAGGGGATTTAAAAGGTCATCGCAAAGGGTTTACATTCGCCGCAAATTGAATATAATTTCCAGTAAGTACTCAAATTTGAGTAACCAAGAGAGAGAGGCTTAACCATGGACGCGAACAAAAGCAATACGAAGCTGGTGATCGCCGGGCTGATGCTGGGGCTCTTCATGGCATCGCTGGACCAAACGATCGTCTCGACGGCGATGACGACGATCATCAAGAAGCTGGGCGGATTGGAGAGCTTCATCTGGGTTTATTCCGCGTACATGATCGCCATGGTCGTCTCGACGCCGATCTTCGGCAAGCTGTCCGATATTTATGGACGCAAGCGATTTTTTCTGGCCGGACTCGTGCTGTTCCTGGCCGGTTCGGTTCTGTGCGGAACCGCGCAGAACATGGATCAGCTGATCGTCTACCGGGCGCTTCAGGGAATCGGCGGCGGCGCGCTCATGCCGATCGTGTTCACGATCGTCTTCGATCTGTTCCCGGGCGAAAGACGGGGCAAAATGATGGGACTGTTCGGGGCCGTATTCGGGATCTCGAGCGTGTTCGGGCCGATCATGGGCGGGGCTATTACCGACTATATGAGCTGGCGGTGGATTTTTTACATAAACGTACCGATCGGCATTTTGTCCATCTTCTTCATCGCGAAGGCGTATCACGAATCGAAATCGACGCGCAAGCCGTCGATCGATTGGGCCGGCGCGGTGCTGCTGACGGCCGCGATTCTGTGCCTGATGTTCGGGCTCGAGCTGGGCGGAACGGAAGGATGGGCATGGGATTCGGCGAAGACGATCTCGCTGTTCGCGGCCTCCGCCGCGCTGCTGGGCCTGTTCCTGTGGGCGGAGAGCAGGGCGAAGGATCCGATCGTCGCGCTCTCGCTGTTCCGGAGCAAGATGTTCGTCGGCAGCATGGGCATCTGCCTGTTATACGGAGGCATCATGATCGCCGGCGCCACGTACATCCCGATCTTCATCCAAGGCGTCTTCCACAAGACGGCCACGGAGACGAGCTCGGTGCTGACGCCGATGATGCTGGGCGTCGTGCTCAGCAGCCAGATCGGCGGCCGGGTGGCGAGCCTGTTCCGCTATCGCGACGTCATGCTCGTCTCCGCGTTAACGCTGCTCGCCGGAAGCTGCTTGCTCGGCTTCGTCATGGATACGGAGACGAGCCGCTTGACGATTACCGCGTTCATGATCGTCATCGGACTCGGCATGGGGGTGTCTTTCTCCCTGTTGA
>Ga0065721_10051865_pt1 | contig 13344 bp, 7 predicted proteins | sample Mesricmetagenome_FD_59108 | JGI IMG/M metagenome (GOLD analysis project Ga0065721, IMG submission 59108) | Mesophilic microbial community from rice straw/compost enrichment Sample: eDNA_1 v2 (version 2) | ecosystem: Engineered > Solid waste > Grass > Composting > Bioreactor | place: USA: Davis... | reverse complement strand
GGGTCGCTCCGGTCTCACAACCGGAGCGCGGATTGAAACATTTTACTGCCCGATGGTCAACGGGCAGACGACGAGTCGCTCCGGTCTCACAACCGGAGCGCGGATTGAAACTCAAAAACCGTCACAGTTTTGTTTGTGACGACGGGTCGCTCCGGTCTCACAACCGGAGCGCGGATTGAAACATGTATGGCAGCCACTGGTCAGTATCATTTTGAGGGTCGCTCCGGTCTCACAACCGGAGCGCGGATTGAAACACGAAGCGGAGGGCGAATGAGCGAGACCCAGTAAGTCGCTCCGGTCTCACAACCGGAGCGCGGATTGAAACTGGAACTCGCGCCTCACCTGTGAACGGCGGGTTGCGTCGCTCCGGTCTCACAACCGGAGCGCGGATTGAAACAAGGACACCCTTAAAGTGATACATGCGCGCCTGAGTCGCTCCGGTCTCACAACCGGAGCGCGGATTGAAACAACGACTCAGACCGCACAGTCGGCAAACATTCCGGGTCGCTCCGGTCTCACAACCGGAGCGCGGATTGAAACGTTGCTGATTTCCACCGGAACCAGAGCAGTTGTTTTGTCGCTCCGGTCTCACAACCGGAGCGCGGATTGAAACTTCGGGCGTGTAGTCTTTGTCGCTAAGCTCGACAAGTCGCTCCGGTCTCACAACCGGAGCGCGGATTGAAACGCTGATATGGGTCACGGATTGCCCAGCGTGGAACTGTCGCTCCGGTCTCACAACCGGAGCGCGGATTGAAACTTGGGGCTCGCCTTGATGGTGAGTCGTGGCAAATGTCGCTCCGGTCTCACAACCGGAGCGCGGATTGAAACTATCAAAACGCGCTCGATCCCAACAAAAATCGGAATGTCGCTCCGGTCTCACAACCGGAGCGCGGATTGAAACGCGTAGCCTTGCTCGTCAATCACCCGGATGAAAAAGTCGCTCCGGTCTCACAACCGGAGCGCGGATTGAAACGTTGCAAACATGCCGCCGCGCGGCGTGACATGCTGTCGCTTCGGTCTCACAACCGGAGCGCGGATTGAAACTCAGACGGTCTGGCGCATGGTGAAAATGTTGCGTCAGGACCGCGACGGTGCAGCGCACCAGTCGCCGCAACTCCGGAGCCAGCATGAAGACAGGATTAACAAGATTTACAGGATTAACCGATAGGGATTCCAAAACAAAATCTTGTTAATCCTGTCTTCATTTTCCCTCGGTAGTGAGTGCTGCGGCTGATCTACGACACAACTGCGCTCCGCGTCGGGTCGGAGACCGGCGCTCCACCCCCAAAATGCGGAAGCCACCTGACAACGAGGGCTGCTAATTGGTTGATTCGCGCCGCCGATGCCAGTTCAATACGACGCGATGATGGCGAAACGTGTCATTCCCTGCCTCGATGTCCATGACGGGCAAGTCACCCGCGGCGTGCAATTTGGCGTCGCCGAAAAGGGTGGCCTGCGCAATGTCGGCGATCCGGTGGAACTGGCGCTGCGTTACAACGAACAAGGGGCGGATGAAATGGTGTTCTTCGACATCACGGCCACAGCGCATGGTCGTGGCACGATGGTGGACGTGATTGAACGCGTGGCGGATCAATGTTTCATGCCGCTCACCGTCGGCGGCGGGATAAAATCAGTGGATGACATGTACACGATGCTGCGCGCCGGGGCGGACAAAATCAGCATCAACTCCAGCGCGCTCGCCAATCCTGATCTAATCCGACAAGGCGCAGAAAAATTCGGCAGCCAATGCATTGTGGTTTCCATTGACGCAAAACGGCTCGCACCCGGCGTTGATAAATGGGGCGTATTTTCACACGGTGGCCGAAAAGATACGGGATTGGATGCGATTGAATGGGCAAAGAAAGCGGTTTCCCTGGGTGCGGGTGAGATTGTGCTGAATTCGATTGATGCCGACGGAACGAAAGCGGGGTTTGATCTCGAAATAACGCGTCGTATCAGTGAATCCGTAGGCGTGCCGGTAGTGGCCAGTGGCGGCGCGGGTAAGTTGGAGCACATGGCGGAAGTGCTTTTGGAGGGCAAAGCGGATGCCGTTCTCGCCGCGAGCATTTTTCACTTTGGAACTTACACGGTCGGCGATGTGAAACAGTTTTTGGCTCAACGCAACATTCCGGTGCGACTGTGATTTTGGGATGACAAAACGACCTCGCCCAAAATGCTTGCAAAACAGGGCTTCGCTGCTACTCTGCACTCTGCCTGAACGCCGCGTGTGCGGGTCGTTCATTAAGGCTGAGAAAAGAAAAGTTAACGAAACAACCTAACCTTCAACCTCCGTTGCCCCGCAACGTCGGTCAGTCCGTTAGGCAATGGAGCTTCACCGGGCACGTCTTTTCGCCCGATCAAGCCCCAATCAGTCCGTTCGCAGAAATATTATGCTCACGATGGAAGAAGCGCTGAAGCACAGCACTACCCGCTTTGCTGCCGGCGAAATTGTAAAAGGTCGCGTTATCGAAGTCCGCGCCAAAGAAGCTTTGGTGGACATCGGTTACAAGAGTGAAGGCGTCATCCCCGGAAACGAATTCGACGACATTAAAGCAGTCAAAGTCGGCGATGAAGTGGACGTCCTCATCGAAAAATTGGAAGACAAGGACGGCATGGTCGTCCTCTCCAAGGAAAAAGCGGAATTTAAGCAGAACTGGGAGAAAATTCTCTCCATCTGCAACGAAGGCGGCCGCATTTCCGGCAAAGTCAAATCCGTCGTCAAAGGTGGTCTGGTCGTCAACATCGGTGTCGAAGCGTTCCTGCCAGCGTCGCAAATCGACGTCGTCACGCCCAAGAACCTCACGCAATACGTGGGCAACGTTTATGATTTCAAAGTCGTTAAGATCAATCAGGAGCGGCAGAACATCGTTCTCTCGCGCCGCGAATTGATCGAAGCCGAACGCGCCGAACGCCGCCAGAAATTGCTGGCCGAAATGGTGCCTGGCGATATCCGCAAGGGCACGGTCAAGAACATCACCGATTTCGGTGCGTTCATCGACCTCAATGGTATCGATGGTTTGCTGCACATCACCGACATGAGCTGGGGTCGCGTCGGCCACCCGTCCGAAGTGCTCAAGGTCGGTCAGGACCTCGACGTGGTTGTGCTCGACGTGAACAAAGAAAAGGAACGCGTCAGCCTCGGTCTCAAGCAGAAGATGGCCAATCCGTGGGCCGATATCGAAGCGAAGTATCCGGTCGGCACCAAAGTCAAAGGCAAGGTCGTCAACCTCGTGCCGTACGGTGCGTTCGTGGAACTCGAACCCGGTGTCGAAGGTCTCGTGCACGTCACCGAATTGTCCTGGACCAAGCGTGTGGCCAAGCCGAGCGACGTGCTCAAGCAGGATCAGGAACTCGAAGCGGTGGTGCTTGGTATCAATCGCGACGAACAGAAGATTTCATTGGGCGTTCGCCAATTGGAATCCAACCCGTGGGACACGGCCGAGCAGAAGTATCCGCCGGGAACCCGTGTCAAAGGCAAGATTCGCAACCTCACCAGCTACGGTGCGTTCATTGAGTTGGAAGAAGGTTTGGACGGCATGATCCACGTGTCCGACATTTCGTGGACACGCAAAATCAATCACCCGAGCGAAGTGTTCAAGAAGGGCGACGAAGTCGAAGCTCAGGTGCTCGAAGTGGACAAGGCCAATCAACGCATTGCCGTTGGCGTCAAGCAACTCAGCCAGGATCCGTGGGACAAGATCGACGAACTCTACAAAGTTGGCGATCTCGTTACCGGACAGGTTACCAAGCTCGCGAGCTTCGGTGCGTTCGTCGGCCTCAAGCATGACATTGACGGTCTCGTGCACATCTCGCAAATCAGCGAAGAACGCGTGGACAAGATCAAGAACGTGCTCAAAGTCGGCCAGGACGTTACGGCCCGCGTAATCAAGATTGATCGCGCTGACCGTCGAATCGGTTTGTCCATCAAGGCGGCCAACTATTCGCCAGAGCAGTTGAAAGCGGAACAAGCCGTTCTCGACGCGCTCAAACCCGGCGAAGACCTTGTGGCACTGCAGCATGCGTTTGACGCGGCTGACGAAGCCAAGGGCGAATAATTCGTTAATAGCAGATTCAGAAACGGGCGAATCTTCGGATTCGCCCGTTTTTTATTAGGGCGACGCGGCAAAGCCGGATTTTTAAAATATTTCACTTATACCTTTGAGAGAGCGTTTGACAGGAATTAAGTGCTATGATTTACTGTCGCCAGTAAGCAGGACTGTCTGGAACGCACCTGCAATTGCTCTTTGAGGAATTTATTAGGTTTTTAGGTTTTCCGTTTTGTGCTCGGTACAAGCGCAATTCGGATGTCTCCGGATACCTACTGAAGTACCAATTCGAAAATTCCCCGGGCCTCTCGGTCACCCTCTGACTGTTTGGCCCGGTTTTTGTGTACCGAAACGACGAGATTCCGCCGCGCCATTCAGTTCGTTCGGCAACAAATTCGCCACACGCGCAAATTTCTCCGCTTTAAAACCCATCGCCAATTTCAACTGATAATCACGCTCTAGAATATTATCTGTTCGATGCGCCTGTCGGTACGCCTTCCAACTCACAAATCCCCGCAGCCATGCCCATAATCCATTCACCGGCACCGGAAAATCGCTCCCGTGCAACATTCGCGAAGCCAACGGCTCGACCAGACATTTGCGCACATGTCGTCCGCGCAACGGAACGTTGAAAGCGCTCGTATCGCCATAAAGATTCGGATACCGCTGCGTCAGTTCCGCAAACACATGGAAATATTCCGGATCCCTCAGACCACTTTTCGTCGCACTGTGCGCTGCGATGACCGTCACTCCAATCTCCAACGGCAACTTTAACCGGCGCGGATCAGCAAAATCATGTCGCACCACCGGCAACGTATGTTCACCACCAGTGTGAGCGAGCAGCGGCAATTTTGCCTCTGCCATGCGCTCCCAGAATTTCGTCAGACGCGGATTACTGCAATCAATGTTCTGGCAGTTCGGCAGGCACTTCATCATCACCGCACCTGCGGCGATACACCGATCCAGTTCTTCAATGGCATCCGGTCGCGCTGGATGAATCGAAACCGCCGGCAAAAACTCAGGATGTTTCTTTGCCAACGCCAATACGTAATCATTCGGCACATAAAATGAGCCGACACCAGGCATGACTTTGCCATTCTCATCGTGAACATCATCTTGCGCGAGAATCACCGCTGCGCGAAGCGATGAGGAACGGATCATCGCCAACAATCGCTCCACCAACATTCCTTCCAAATCACCGCGCATCGCGTTACTAGGCAGACCAACATGTCGAAGCATCAACGCAGCCAACGGCCGATGCAAACCCGTAACGCGCAACCAACATCCTGAACCACCGGAACCGTTGCCGACGACATGAACATGCATGTCGATCGGGTGATTTCGGGAAGAAGTAGTGGAATTCGGTGCAGGTGAACTCATGAAATTTCTGAGCAAAGCGTAAGAATTCGCCGCACTGGGCACAAAATTTTTTTAATTGTGATTGACCGGTGCCCCTGTTCCGTGGCGAGATGTTAGCCTAACACACGGGTTGTAATTCAGAGATGGCCAAAGCTGCAGTAAAAAATGGCAACGGTGCGTCGCGACATGGCGGCAGCACTTCAAAATACGACGCGAACAACAAAGTTCTTTCGCAGACTTACGGCGCATTCGCCGATCTGCGCCGCGAATTATCCGATTCCAAAAACGCCGTCTCCGAGCGGGAAGATTTACTCCGCAGCTTCGCCTCTTGTCCCGATTCGCAACGCTCGTGGTTGTTGCTCGAAGATTATTTCGAAAAACTTTCTCTCTCGCGCAAAGATTTCCCCGCGACGGATTGGTGGCCGCGAATGCTGGCTGCCACCGGCAATGCGCGACTTGAAGAATTGGCGTTTCTGTTCCTGCGCGCCAAACGTTCCATGCCGCCGGAACTTTCGCCTCACGCGAACATGGATCGATTCGCGCGCGCCGAAGCCGCCGAGCACGAACAAAAGCTCGTGCAGGCGCTGGAAAACTGGCTGTTCCCGCCGGCCACGCCGCATCTCGATACGCCCCGCGCGACGCTGCGTGTAGTTTGCAAACCCGAACGCGATGAAGATCAGCCCGCGCATTATCGCCTCGGCGTGCAGTTTCATCTCTTTCGGCCGCGCACCGGCGAAAAAGTTCGCACCCTACGCGACCTCATTGATCTCGCAACTCGCGCGGCTCACGAACAGGAACTTTTTCCCCCTGCCGACTGGGATTTCATCGCCTGGCTGGCTGAAACGCATCGCACACGTCAGGATGGCAACGATACGCTGACGTTGACTGACACGGAACTGTTGCACTGGCTCGCGCGCTGGGGACACACGAATCGCCTTGAACTCGAAGGCAGCGAAAAAGCGCTGCGATTTGACGGTCAGGTTGCGTCGCTCGATCCGCATCTCGAGAACGGCAGCAAAGAACTTTCATTCACCCATCGCCTCACGCTGCCGACCGGCGATCACGTTTCGATTTCCGACATAAAATTTTTCAACCAGCAACCACCGCTGGTTCTCGCCGGTCACACTTTTTACCTGTTGCGTAATGCACCGCCGGTCACAGTGATTGAACACTGGACCGACAAACCTTCCGTGCCCGTGCGACGGTTGAGTCATCGTTTGCTCATGCATCTACGTCGCACGCAGAGCAACAATGGCGTGGATTGGGAGCAACTTTGCGTAACGCACAAAGCCGTGCCGCAATTTGTTCTCGAATTGCTCGACGACACCGTGCGCCTGCGGTTGCTCGCGAAAAGCTTGCGCGACGGCAGCGTGTGGTATTGGACCGGTCAGGAATGGCGACCGAACGAAAACAAAAAGCGTCCCACCGACAAACCGGAGATTCTCGACGACCCGCGCATCGAACCCGCGATGCAATGGCTCAAGCAACTCGATTGGTTTACGCCTGAGCCCGGGCTTTGGGTCGGTGATGCAAATGAAAACTGCCTCGGCACACTCGCGGTCGCATGGCAACGTCGTCCCGAAGGTGTCGAGTTTCTCGGAAACCCGGCATTCCATCGCCTCTTCCTCCATCCGCGCCGACTCAAACCGAAGTTGATCGTCAAAGGCAGCGGCATTGATTGGCTCTCCGTTTCCGCCGAGTGGGAAGCGGAAGGGATGAAGTTGAGCAAGGCCGACCTCGAACGCCTCGCCAGCGCAACCGGACGCTTTGTGAAGTTGCCCAACTCCGGTTGGGTCGAACTCGATACCGACGCCGTGCAACATGCGCACGAAGCAATGGCCGATCTTGGTGTGGAAGGCCTGATTGCTGCGCCACAGAAAGTCGGCATGGAACACGTCGCGCATCTCAGCGACGAGGAATTCACCCGCTTCGCCGATTCGCCTGAAGCCAAGGCATTGCGCGAACGCGTGCGCAATTTCAAAGGCGTTCCCTCCGCGACGATTCCATCGATTGTTAAAGCCGAATTGCGGCCTTACCAAAAGGATGGTTTCGATTTTCTCGCGCACCTCGCCTCCATCAAACTCGGCGGCATTCTTGCCGACGACATGGGCCTGGGTAAAACGTTGCAAACGCTCACCTGGCTCGCGTGGCTTAAAGACCGCAATAAAAAGAATCCCAAACCTTCGCTCGTTATCTGTCCGGCGTCGGTATTGCACAACTGGCGCCGCGAAGCTGAGAAGTTTGTTCCTGACTTGAAGGTGCTGGTGCTGGAAAGCGGTTCAGCGCGACACAATTTGCGGAAGCAGATTCCGGAACACGACATTATTGTCACTAACTACGCGCTGCTGCGTCGCGATCTTGAGGAATTGAACAAGTTCGCATTCCGCGCGGTAATTCTCGATGAAGCGCAATTCATCAAGAATCCCGGCGCGCAAGTCACGCAATCAGTTAAACAACTGAAATCCGAATGCCGACTCGCGCTTACCGGCACGCCGCTGGAAAATCGTTTGCTCGATTTGTGGAGCATCGTTGATTTCATCCAACCGGGTTACCTCGGCACGCAGGAACATTTCCTCGAAACCTACGAACCGAAAGGCGGCGAGAATGCCGAAAGCGCGCAACGGATCGCGCGTCGGCAGTTATCTGCCAAGCTGCGTCCGCTGTTGTTGCGTCGCTTGAAACGCCATGTAGCGAAAGATTTGCCGGAGCGCATCGAGGAACGTCGCGATTGTCCGCTTGGCGAAGAACAACGCAAACTTTACCTCGCCGAACTGCGTCGCAGCCGCGACCAGATTATGCAAGCGGTGGCCGAGCAGGGACTCAACAAGAGCAAGATGCACGTGCTCGCTGCGCTCACACGTTTGCGTCAGATTTGCTGTCACCCGCAATTGGTCGGCAACGACTCGCCCAGCGGCAAAACCGAGACGTTGTTCGAATTACTCGACACGCTGGTTCACGACGGACAGAAGGTACTTGTCTTCTCGCAATTTGTGCAGATGCTGCAATTGCTGGAAAAGGAATGTCGCGCCCGCAACATCAGCACGCACATTCTCACCGGCCAGACGAAAGATCGTCAGGAAGTCGTGCATGCATTCCAGAACGACCCAAACCCTGGTGTGTTCCTCCTCAGTTTGCGCGCGGCAGGCACAGGTTTGAATCTCACCAACGCCAGTTACGTGGTGCTTTACGATCCGTGGTGGAATCCAGCGGTGGAAGCGCAAGCGATCGATCGCTCACATCGCATCGGTCAAACCAACACGGTCAATGCGTATCGCCTCATCGCGCCTGGCACGGTCGAAGAAAAAATCTGGGAACTGCAGCAGAGCAAAGCGAAAACGATTGCCGACGTACTCGGCGAAGAAGGATTCGCGCGCAGTCTTACCAAGACCGAGCTGGAATACCTGTTCTCGGAAGATTGATCTCAGGATTGGGGGCGCACGCCGCCCCAAACCTGCTCGGCGAGACGGGATTTCTGGATCAGGCCTTTGTTCAATTCATCCAGGGATTTCGCGGGCGACACCGGCAAGTGCAATGTGAACGTTGTGCCTTTGCCTTCTTCACTCGACGCTTCAATCCGACCGCCGTGATGGTGCACGATGAAAAAGCAGCCCATCAGATGAATACCGTATTCCGACGGCGTGTCGGCACGCACCATAAACGGATCGAACAGACATTGCAGCTTTTCCGCCGGGAGTCCCGGGCCGTTATCTGAAATCTTCACGCGCACGAGTTCTTTGCCACTTTCCACCAGGGACTCCGCCGCGAATGTAATGTTGCTGCCGGCTGGCAGACTGGCGATTTCTTCTTTGAGCAACAGCTCAAACAGTCGATGAAACTTATCGCGCTCCGCCACAATCACCGGCAAGTCCGCCGGAATATTATTGTGAACCGTGATTTGTTTCGCGGTCAGCGCGCTGGTCAAAGCAGCAGCCGTTTCATTGACCAACGTGTGGAGCTGGATTCGCTCCGTCGTCTGCGTGGCAGGTTTTTCGGAAGCAGCCCACAGGTCTTTGAGGAGATTGTTGATTTTCTCAATCTGCCCGAGAACGTTTTTATGATAATCCGTCCAGAATTCCGTGTTTTTGATCTGACCGGGCGAACTCTTTTCCTCCTGCATCATGGACGGCGCGAGATCGAGGAACGTTTTCACCGTTACCAGCGCATTGCGAATATGATGACTTAAACCGGCGGTCAACATGCCCAGACTGACGAGGCGATCCGCCACCATCAGATTACGCAGCGCTTCGAGCTTTTCCTTCGCAAGCTGTTCGTTCTCCCGACGGGTGAGGAAATATTCCATCGCCCGGCGCAGCTGCCCTTCCAAATGCGCCGGATCCCACGGCTTATTGACGTAATGAAAAATCCCGCCGTCATTGATGGCCGCAACCGCATCTTTGAAATCCGTGTAAGCTGTCGCAAGAATCCGGATGATGTTCGGCTGCATTCGCGCCGCTTCCTGCAAAAGCCAATTCCCGCTTTCGCCGGGCATTTTCTGATCCGTAATCAGCACGCCGATTTCATTGCCTTTTTCGGAAATCAGTCTGGCGCCCTCCTTGGCGTTGTTCGCCGTCAAGATGCGAAACTCGTCGCCAAAGGCACGCGTGAAGCCTTTCAGCGACTTCTCTTCATCGTCCACGTAAAGGACAGCAAACTGCTTGTAATCGAATGTCGCGGCCATGCGTTAAAAATGCAGCGGTTAATTTTTCTTTGGGAACTCCAGCGTGAATTCACAGAATTGGCCCGGCTCGGTTCGCACCGAAATTTTCCCGGCACACTCCTGCATGATCCGGTAACAGATACTCAATCCCAATCCCATCCCTTCCCCGACGTCCTTCGTGGTGTAAAACGGATCAAAAATCTTGTCAACGTGTTCCCGTGAAATGCCCGGGCCATTGTCACGGATAATCAGACAAGTCGCAGCATCCTTCTCAGCACACTCAATCCACACCGTCGGAGTCTCGCCGTTGACGAATTGCTTGTTCCGCATCGCGTCCAGAGAATTCTGCAGCAGGTTCACAAACACGTGAATCAGTTTGTTCTTGTTCGCACGCACAATGACCTGTTCGCCCAACTTCTGTTCGACGGTCACTCTGTCTTTCATTTCATTGCTGAGGAAGCGTAACGCTGATGTCACCGCCTCAGTGGCATCCACCTGGTCAAGATTATCAGTATCCGGATGCGTAAAGGTGCGCAGATCGGACACGATATTTTTCACCCGGACAATACCATCTTCGACGTCTTTGAGGATTTCATTGTATTCCTCCTGCTGTTCGGGAGCGACGTATTTGGCTTTCTTGCGTAACGTGAACAATCCCGTCGTGGCGAAATTGAGCGGATTGTTAATCTCGTGAATGATACCCGCGCTCATCCGACCGAGCGACGCCATCTTCTCCGATTGGACCAATTGCGATTCAGCCTCGGTCAGTTTCTGAATCGTGTCAGCGAGTTCTTTGTTTTGAACATCCAGCTTCTGGTTTGAAATTTCGAGAAACCGTTTGTTCTGATCCAACTCAAATCGAGCAGCAAACTCACGATAGCGGGCGCGATATTGAAAGTAGGTTCCTACGACCACGATAATATCCATCAGAACGATGAAATAAAAATTATTAACCAGATCGCGAACCGGCGGAAGTGAGCCGTGCGCAATCCCTGCAATGATGTAAATCAACAATGCAATCAGCACGGCGATGACGCTTTCCGTCACGGACCAGTGGAGCACGACACCAACAGCCAGGAGGACCAGATTGATTCCCGCATAATAAGGGGAACCAAAACCGTCTTTCACTGCGATCATTCCTGCAATAAACGCAGCCGGCAGAAGCGGAACGATGATGCTTAGCCAGCGCAACCAGCGCTTACCGCCCTCAGTAAACAGAAATCCCCAGATAGCCGCAGCAATCGCCGAGCAGATCAGGCGCAGTTGCATGAACTGCCATATTTTCTCCGGATAAACAAAGAAATCCAACAGACTTCCCACCGGCATCAAGAACACTACCAGAGCACAGCCGACTTTCGTATTAGTCAGCCGACGCGGAACTTCGCTTTCCTGAAACGCCCTCCGGACAGTGTCAGTATTTATTGGCGCTGGCTCGTTCACGTTCCGGTTTTCTCAAGGTGTAGTAGATATTCACGCCGGTATCGTCAGACGTCACCGACTCGTCGCACGATTCAACTCCATCCGGTCGCAACGCTGCCAATCCCCGGCCGTCGCGATAAATCAAATGCCAATCCATAACGTAATCCATCGTCAACCTTCGCGGATTGAAGATGTCCACATTGGTAGAAACAAACATGCCGCCCGGACGAACCTGCTGGTGAAGAATATTGGTTAAACGATGACACGTCTGGTCAGTCAGGTAATCAAACAATCCGGCACAATAGACAAAATCGAACTGATCTTCTGGTGGGATCGCCGCGGTGCGTCCGGCCTGCTTCAGGATTTGATGAACCGATTTCCGGACCATCTCAATTTCGACCGAACGATGATGTTGTTGCTTCAGATTCGAGAGAATGTTCTGCGTATAGTTCGCAGTTTCTTCGTTGAAATCCACCAGGCGGAAGTATGTCTGATCGGAAAGCTCGCTTTCGGCGATGAATCGCTGGACTTCTTGAGCCGGACCACAACCGATGCTCATGATTCGCGCCTGTCGCCCGTGACGTTTGGCCTTAAGCACCGCCTCGTGCAAGCACTCCACCAAAAACGTGATTCGATTTCGGTGCGCTTCAGCAGGCGGTTGTTGAATAAACCAATGATTGACGAGCTTGGCATACAGTGATTCGCCTTCAAACGGATTTCGGCAAATCATATTCACCATTTCATAATCCCCGGCATATCCCAGCGGCTTGGTGTATGTGCGGTGCAAAAATGGCGAACACAGTAACGAGCGATGCAATTGTCGCTTGGCATAATTTTGGTAAACCGATGTGTGTCCGCCATCGATTCCCGCCAAAGCGCGCTCAAAATTCTCAAACAGATTGGTGATCGCTGGCGCCGTGTGCGAAGCCAATTCCATCGCAGTATTGATGATGGATTCCGGCGAACGGCTCCGGCGACATCCCAATTCAATCTGATCCAGCCATAGCTTCATATCGGCCAGAAAGGTTTGCAGATCCGCGACCGCTGCTTTGAATTCGGATCGTACGCGATAATTTGCCTCCCACGTGGCAAGGAACTCTCCAAACAATTCTCCACCTTTCAGTTTACTGAGCGCACTGGTGCGTCCCGTAGCATCAACCCAAGCATCCTCCAATGTCGCCTCGCAAACAACGCTTGCACCGAGTTCAATCAGGTTGCTGGTGACGGCTTGGCCTTCATAAATAATTTGATCCCCGATATGGATCTTGAATTTGTCGAGTGCCTGAGAGACGCGCAGCTCCGGTAAAAGTTGAAAAACCTCGAATGCAACTTTGTACGGCTCCAGTTTGAGCAGGGGAGCGCGGATCTGAACGCCTTGCTTGGTACTCCCCACGATATAACCGCTGGCGCGATCAATTGCATCAACGTCGAAATTGTCTGCCATAACGAATGCGAAGAATGGTTTCTGAATTTGTTAAATTTAACAAGGCGCTAACACATTGACCACAAGAGCGACCTTCCTGCAGGTCCGCCAATCTGCTCAACCAGACGTCAAATTGTGCAGCCTTCGGACGTAACAATTTGCGCGCCATCTTCCAAATTCGCGGAAACCGAAATGACCGGTAGGAATTTTTTTCCTAGCTCCAGACGACGAATCTTACGGTTTTCCGAGGAAATCTACGAAAAACTCAACTGGTATAGCCCCTGCTGAACCTGCACCAAGCGACATGCGGGGAATGGACGCGGCAAGTGTTTCCTCCCTGTATTAACCCGAAACCGAGTCACTTCAGTCTCAAGTTAGAACAGTGACTGGACGAAAAGTCGCAAGAATCAATAAAAATGAAAAACATCATCAAAGATTCG
>Ga0065721_10051864_pt1 | contig 13345 bp, 9 predicted proteins | sample Mesricmetagenome_FD_59108 | JGI IMG/M metagenome (GOLD analysis project Ga0065721, IMG submission 59108) | Mesophilic microbial community from rice straw/compost enrichment Sample: eDNA_1 v2 (version 2) | ecosystem: Engineered > Solid waste > Grass > Composting > Bioreactor | place: USA: Davis... | reverse complement strand
GGACCTGGTCGGTGTCGGCCCGCCGGTCGGTGCCGCCGCGCCAGGACGATCTCATGGACATCGCGTCAATCCTCCCGCCGCCTTTGGCAAGGCGGCCTTATCGCCTGGCCGTCTGACGGTGTCGGAGACACCGCGCGACCCGGTCGGACGGGGGACGATCCATCGCATTCGTGTGTGGTGCATGCAAATGTGCAGCGACGCGCAGGGCGGCGTCGGCTCCCGTCGAATTGATATTGACATCGGGTCCCATTCGGGTCCAGAATTTTTTTCGACTTCAAAATAAACTTCACTGAAGTCGGCTCGCACCCGCCGAGGAGACGGCGGGGCGATTTCGTATGAACGAGTTGCCCTGCTGCGGTGCAACCATTCGTCAGGGAGGAATTCATGACCCGGATCATGTCCGTGGCCGTCGCCGCGTTGCTGTCGACGACCGCCGTCGTTCCCGCCTTCGCCGCCGACATCGTCGTCGGCGTCAGCTGGTCGAACTTCCAGGAAGAGCGCTGGAAGACCGACGAGGCCGCCATCAAGTCCGCGCTGGAAGCCGCCGGCGCCAGCTACATCTCGGCCGACGCCCAGTCGTCGCCGGCCAAGCAGCTCACCGACGTCGAGAGCCTGATCGCCCAGGGCGCCACCGCCCTCATCATCCTCGCCCAGGATTCCTCGGCGATCGGCCCGGCGATCACCAAGGCCCAGAACGAGGGCATCCCGGTGGTCGGCTACGACCGCCTGATCGAGATCCCCTACGCCTACTACCTGACCTTCGACAACAAGGAAGTCGGCCGGATCCAGGCCCGTGAGGTGTTCAAGGTCAAGCCCGAGGGCAACTACGCCTTCATCAAGGGCTCGGCCTCCGACCCGAACGCGGACTTCCTGTTCTCGGGCCAGATGGAAGTGCTGAAGGAGGCGATGGACGCCGGCAAGATCAAGAACGTCGGCGAGGCCTACACCGACGGCTGGCTCCCGGCCAACGCCCAGCGCAACATGGAGCAGATCCTGACCGCCGCCAACAACGAGGTCGACGCGGTCGTCGCCTCCAACGACGGCACCGCCGGCGGCGTCGTCGCGGCGCTCGCGGCCCAGGGCCTCGACGGCTCGGTCCCGGTTTCCGGCCAGGACGGCGACCACGCCGCCCTCAACCGCATCGCCCTCGGCACCCAGACCGTGTCGGTGTGGAAGGACAGCCGCGAACTCGGCAAGAAGGCCGCCGAGATCGCCGTCGAGCTCGCCAAGGGCACGGCGCTCGACGCCGTCCCCGGCACGGTGAAGTTCAACGGCGGCCCTGGCGGCGTCGACATGAACGCCACCTTCCTCACCCCGCTCGCCATCACCAAGGACAACCTCAACGTCGTCATCGACGCCGGCTGGGTGTCCAAGGAGACGGTCTGCCAGGGCGTGAAGGCCGGCAGCGTTTCGGTCTGCGACTGATCACCAAGGCAGCGGTGCCGGCGGCAGGGTCCGCCGGCACCGGCTTTTCCGGGCCGTCGCGGCCCGGCCTGCACCGCGGGGCGCGAGGCGCCGGGCGCGGTCGCGGCGGCGGGCGTCCGCCGCATCGTTCATCGAAGCAAGGCTACCACCGGTTCGCCGGGCGATCCGACCTCCCGACGGGGAGGCCGGGAGAGCTTTCGCACATCCGCCTTCGGGGCGTATCATCGCCCAAAAGCGGAAGCGGTCGCCTGGAAGGCCGTCGAGGAGGAGGGGAGACATCATGACTGACAATGCAGCCGGGCGTACGGGTGCGCCTCCCGGGGCCGCGCGGGCGAAGGGACCCTCGCTCCTCGCCGCGCTCGAGGTCGACGTCCGCTTCCTCGGCATGGTCGCCGCCCTCGTCGTCATCTGGATCGGCTTCCACCTGCTCTCGGGCGGAACCTTCCTGACGCCGCGCAACCTGTGGAACCTCTCGGTCCAGACCGCCTCGATCGCGGTGATGGCGACCGGCATGGTGCTGGTCATCGTCACCCGCAACATCGACCTCTCCGTCGGCTCGATCCTCGGCGTCACCGGCATGGTGATGGCGGTGGCGCAGTCGGCCTACCTGACGCCGGCGCTCGGCTTCAACAACCCGATGGTCTGGATCCTGACCCTCGTCGTCGGCCTCGTCGTCGGCGGCCTGATCGGCGGCCTCCACGGCTACGTCATCGCCTACATGGGCGTGCCGGCCTTCATCGTCACTCTCGGCGGCCTGCTGGTCTGGCGCGGCGCGGCCTGGTGGGTGGCGAGCGGGCGGACGATTCCGCTGACCGACGACAATTTCAAGCTGATCGGCGGCGGCGCCGAGGGCTCGGTCGGCGCGACGTGGAGCTGGATCCTCGCCCTCGTCGCCATCGGGCTGATCGTGATGGCGACGCTCAACGCCCGCCGCCAGCGCAAGCGCTTCAAGTTCCCGCTGAAGCCGATCTGGGCCGAGTTCACCACCGCGGGCGTCGCCTCCCTGCTGGTGCTCGGCGCGACCTGGGTGGTCAACTCCTACTACCTGCCCGGCCCGCTCGCCCGCCGCTACGCCGAGACCAACGGCATCGACTGGCCGGAGGCCGGCCTGCGGATCCCCTTCGGCTACGCCATTCCGGTGCTGATCGCCATCGGCGTCGGCATCCTGATGACCTTCGTCGCCACCCGCACCCGCTTCGGCCGCTACGTCTTCGCCATCGGCGGCAACCCGGAGGCGGCCGAGCTCGCCGGCATCAACACCAAGCGCGTGACGATGATGATCTTCGCGCTGATGGGCATGCTGGCCGCCCTCGGCGCCGCCATCTCCACCGCGCGCCTGACCTCCGCCACCAATGCCCAAGGCACGCTCGACGAGCTCTACACCATCGCCGCGGCGGTGATCGGCGGCACCTCGCTCGCCGGCGGCTCGGGCACCATCGCCGGCGCCATGCTCGGCGCCCTCGTCATGCAGTCGCTGCAGTCGGGCATGGTGCTACTCGGCATGGACACCCCGCTGCAGAACATCATCGTCGGCTTCGTGCTGGTGATCGCCGTGTGGCTCGACACGGTCTACCGCCGCCGCATCAAGTGAGGGAGGGAACGACTATGACCACCAACCGGGGCACCCCCCTCGTCGAGATGCGCGACATCTCGATCTCCTTCGGCGGCATCCACGCGGTCGACGGCGTCACCGTCGACCTCTATCCCGGCGAGGTCGTCGGCCTGCTCGGCCACAACGGCGCCGGCAAGTCGACACTCATAAAGATCCTCTCCGGCGCCTACCGCGCCGACGAGGGCGAGATCTTCATCAACGGCGAGAAGGCCGAGATCTCGACGCCGCGCGACAGCAAGCGCTACGGCATCGAGACGATCTACCAGACGCTGGCGCTCGCCGACAACGTCGACGCCGCCGCCAACCTCTTCCTCGGCCGCGAGCTGATGACCCCCTGGGGCACGCTCGACGACGTCGCCATGGAAGCGGCGGCGCGCAAGGTGATGGGCCGGCTCAACCCGAATTTCCGCAAGTTCAAGGAGCCGGTGAAGGGCCTCTCGGGCGGCCAGCGCCAGTCGGTGGCGATCGCCCGGGCGCTCTATTTCGACGCCAAGATCCTGATCATGGACGAGCCGACCGCCGCGCTCGGCCCGCAGGAGACCGCCCAGGTCGCCGACCTCATCATGGAACTGAAGCGCGAGGGCCTCGGCATCTTCCTGATCAGCCACGACCTCCACGACGTCTTCGACCTCGCCGACCGCGTCAGCGTGATGAAGAACGGCAAACTCGTCGGCTCCGCCAGCACCTCCGACGTCACCAAGGACGAGGTGCTCGGCATGATCATCCTCGGGAAATGCCCGCCCGGCGCGACCCGGGGACCGGGGGCGCTGACGGAGGCGGAGCTGGCCGGGGCGCACGTGTGAGGGTGTGGGGCGCTCGTTCGATGGTGATGAGGCTTGATTAGCCTCATCGGGGGAAATCCCCGGTAGCGACTGTGCCCAGTGACGAGGCCACGCCGCCCCTCGACACGGGCATTCGCTCCTACTCGGGCGAAAGCTGACGGAGGTCGCTTCAAGCGCACGATAGTATGAGCGGGGAGAGCCAGGCCGCAGCGTCCGGGGCCTCTTCCGGCTGTACTTTGGACGAAAATGACCTAATGGTTTGAAAAGATTGGCTTTCAACGTTATTTTTTTGTCTCAGGTAAGGCTTCCAACAACACGCCGGCTATTTGAATCGTCAACCTCACGCGCGTCAGCATCTGCTGTTGGCCTAGAGAGCGTTGAACGAAGACGATCCCGGCGCATTGAAACCTGTGGATCGTCTGCCGCGATACTCGCGCTTGCGTTGCCATCATACGTTCGTTCCGGTAATGTTCGTTTCTCAACTGGAGCGAACGTTTATGGCCAAGCGGCCCGTCACCAAAAGCGGTACTTCTCGTGTTCGTTTTATCATGCTTGATGCTGAGATCGCAGAAGGTGATCTTAGCCAAATCACTGCAGCTATTCAGAACGCTCTTAAACCTCAAGCGATGATTGTTCAGCAAAAACTGTCTCATCATGTGACTGGTGGTGCTATGAATACAATTGAGGCCGAAGCGGATTTTTCCGAGGACTTCAGTGCACCTGATGAGGAAATTCAAGAGCAGACCCCTGTGCCCCGTCCCGCTAGGCCACCGCGGTCCCGCAAACCCACAGTTCCTAAAGTGCTAGAGCTGGATCTTAAGTCGGAAGTGTCCTTTGAGAGCTTCGCATCTGAGCACAATCCACAGAACGAAGTGGACCGCAATCTCTTGATTTTGGCGTGGTTCCATCTTCATCGTCCTGATGAGATGGTCACTGTGAATCATGTGTATACATGCTATCGCGCGATTAAATGGCCATCTGGTATCGAAGATTTTTCTTGGCCTCTGCGAGCTTTGAAGAAGAAGCAATTTATTTCCAGCCTGGGTCTTGGTAAATATGAAATCAATCATTTGGGGATTGATCGTGTTGAGAATATGAGGGTGGCGAAGTGAATGATATTGTTCAGTTTGCACGATCAGTGCCGAAATTTTATGACAGTACAGCTGTGGAGCAAATATTGATATTAGCTTGGTTTGTGCAGGAGCATCTTAAAAAAAGCAAGCTTTGATGGGGCATATATGCGTCAATGCTTTAAAGCCGTCGGCTTGGAGCCACCGAACATGAGTGTCTATCTTCCACGCCTGGCCGCTAAGAAGCCCCCTCAATTAATCAAAGAGAAGGCAGGATTTCGCTTAAATGGCGTTACGTTTCGGGCGCTTGACCGGCGGTTCGGGGTGGATCCGACAACTGCTGTTGTGACTAAAAGTCTTTCTGATCTCCCTAGTGAGGTGCCTGATTTAGAAGAGAGAGAGTTTCTGCTTGAGGCTTTGAACTGCTATCGTGTTCGGGCTTATCGAGCCTCAATAGTTATGATGTGGAATTTAACTTTCGATCATGTGGTGCGTTGGGTCTTTGCGGATGCCTCGCGACTGTCTTCCATGAATGCCGGAATAGCGACGAAATATCCTAAGAAGAATGCTATCTTGTCAAGTCTAGACGACGTTTCTGAATTCAAGGAATCAGAGTTCATTGAAGTAGCGCGATTCGCAAAAATTATAGATAAGAATACTGCGCAGATTTTGCGGGAGAAACTGGCAAGGAGAAACATGGCGGCTCATCCGTCTCGCGTAACTATTAGCCAACATTCTGCGGATGACATGATTACAGATCTAGTGAATAATATTATTAAGAAATTAGTTTAGAATCTATTGTGATGCAGAATGAACTAGAAGATGGTGCATTGCCGAGGATGGTAGTTACTTGAAATCGCTCCCTCCATGCCCCTCCCTCTCCCCGTGCAACTCCGCCTCGAACACCCCGCCCTTGCGCCGCATCCGCTCCAGCAGCCCCGCGAGCGCGCCCGGCGCCCGTTCCTCCGTCGTCACGCCCCGCGCAAAAATCCGCGGGCCGTCCGCGTCGGGTGCCCATTGTTGCTTTTTCATCGGTTTCCGGCCCCGTGCCCGGCCTTCCGGCCGGACTTCCGGGGACGATGCTGCAACGAGGAGGGTTACTCCACGGTTACCGACTTCGCGAGGTTGCGGGGCTGGTCGACGTCGGTGCCGATGAAGACGGCGGTGTGGTAGGCGAGCAGCTGGATCGGGATGGCGTAGACGAGGGGGGTGATGGTGGCCGGCATTTCCGGCAGCACCACGGTTTCCACCGCGCCGATCGCGGCCTCCTCGGCGCCCTTCGGGTCGGTGAACAGGATGATGCGCCCGCCGCGGGCGGCGACCTCCTGCATGTTGGAGACGGTCTTTTCGAAGATGCGGTCGTAGGGGGCGATGACGATCACCGGCATGGTCTCGTCGATGAGGGCGATCGGCCCGTGCTTCAATTCGCCCGCCGCGTAGCCCTCGGCGTGGATGTAGGAGATCTCTTTCAGCTTCAGCGCGCCTTCGAGCGCCAGCGGATAGCTGGTGCCGCGGCCGAGGTAGAGCGCGTGGGGGGCTTTGGCCAGCGTCTTCGCCAGCGCCTCGATCTGCGGCTCGAGCCGCAGCGCCTGAGAGGCGAAGCGGGGGATTTCGGCGAGCGCATGGACGAGGCGCTGCTCGTCTTCGGCTGACAGGTGCCCGCGGGCGCGGCCGGCGGCCACCGCGAGGCTCGCCAGCACCGCGAGCTGGCAGGTGAAGGCCTTGGTCGAGGCGACGCCGATCTCCGGGCCGGCGAGCGTCGGGAAGATCACGTCGCTCTCGCGGGCGATGGTCGATTCCAGCACGTTGACGACGGCGGCCACCGTCTGGCCGTTGGCCTTGCAGTAGCGCAGCGCCGCCAGCGTGTCGGCGGTCTCGCCCGACTGCGAGATCATGATGGCGAGGCCGCCGGCGTCGAGCGGCATCTCGCGGTAGCGGAACTCCGAGGCGATGTCGATGTCGACCGGCAGCCGGGCGAAGCGCTCGAACCAGTATTTGGCGACGAGGCCGGAGAGGAAGGCGGTGCCGCAGGCGGAGATGACGACGCGCTTGAGGCTCTTCCAGTCGAAGGGCAGGCCCTCGGGCATCCGCGTCGTCTCGCCGGCGAAATCGACGTAGCGCGCCAGCGTGTGGCCGATCACCTCCGGCTGCTCGTGGATCTCCTTGGTCATGAAGTGGCGGTGGTTGCCCTTGTCGACGAGGAGGGCGGAGGCCTGGCTGATCTGGACGGTGCGCGTCACGTTGGCGCCGGCCTCGTCGCGGATGGTGACGCCGTCGCGGGAGAGCACCGCCCAGTCGCCGTCGTCGAGATAGGTGACGCGCGAGGTGAAGGGGGCGAGGGCGATGGCGTCGGAGCCGAGATACATCTCGCCCTCGCCGTAGCCGACCGCGAGCGGCGAGCCGCGCCGGGCGCCGATCAGCAGCCCGTCGTGGCCGCGGAAGAGAAGGGCGAGCGAGAAGGCGCCCGTGAGCTTGGGCAGCACCCGCTCCACGGCGGTGACCGGGTCGAAGCCCTGGCCGAGTTCGCGGTCGACCAGATGGGCGATCACCTCGGTGTCGGTCTGGCTCTGGAAGCGGGCGCCGGCAGCGATCAGGCCCTCGCGCAGCTCGCGGAAATTCTCGATGATGCCGTTGTGGACGACGGCGACGCGCTCGGTTGCGTGCGGGTGGGCGTTGGCCTCGGTCGGGGCGCCGTGGGTGGCCCAGCGGGTGTGGCCGATGCCGATCAGGCCGGCCCGCGGGCTCTTCTCCAGCTTGGCGGCCAGCGCCGACAGCCGGCCCTCGGCGCGCAGCCGCGTGATCTCGCCCTCTTCCAGCGTCGCGATGCCGGCGCTGTCGTAGCCGCGGTATTCGAGCCGCCTCAGCGAACCGACCAGCCGCTCCGCCACCGCCTCACGCCCGATGATGCCGACGATCCCGCACATGCCGCACTCTTCCTGTCGCTTGGATTCCGTGCCGCGCAGGCTAGCGCCGAGGCGCCAACGAGCGGTTTACGGACCCGCCGATTTGCCGAAAATTCGCGGGGCGACGTTAAGCGAGGGTTGCGTGGGCAGGGAAGTCAACTTGCGTGACGGAGTGTTGCAGCGCGAAAGAGGCGGCGCGCCCCGTCACCGCCCGGCGAGCGCGCCGGCCCGCCCGCAGCGTCAGCCGCGCGGCGTCAGCGCGAGGCCGGCCTTCTCCACCCAGCCGAGGCCGGCGAGGGTGTCGCCGCGGGGGCGGTATTCGGCGCCGACCCAGCCGCCGTAGCCCGCCGCTTCCAGCGCCTTCAGCACGAAGCCGGTATTCACTTCGCCTTCGTCCGGCTCGGCCCGCGACGGCACGGCGGCGACCTGGACGTGGCCGATGTCGGCGGCGACGTCGGAAAGCTCGGTGACGAGATCGCCGCCGATGATCTGCAGGTGGTAGAGGTCGGCGAGGATCTTCAGCGCCGGGCTGGCGACGGTCGCCACCACCGCCTCGGCCTCGTCGAGGTCGGCGAGGAAATAGTCCGGCACGTCGCGGCGGTTGATCGGCTCGATCAGCATGACGAGGCCGCGCGCCTCGCCGAGCCTCGCCGCGAAGCGCAGGTTCTCCACATAGGTGTAGAGCGCCTCCTGGTGGCTCGCCTCCGCGACCTTGCCGGCCATGACGTGGATCATCGGGCAGGCGAGGGCGGATGCATAGTCGGCGGCGAGCGCCAGCGCCTCGCGGAACGCCGCCTCGCGGCCGGTGAGGGCGGCGAGGCCGAATTCGCCGGCCTCGCGCTCGCCGGCCGGCGTGTTGAGCGAGACCAGCGGCAGCCCGCAGGCCTCGAGCCTTTCGGCGATCGCCTCGACCGGGTGGTCGAACGGCCAGTGGCACTCCACCCCTTGGAACCCCGCCCGCGCCGCCGCCGCGAAGCGGTCGAGGAAGGGCAGGTCCGGGAACAGGAAGGAGATGTTGGCGGAAAGACGCAGGGCCATGCGGGACGGTCCGGATCGTGCGGCGGGTCGGGCAGTCCTACGACGGATGGGCCGGGCGGGACAAGGGTGGGAGCGATCACCGGAGCCGAGGTCCGCCCTCGGCATCCGGCGCGACGGTACCATGCGGACAGCGTCTTCTCGACCGGCGGGGAGTGGCGCGCCGTACGGCGACGACGGGGCCGAGCGCCTCGTCGTCCCGCGTGTGGGTCGTGACGATCTCTCCGGCCTTGCGAGCCGGCGCGATCATCCGTGCGGATCGGCGGGTCCGGAGTGGGGCAGCGCGAGCAAAGGCGTGATTAGTGTATTGAAATCAGGTCATGTTTGGCAGAAACGCCGTTTCGTGCCAATTTAATCGAGAATTTATTGATCTACATATTCAAGGGGACAGCGCCATGACTTGGGTCGGAACCTTCTTCGCCTCATCCGACGAATTGTTCAACGGTGGGCTCGAGGGCTACTTCACTCTCAATGTCGGCACTGGCGGCGGAGCGCCGACGCAGGTGACGGCGAACACCTCGGTACAGGTGAACTTCACCCATCCGAGTTTCCTCGCGCGGATCATCTTCACCGGAACCGGTCTTTCCGTCGGCTCCACGACACTTCCGAACGGCACCAGCCTGCCGATCCTGACGAGCGGTACCGTCACCCACATCGACTTCCTCTACAATTACCGGCTGTCCGATGCGATCAACAACGGCGTCTCGGCTCCGGAACTGATGCAGGCCGCCTTTCTCGAACCCTCGGCTTCGATCGACATCGTCGGCGGGCTTTCGGCGCAGGCGCTGACCGCGTCGATCACGCAAAGCTATGCGAGCGGCTCGGTCCAGCCGTTCATCAACTTCCTCAGCCAGGACCGGGCGAATTTCTCCGGCACCAACGGCGTCAACCTGATCAACGGCTTCAACGGCGACGACGTCCTCGTCGGTCTCGGCGGCAACGACGCGCTCTCGGGCAACGGTGGCAACGACATCCTCGACGGCGGCTTCGGCACCGACGTGATGAACGGCGGCGAAGGCAGTGATCTCTACCTGCCCGGCCCGCCCGATCCGACGACTCCCACCGGAGACTCGATCAGCGACAGCGGCACGGCCAATCCCAACGACATCGACACGATCTCCTACGAGAACGCCACCGGTCCGGTGATCGTCGACCTCTATCTCCAGGACGGCAATCAGAGCGCGGGCTGGGCGAGGGGCCTGATGGCGGGCGGCATCGAGCGGGTGATCGGCTCGGCCTTCGACGACACGCTGATCGGCACCGATTTTCCCGAATCCGTCAACGACACTGCCGCCGACATCCTCGAAGGCGGCGACGGCGACGACACGCTGGTCGGCCTCGGCGGCAGCGACATCCTGCAGGGCGGGCCCGGCTTCGACATCCTCGTCGGCGGCGCCAACGGCGACATCGCCAATCCAGGTCCAGGCGACACCGCGCGCTTCAACGCCCGCCTCGCCGATCTCGACGTGTTCTTCCCCGGTGACGGCAGCGTGCTCGTCGCGGCGCCGGGCGGCGGTGTCGATCAGCTTTTCGAGATCGAATTCATCGGCACGCTCGACGGTGTCTTCAACATCGGCAGCTTCGGCGCGTCGTCGAAGGATCTTCAGATCGGCGACGACAACGGCAATCCGATCAACGGCAACAATCGCGACAGTCTGCTCTACGGCCGGGGCGGCGACGACGTGATCGGTGGCGGCGGCGGCAGGGATCGTCTCGAGGGCGGCGACGGTGACGACACGCTGGACGGCGGGATCGGCGCCGACGTGATGGTCGGCGAGGCGGGCGACGACGATTTCTTCGTCGACGATGCGGGCGATCAGGTCGTCGAAAAAGCCGGGGAAGGCTACGACACGGTGCGCTCGACGGTGAGCTTCTCGCTGGGAGGGCAGCACATCGAGCGCCTGTTCCTGATGGGCAATTCGGCGATAAACGGGACGGGTAACAACCTCGCCAACAGACTGTTCGGCAACGGCGCGTCGAACACCCTCGACGGCAAGGGTGGCGCCGACGTGATGTTCGGCTACGGAGGCAACGACAACTACGTCGTCGACGACGTCGGCGACGTGGTCAGGGAGGCAGCCGGGGAAGGCTACGACACGGTGCGCTCGACGGTGAGCTTTTCGCTGGGAGGGCAGCACATCGAGCGGCTGTTCCTGAAGGGCAATGCGTCGATAAACGGGACGGGTAACAGCCTCGCCAACAAGATGTTCGGCAACGACGCGTCCAACACCCTCGACGGCAAGGGTGGCGCCGACGTGATGTTCGGCTATGGCGGCGACGACGACTACGTGGTCGACGACATCGGCGACGTGGTCAGGGAGGCGGCCGGGGAAGGCTACGACACGGTGCGCTCGACGGTGAGTTTCTCGCTGGGAGGGCAGCACATCGAGCGGCTGTTCCTGAAGGGCACCGCGGCGATAAACGGGACGGGCAACAGCCTCGCCAACAAGCTGTTCGGCAACGATGCGTCGAACACCCTCGACGGCAAGGGTGGCGCCGACGTGATGTTCGGCTATGGCGGCGACGACAACTACGTGGTCGACGACGTCGGCGACGTGGTCAGGGAGGCGGCGGGGGAAGGCTACGACACGGTGCGCTCGACGGTGAGTTTCTCGCTGGAAGGCGAGCACATCGAGCGGCTGTTCCTGAAGGGCACCGCGGCGATAAACGGGACGGGTAACAGCCTCGCCAACAAGCTGTTCGGCAACGACGCGTCGAACACCCTCGACGGCAAGGGCGGCGCCGACGTGATGCTCGGCTATGGCGGCGACGACAACTACGTGGTCGACGACGTCGGCGACGTGGTCAGGGAGGCGGCCGGGGAAGGCTACGACACGGTGCGCTCGACGGTGAGTTTCTCGCTGGTCGGCGAGCATATCGAGCGGTTGATCCTGAAGGGCAATAGTGCGATCGACGGCACCGGCAACAATCTCGACAATCGCATCGTCGGCAACTCCAAGGCCAACGTTCTCGCCGGCCGCGGCGGGGACGACGAGATGACCGGCGGGGGAGGACGCGATCGTTTCGTTTTCGATTTCGCACTCGGCGCCGACAACATCGACACCATCACCGACTTCAAGGTCGACGTGGACACTATCGTGCTGTCCGGTCAGATCTTCACCGCGATCGGGTCCACGCTGAACGGCAGTGAATTTCGCGCCAATTCCACCGGTCTCGCCAGGGACGGCAACGACCACGTGATCTATGATCGCACGACTGGTGCCCTCTTCTACGACCCGGACGGGTCGGGCGGGCAGCAGGCCGTGCAGTTCGCCCGGCTCAGCTCCGGCCTCGCCCTTTCTCATAGCGATTTCGACATCGTGTGAGACGGGAAGGCGGCACCGCACCGCGGCGACGCTCCCGTGTCGTCGAAACTACTTGCCTTCTTTTTTCGCCTTCAGCCGCTCCCGCGTCTCCCTGGCGAAGCCGTCCTTGACGCTCTGGCGGGCGCGGCCGAAGGCCATGGCGTCGGCGGGAACGTCCTCGGTGATGACCGAGCCGGCGGCGGTGTAGCCGCCCTCGCCGATGGTGACCGGGGCGACGAGGGTGGTGTTGGAGCCGACGAAGACGCCGGCGCCGATCACCGTGCGGTGCTTGAAGACGCCGTCGTAGTTGCAGGTGATGGTGCCGGCGCCGACGTTTGCGCCGGCCCCGACCGAGGCGTCGCCGACATAGGTGAGGTGGTTGATCTTGGCACCTTCGCCGACGTCGGCGTTCTTGATCTCGACGAAGTTGCCGACGTGGGCCCCGGCCCCGACGTCGGCGCCGGGGCGCAGGCGGGCGTAGGGGCCGACGATCGCCCCGGCACCGACCCGGGCGTCCTCGACGTGGCTGAAGGCGCGGATCACCGCGCCCTCCTCGACGACGACGCCGGGGCCGAACACGACGTTCTGCTCGACGACGACGTCGCGGGCGAGGCGGGTGTCGTGGGAGAAGAACACCGTCTCCGGCGCGAGGAGGCTGACGCCCGCCGCCATCGCCTCCGCCCGCATGGCGCGCTGGAAGTCGGCCTCGACCTCGGCGAGCTGGGCGCGGTCGTTGACGCCCTGCACCTCGCGCGCCTCGCCCGGCACGACGACGGCCCTGAGCCCGCGTTCGGCCGCCACCGCGACGGCGTCGGTCAGGTAGTATTCGCCCTTGGCGTTGGCGTTGCCGATGGCGTCGAGCAGGCCCGGCAGATGGCGGCCGGCGAAGGCCATCACCCCGGCGTTGCAGAGCCGGATCGCCTTTTCCAGCGCGTCGGCGTCCTTTTCCTCGACGATGCGGGCGAGGCGGTCGTTCTCGATGACGAGCCGGCCGTAGCCGGTCGGATCCGCCGGCTCGAAACCGAGCACGGCGAGGTCGGCGCCCTTGTCGAGGGCGGCGCGCATCGCGAGGATCGTCTTCTCGCGCACCAGCGGCGTGTCGCCGAACAGCACGACGACATGGTCGGACCCCGCCTCCAGCGCCTCGCGGGCGGCGAGCACGGCGTGGGCCGTGCCGAGCCGCTCGCGCTGCTCGTAGACGGCGGCGCCGGGG
>Ga0065721_10000098_pt1 | contig 13346 bp, 8 predicted proteins | sample Mesricmetagenome_FD_59108 | JGI IMG/M metagenome (GOLD analysis project Ga0065721, IMG submission 59108) | Mesophilic microbial community from rice straw/compost enrichment Sample: eDNA_1 v2 (version 2) | ecosystem: Engineered > Solid waste > Grass > Composting > Bioreactor | place: USA: Davis... | reverse complement strand
CCACGCGCAAAAGCCAAGCGAAGCCACACACCAAAACGTGCCCGAAGCCCGCCCTCACACCCGTCCCCTCTCCCGTCCGGAAAGAGGGAGAGGAGCTCTCACGCCGCCATGCCGTTGTGGCGCAACAGGGCGTCGATGCTCGGCTCGCGGCCGCGGAAGGCCTTGAAGTTCTCCAGCGCGCTGCGGCTGCCGCCGCGGGAGAGGATCTCGCGCAGGAAGCGCGCGCCGGTCTCGGCAAGCTGGCCAGGCGCTTCCTCGAACGCGGCATAGGCGTCGGCGCTGAGCACCTCGGCCCACTTGTAGCTGTAGTACCCGGCCGCGTAGCCGCCGGCGAAGATGTGGCTGAACTGGTGCGGGAAGCGGTGCCAGGCCGGGGCGCGGTTGACCGCGACCTCGTCGCGGATCCGCTCCAGCAGCTGCAGCACGCTGTCCTGCGCCGGATCGAAGCGGCTGTGCAGCTCCATGTCGAACAGGGCGAACTCCAGCTGGCGCACGGTGAACATGCCGGCCTGGAAGTTCTTCGCCGCCAGCATCCTGTCGAACAGTTCGCGCGGCAGCGGCGCGCCGGTGTCCACGTGGGCGGTCATGGCCTGCACCCGCTCCCACTCCCAGCAGAAGTTCTCCATGAACTGGCTGGGCAGCTCCACCGCGTCCCATTCCACGCCGTTGATGCCGGCCACCGGCAGCTCGNCGATNGCGGTCAGCAGCTGGTGCAGGCCNTGGCCCATCTCGTGGAACAGGGTGGTGACCTCGTTGAAGCGCAGGGTCGCCGGCTTGCCGGGCGCGGGCTTGCCGAAGTTGCACACGAGGTAGACCAGCGGCGTCTGCACGCCGTCGGCGCGGACGCGGCGGTTGCGGCAATCGTCCATCCAGGCCCCGCCGCGCTTGCCCTCGCGGGCATACGGGTCCAGGTAGAACTGGCCCAGCAGGCGGCCCTGCGCATCCTCGACGCGGTAGAAGCGCACGTCCTCGTGCCAAAGCGGCGCGGTGTCCGGCTTCACCTTCACCTGGTAGAGCGACTCGATGACGCCGAACAGGCCGGCNAGCACCTTCGGTTCGGTGAAGTAGTCCTTCACCTCCTGCTCGGAGTAGCTGTAGCGGGACTGCTTGAGCTTCTCGCTGGCCCAGGCCAGGTCCCAGGGCTGCAGCTCGTCCAGGCCCAGCTCGTCGCGGGCGAAGGCTTCCAGTTCGGCACGGTCGCGGCGTGCGAACGGCAGCGCGCGGCCGGCCAGGTCGCGCAGGAAGCCCAGCACCTCGTCCGGACTCTGCGCCATCTTGGTGGCAAGCGAGTACTCGGCGTAGCTGGAAAAGCCCAGCAGCGCGGCCAGTTCGCCGCGCAGGGCGACGATGCGGTCGATGTTGCCGCTGTTGTCCCACTCGGCCGGGCCGGCCTCGGAGGCGCGCAGGCCGTGGGCGCGGTACAGCGCCTCGCGCAGGCTGCGGTCCTCGGCGTAGGTCTGTACCGGCAGGTAGCACGGCATCTGCAGGGTCAGCTTCCAGCCCGGCTTGCCGTCCTTCTCCGCGGCCGCGCGGGCGGCAGCCACCACCTCGGCCGGCAGCCCGGCCAGGCGCGACTGGTCCTCCACGTACAGGGCGAAGGCGTCGGTGGCGTCGAGCACGTTCTGCGAGAACTTCGCCGACAGGGCAGCCAGCTCTTCCTGGATCGCGGCGAAGCGCTGCTTGGAAGCCTCGTCCAGTTCGGCGCCGCCGAGGCGGAAGTCGCGCAGGGCGTTCTCCACCACCTTGCGCCGCACCGCGTCGTAGCCGGCGTATTCGGCCGAAGCGGCCAGGGCCTTGTACTGGGAATACAGGGCCAGGTTCTGGCCCAGCGAGGCACCGAAACGGATCACCCGCGGCAGGTTGGCGTTGTACGCCTCGCGCAGCTCCGGGGTGTTCATCACCGCCTGCAGGTGCTGGACCTGGCCCCAGGCGCGCCACAGGCGCTCGGTGGCGTCCTCCAGCGGGGTCACGAAACTGTCCCAGGTGACCGGACTGACCGTCTCGGCCCGCCTCACCGCGGCTTCCGCCTGTTCCAGCAGGGTGTCCACGGCCGGACCGACGTGTTCNGGCCGGATCTGGTCGAAACGGGGGAGGCCGGAGAAGTCGAGCAGCGGATTGTCCATGGGACCTCGCGGTTGCGGTGGGGGCGGCAGCGCCGCGNGTGTACTTGCAGATGCGCCCGGCAGCGGGGATTTCAACCCGCGCCAGGCCGGATCACAGATCGCCGCANGCCTCCAGCGGCAGGGGCTCGCCGGCCACGGCGCGGGCGATGGCCTGGTCCGCCGCCTCCACCTCGATCCCGTGCCGCGAATACCAGGCCGGATCGTAATAGCTGTGGGCGTAGCGGTCGCCGCTGTCGCACAGGATGGTCACGATCGAACCGCCCTGCCCCGCCTCGTGCATGGACTGCGCGGCGCGCAGCACGCCGACGAAGTTGGTGCCGGTCGAACCGCCGACGCGGCGCCCCAGCACCGCGCTGACGTGGCGCATTGCCGCCAGGCTCAGGGCATCGGGCACCCTGGCCATCGCGTCCACGCAGGACGGAATGAAGCTGGCCTCCACACGCGGCCGGCCGATGCCCTCGATGCGGGAACCGCCGGGCAGCGCCAGCGACGGATCGGCCTGCCCCTCCAGCGCGCCGCGGTAGTAGTCGTAGAACACCGAATGCTCCGGGTCGGCGCACAGCACGCGGGTGTCGTGGCGGCGGTAGCGCACGTAGCGTCCCAGGGTCGCGCTGGTGCCGCCGGTGCCCGGGCCGCACACGATCCATGCCGGCACCGGATGCGGTTCCTCGGCCATCTGCTTGAAGATGGACTCGGCGATGTTGTTGTTGGCGCGCCAGTCGGTGGCCCGTTCGGCGTAGGTGAACTGGTCCATGAAGTGGCCGCCGGTCTCGCGTGCCAGCCGGGCCGAAACCTCGTTGATCGTGCATGGGCTGTCGACCAGGTGGCAGCGGCCGCCCTGGAACTCGATCGCCGCGATCTTCTCCGGCGAGGTCGAGGCCGGGATCACGGCGATGAAGGGCAGGCCCAGCAGCCGCGCGAAGTAGGCCTCCGACACCGCGGTCGAGCCGCTGGAGGCCTCGATCACCGTGCTGCCCTCGCGCAGCCAGCCATTGGCCAGCGCGTACAGGAACAGCGAGCGCGCCAGCCGGTGCTTGAGGCTGCCGGTGGGATGGCTGGATTCGTCNTTGAGNTAGACGTCGATGCCGGGATAGCCGGGCAGCGGCATCGGGATCAGGTGGGTATCGGCCGAACGGTTGAAGTCGGCCTCGATCTTGCGGATGGCGGCGGCCACCCACTCGCGCTGCGACATGGCGATCCACGGCGATGGAAAGGCCCGATTATCCGCCCCGCCACGCGCAACCGGAACCGGGCACGCCGTCGCCATCGCGACGGCGCGCCCGCCAGTGGCAACGGTTCAGTGCCGGGTGCGGCCGGCCATGGCGGGCCAGGCGTGCGGGAGCCGCGGCTCGCCACGCAGCCCGCGCAGGACCTCCACCAGTTCGCGGTAGCCCTCGGCCAGCTGGTCGAACAGCGCGGCGTAGGCGGCGCGGCTGGCCTCGGCCACCTCGCGGTAGGCGCCACGGCCGAGGTCGACGAAGTAGTCCACGCTCACCCGGCGGCGCGCGGCCAGGCCCGGGAACAGCCCCGCCACCAGCAGGCAGCGGTCACCCACGTCGCGCAGGGCATCGGCGCGCAGCCGCCCCACCTGCGCCTGGGCGTGCAGCCAGTCCAGCGCATGGGTATGCGCAAGAAGCCGGGCGTCGCCCTGGTAGCGCAGCAGCACGAACACCAGGTAGGCCTCNCGCGATTCATCCAGCGGGTGGCCGGTGCGTCCGGCCGCGTCCCGCACCAGCGCCTGCCACAGCTCGGCCGGCGCCCCCTGTTTCATCTCGAACATGTCTTCCTCCTGCCATGAAGACAGGTTCGAGACTAGTACTGTCCGGCGCGCCGTGCTGGCAGCCGCCCGGGCCGAGTGCCAGCCAGGGCAGGCCTTCCGTTCAGCGACGTGGTCAGGTCGTCGCGCCGGTCTCCCGCGCCAGCCGCTCCAGCTCCTCGGCCAGCAGCTCCGGATGCAGGTCGAACTGGTCGGACAGCAGCAGCTCGCGCGCCGCCTCCTTGACCTCGATCCGTTCGGCCTGGAGCAGGTCGCCATCGCGGAACAGCTCGATGTAGCTGTCCAGCACGCCCGACAACGTGCCCTGCGCGGTGTCCGGCGCCGCCAGCACCAGCTGCAGGCCCAGCGAGCGCAGGTAGTTGGTGGTGGCGCGGGCGTTCTGGGCGTCGATCTTGTCGCCGAACTCGTCCAGCAGGATCACGCCGATGCCGCCCGGATGCGCCTCGCTCTTGCCGTAGGCCGCGGCCAGCGCTGCACCGGCGATCACGTACAGCGGCGCGCGGTGCTCGCCACCGGAGCCCGAGCGCATGCGCTCGCTGAGGGTGCCGATCACCCGGTCGTCCTGGCGGATCTCCACGCCGAAGTGGAAGAAACGGCGGTAGTCGTCCAGCGGGGAGGCGGCCAGCTTCGCGCTGGCGCTGTCCTCGATCAGCTGGCGGAACGCCTCCGGGACCTCGCCGGCGGTGCCGAACAGGGTGTCCTCGGCGCCGACGTCGGCCACCTTCTGGATGAAGCGGTGCAGGTCGCGGTACTCGGCCACCACCTCGTAGTGGAAGCGGTAGCGCTCGTTGTTGGAGAACGCCGGGCTGTTGCGCAGGGTGCGGTTGAGCGCGTCGATCTGCGCCTTCAGCCGCACGAAGTTGTCGTGCAGGGTGTTGGCGACGTTGGAGCGGAAGGTCTCCACCGCGGTTTCGTAGGCGCGGTCGGCCTCGGCGCGGTAGTTGACCAGCTCGGTCTCGCGCAACTGCACCAGCTCGCGCTGCATCAGCGCGCGCGCCGGCTTCCATGCGTCGGCGGCGAAATCCAGGTCCAGGCCATGGCTGCCGGCATAGCGCTGCAGCTGGCTCCAGGCCTCCGGCAGCAGCGAGGCCAGCTGGCGGTCGTTGTCCTGGGCGCGGCGTTCGCACAGGTTGCGCGCTTCTTCCAGGCCGGTGCCCTTCGCCTCCAGCTCCTCGCGCAGCTGCTCGACCCGGTTGGGATCGACGTGCGGATCGCGGAAGGCCTCGACCGCGTTGCGGGCGACGATCTCCTCCTGCGCCTGCAGCGCGCGCAGCAGCGCCTGGCGCCGCTCCAGTTCGCCCTGGGCCAGGGCCTCGGCGCGCACCAGCGACTCGATCGTGGACTCGGCCTTCTGCACCTGCGCCTTCAGCGCGGTGGCGCGCTCGCCCAGGCGCAGCAGGTCGGGGTCGACCGCNTCGGCNTGGCTGCGCTCCAGCGCCTGGTANCGNGCCAGCACCTGGCGGTACTGCAGCAGCAGCTCGTGCAGGCCGCGGGCNACGTCGTCGCCGTCCAGCCGCGCCAGCTTCTGCCGCAGGCGCCTCGGCGCGGCGCGCCTCCGGCTCGCACTGGCGCAGCTCGCGCTCGGCGTTCTCCAGCTCGGCGCGCAGCAGGCGCAGGCGCTCGCCGTCCTGGGCCACGCCGATCTTCAGCTCGCCGCTGGACGGCAGGCGCCGGCGCTCGATGCCGCCGCCCTTGGCCACCAGGCCGTCGCGGGTCAGGCCCTGGCGCGTGCGCACCACCTCGGCCTCGGTCTCGACACAGCGCAGGTCGCCAAGCTGGCGGCGCAGGTACGCCACCGCATCGGCGTTGTCGCCCTCGATGAGGGCGGCGACGCTGTCCTCGGCCAGGCGCTCCTGGCGATGGCTGCGGGCCTGGCTGGGCAGGGCCAGCTTCACCCCGTAGACGGCGCGGGCGCCCTGCAGCGAACGATAGACGCGCACCGCGTCCTCTTCGCGTCCGGCCGGCACCAGCAGGGCCTCGACATGGCTGCGCAGGTAGGCNTCGATNGCCGGCTGCCAGCGCTTGTCGGTNACNCGCACCAGGTCGCACACCGGCTGCGCCTCGATCCCGGCCTCGCGCAGGTGGTTCACCAGGCGCATGACCTCGTCGCGCAGGTTGGCCTGNCCGGCNTCCAGGCGCTGCTGGTTGCCGCGCGCGGCGTCGCGGCGNGCACGCGCCAGCTGCCAGGCTTCGTGCGACTGCCGCGCCCAGGCGGCAACCGTGGCCTGCACCGGCGCGGCAGCGGCCAGGGCCTGCTTCAGGCGCGCATGGAACACTTCGGGCGCGGGGCCCTCGCCATCGCCATCGGCGGCAGCCGCCACTTCGTCGCGCAGCTCTTCCAGCGGCCCCAGCGCCCTGGCCAGGCCAGCCTCGTCCACGCCCGGCAGGTGCAGCGCGGCCAGTTCCTGCAGCGGTTCGCGCAGCTGTTCCAGGCGACGCAGCAGGTCGGACTGCAGGCGCTGCAGCTGCTCGCGGTCGCGCCCGGCCAGTTCGCGGAACGAGGCCTGTTCGCCATAGCCGGCGCTGCCCTGCAGCTGCTCGCGGACGCGTTCGTATTCCTCCTGCAGGCTGCGCCGCTCGGCGCGCGCCTGCTCCAGCGCCAGGCCGGCGGCGGCCAGCTCCTCGCGGCCGGCATCGCAGTCCGACTGCGCCTGCTCGACCTGCTCGCCGAGCAGGTCGCGGGCGTATTCGGCCGCCAGCGCGCGGTAGGAGGCGGCACGCTGGGCCTGCGCGGCGACCTTGCCGTACTGCGCGTCCACCGCCTCGGCCTCGGCGATGCGCCGTTCAAGCTGCTCGATGCGTTCCTTGATCTGGCGGAAGCTGTCCAGCAGCGCCTTGAAGCGGGCAATGTCGGTAGGCCGGTCCTCGGCCACCAGGGTGCGCACGAANAGGTCCACGTCCTCGACGCGCTGCAGGTTGAGCGCGTTCTGGAAGGCCTTGCGGTAGGCGTTGAAGTCCACGCCGGCGCCGCTGCCGGGACGCAGGCGGTGCAGCAGGTCCTTGACGAAGCGCTCGCCACTGGCGTGGAACTCCGGCGTGGTGCCGGCCTTGCGGCAGCGTTTGGCGGCCAGCTCGCGGAAGCGGCTCCACTCCAGCGGCAGCTCGCGGCCGTCGACCTTCTCCAGGTGGTCTTCCAGCTCCAGGGCCACGCCCGGCAGCAGGNACAGGCCGTGCTGGCGATGCTCGGGCTCGTCTACCGAGGCGCCCAGCGAAATGCCCGCGGTCAGCGGGGTACCGGTCTCCTCGTCGCGGAACACCAGGNTCACGTAGGTGGTGGCGGTGCGCCGCTTGCGACCGTCCTCGCCACTGCGGTACACGCCCAGGCAGTAGTCGCGGATGCTGCGCGCACGCGCCTTGCCGCCGGCCTGGGCATTGAAGTGGATATGGCGGCGGTCGCCGCCGAGAAGGACCAGCTGCAGCGCGTCCAGCAGCGCGCTCTTGCCCGCGCCGTTGGGCGCGATGATGGCCGACGTGCGGTCCAGCTGCAGGGTCTTGGCCTCGAACAGGAAGTACTGCACGAGGTGCATGCGCTCAAGCAGCTGCATGGTCGTCCTCCGCGTCCAGGGTGTCGGCGTCGNCATCGGGGTCGCCTTCGGCATCGGGCCCGCCGCCGCCCAGNTTGTGCTGGTCCAGGCGGTGCAGCCACTGCTCGCCGACGATGTCCACGATCGCCGGCCGCACCANCAGGTGGAACGGCTGCAGGTCGTCCGGCTCGCCCTCGACCAGGCGGCACACGCCCCAGCGGCGCGCGGTGGCGGCCAGCGCGCGCAGCGCGCCGACCTCAGGCATCGGCCGCCCGGTCAGCGCCGGCCAGGCCTCCTGCAGGTCNGGCAGCTCNACCACCACCTCGCCCAGCTCCTCGACCAGGCCNTGCTTCATGCCCTCGTCGTAGCGCTGGCGCAGGACCAGCAGCAGCAGGGTNTCGTCCAGGCGCACCGGCGTGCCCTCGCCGTGNTTGGGCAGGGCGACCACGTAGCGGTGGTGGGCGTTGCGCTCCAGGCGGATGCCCAAGCGGGTCCAGCGCNGNGGCGAAGTCCTCNAGGTAGGCCTCCACCAGGTGGTAGGCGCTGCGCGAGCGCGCATCGCTGGCGTACAGCACCTGCTCGGTGACCAGGCGGTAGGCGGCGCGCTCGAAGTCGGCCACGGCGTACATGCCGTTGGACTGCTGGCTGAGGGTGTTCCAGGAACGTTTCATGCGGGATCGGGCTCGGCCTGCGCGCTGGCGCGCGCGGCATTGGAAGCGGAGGGGCCGCGGCCTGCGGCGTGGTGGACGACGAAGCGTGGCGCGCGCAGCCAGCCGTTGTCGCCCGGCTCGCCGCCGTCGACCAGTTCGACGCGGAAGCCGCGCAGCAGGCGGTTGAGCGGGTCGTCGCGACGCAGGCCGCCGGGGCGGCTGCCACGCAGGGCCAGGGTCAGCAGGGTCTGGTAGGCGCGCAGGTCCTGGATGGTCGCGATATCCAGCNNNTCCGAGTCGACGCTGCCGCCGGCCGGCAGCTGGCGGCCGACGTAGGAGGCCATGTCCTCGGCGGTGACCAGGCGCACCCGCTTCATCCGCCGCAGCAGGCTCAGCCGCGCGATCTGCTCGGCGCTGGGCTGGGCATTGCTGTTTGCGCTGCGCGGGATCGGCTGCGGACGGCGGCGCGGCGCACGCAGCTGGGTCTCGTCCATCAGCCCACCCGGACCGACCGGCATGCGCAGCGCGTTCTCGTCGGCGGCCAGCGCACCCCTGGCGGCGCGNTGCAGCAGCACGTCCAGGCGGTCCGGCGCGCGCAGGCGGTAGTCGAGGAAGGCCAGCGCGCGGCGGTTGGCCTGGCGCATGTCCTCGTCCAGGCGTGCGAGGTACTCATCGATGCGCTCCAGCTCGCGCAGGCGCATCAGGCTGCGCTGCAGCAGCTGGCGGGCACGGGCATCGTCGCCCTCGGCCACGTGCTCGCGGTACCAGGCGGCGATGTCCTCGCGCAGCGAACCGTTCTCGATCTCCTGCACCATCAGCAGGATCTGCGCACGCCGCGCCAGCGGGTGGTCGGCGCGGTGCAGGTCGGCGTAGTCGCGGATGAAGAACTGGGCCACGTAGCGCTCGAACCACTGCCGCGCGAACTGGGCGGTGGTCTCCGAGCGCACCAGCTCGGGCATCAGGTCGCGCACCTGCAGGCTCATCGAGGCCAGCGAGGACAGCAGCCGGCGCGCCTGCTCGGCCGCCTCGTCCAGCGCCTCGCCGCCGGCGCGGCGGTCGACAACCTGCTGCAGCTGCAGCTCGATCGAGCGGATCTTGGCCGAAACGAANGTCGGGACCGCGGTCGGCGAACTCCACCAGGGTGCCCAGCAGCTGGGCCAGGGCCGGCGGCATCAGCACCATCTCGCGCGCGCCGAGCTTGTCCTGGCGCAGCCAGCCGGCTTGGCGCAGGCGCTCGTACACCGCCGCCGCGCGCGCGGCCAGGCCGCCCTGGAGCGGGGTCTCGCCCTCGTCCTCCCAGGTTTCCTCGGCCAGCAGGTAGCGCTCCAGCGCGGCGACGATCTCGCGCCGGGCGAAGCCNTGGCTGGGCGGCAGCGGCGCGTCCGGGCCGAAGTACTCGTCGAACAGCCGGCACAGCAGGCGCCAGTAGCGCTCGCGGTTGGGCGAGGCCAGCGGCCCGAAGGCGCCGGCCGGCACATGCGCGAACAGGGACGGGAACGCGGTACTGCTCAAGCGGGAATCCTGCCGGGCGCCAGGCCCGGATCGGCCGCCATTTTCCCAGATCGGCGCCATGCCCGTGCAGGCGGCGGCGGTTGACCGGTCGCCGGTGGACCGGCTACCTTCTCCGCGCCGAAGGTTTCATCGCTTCATCCAGATGTAGCGATGAATTAAAAGGGAAGTCCGGTGCGTCCTGCCCTGCAGGACAATTCCGGCGCTGCCCCGCAGCGGTAATTGGAAACGAACCCCGCCATCGCACTGGCCCACCGGCCGGGAAGCGGCGGACAGTAGGCANGCGGCCTTCGCCGCCCGTCCATGAGCCCGAAGACCTGCCCCGGCCGGAAGACGCGTCCGTCTTCCGCCTGACCTGGAGCCTCCGCGGGGAGGTGGCCGGAGGCATCGCGTGGCCGTGGCCACGCAGTGTTCCCGCGCCCGTCCCCCTGGCTGCTCCGGCTCGCCCGCGGGGGCGAAGGTCGCCATGGCGGCGTGCGCGGTGTCCAGCCGCGCACGCCGCCGGTCCTTCGTTCCTCATCGTCCACGCATGAGGAATCACATCGATGACACTGACCACCAACCTCGGCTTTCCCCGCATCGGGCCACGCCGCGAACTGAAGCAGGCCCTGGAAGCCCACTGGCGCGGCGAGCTGCCCGCCACGCAACTGCTCGACACCGCGCGGGAGCTGCGCGCCCGCCACTGGCGGCTGCAACGGGAGGCCGGCATCGACCTGCCGCCCTCCAACGACTTCTCGCTGTACGACCAGGTCCTGGACACGGCGTTGCTGTTCGACGCGATCCCCCGGCGCTACCGCGCCGTGGTCGAGGCGGCACCGCTGGCCGGCTACTTCGCCATGGCGCGCGGACTGCAGCGCCCGGGCATCGACCTGCACGCGCTGGAGATGACCAAGTGGTTCGACACCAACTACCACTACCTCGTGCCCGAGCTGGAGGCCGGCCAGGACTTCGCCCTGCGCGGCGACACGCCGGTGGCGCAGTACCTGGAGGCGCGCAGGCTCGGCATCGAGACCCGGCCGGTCCTGATCGGGCCGGTCACCTTCCTGTGGCTGTCCAAGACGGTCGACGGCAGCGACCGCTTCGCGCTGCTGGACCGGCTGGTCCCGGCCTATGTGCAGCTGCTGGAGAAACTGCACGCGGCGGGCGCGGGCTGGGTCCAGGTCGACGAGCCGGCCCTGGTGCTGGACCTGCCGGAGCCGGTCCGCGAGGCCTGTCGCCGCGCCTATGCCCGGCTGGCGACCGGGCCACGGCCGAAGCTGATGCTGGCCCCGTACTTCGGCGCGCTCGGTGACAACCTGGCCCTGGCCACGGCGCTGCCGGTGGATGGCCTGCACCTGGACCTGGTGCGCGCACCGGAACAGCTGGAAGCGGCGCTGGACGCGCTGCCGCCCGGGCGGATGCTCTCGCTGGGGCTGGTGGACGGGCGCAATGTCTGGCGCACCCGCCTGGACAACGCGCTGCTGCTGGCGCGGTACGCGCGCACCCGGCTCGGCGCGGACAACGTGTGNCTGGCGCCGTCGTGTTCGCTGCTGCACGTGCCGGTGGACCTGGACGCCGAGAACGGCCTGGATCCGGAACTGCGCTCCTGGCTGTCCTTCGCCAAGCAGAAGCTCGGCGAGATCCGGGTGCTGGCCGATGCCCTGGATGGCCACCCCGGTGCCGAGGCCGCGCTGGAGGACGCACGCCTGCGCCACGCCTCGCGCCGCGCCTCCACGCGCGTGCACCGGCCGGAGGTGGCGCAGCGCGTGGCCGCCATCGACCCGGCGCTGGGCCGCCGCGTCTCGGACTACCCGGCGCGCCGCCAGGCCCAGCAGGCGGCCCTGGCATTGCCGCCGTACCCGACCACGACCATCGGCTCCTTCCCGCAGACCCGCCAGGTGCGCGAGGCGCGGGCGAAGTTCAAGTCGGGCAAGCTGGAGGGGGCGGCCTATGAGGCGTTCCTGGAGGCGCAGACCGAACAGTGCGTGCGCTTCCAGGAGCAGGTCGGGATCGACGTCCTGGTCCACGGCGAGTTCGAGCGCAACGACATGGTCGAGTATTTCGGCGAACAGCTGGACGGCTTCGCGTTCACCAGGCTGGGCTGGGTGCAGAGCTACGGCAGCCGTTGCGTGAAACCCCCGGTGATCTTCGGTGACGTGGCGCGGCCGGCGCCGATGACGGNGCGCTGGGCGCGGTACGCCCAGTCGCTGACCTCGCGCCCGGTCAAGGGCATGCTCACCGGCCCGGTGACCCTGATGCAGTGGTCGTTCGTGCGCGANGACCAGCCGCGCGCGGACACCTGCAGGCAGATCGCACTGGCCCTGCGCGACGAAGTCCTGGACCTGGAGGCGGCCGGCATCCGGGTGATCCAGATCGACGAACCGGCCCTGCGCGAGGGGCTGCCACTGCGGCGCGCGCACTGGGACGCCTACCTGGAATGGGCGGTCGAATGCTTCCGCCTGTGCGCGTCCGGGGTGGACGATGCCACCCAGATCCACACCCACATGTGCTACGCCGAATTCAACGACATCATCCAGGCGGTGGCGGCGATGGACGCGGACGTGATCTCGATCGAGACCTCGCGCTCGCGGATGGAGCTGCTGGATGCCTTCGCCAGGTTCCGCTACCCCAACCAGATCGGCCCGGGCGTGTACGACATCCACTCCCCGCGCATCCCCACCACCGCCGAGATGGTGGAACTGCTCGGCAAGGCGCGGGAGGTGCTGGCGCCGGACCAGCTGTGGGTGAACCCGGACTGCGGGCTGAAGACACGCGGCTGGGAGGAAACGGACCTGGCGCTGCGCAGGATGGTCGAGGCGGCCATGGTCATGCGCGAATCGGCCGCCCGGTGACGCGGCGGGGTGGCGTCACCGCGCCACCCTGCCGCGGGCCGCGCCGGGGGCCATGGCGCCCGGCGCGGTGCAGCGCACCCGCGCCGCCCCGGCCGATGCCGGCTACTCGACCGTGACCGACTTGGCCAGGTTGCGCGGCTTGTCCACGTCGGTGCCGCGGGCCAGGGCGGTGTGGTAGGCCAGCAGCTGCACCGGGATGGTGTGGATCACCGGGCTCAGCACGCCGGCATGGCGCGGGGTGCGGATCACGTGCACGCCCTCGGAGGCGGTGAAGTTGCTGTCCTGGTCGGCGAACACGAACAGCTCGCCGCCGCGGGCGCGCACTTCCTGCATGTTGGACTTGACCTTTTCCAGCAGGCGGTCGTTCGGGGCGATCACCACCACCGGCATGGCCGCGTCCACCAGCGCCAGCGGGCCGTGCTTGAGCTCGCCGGCCGGATAGGCCTCGGCATGGATGTAGGAGATCTCCTTGAGCTTGAGCGCGCCCTCCAGGGCGATCGGGTAATGCAGGCCNCGGCCCAGGAACAGGGCGTTCTGCTTGGNGGCGAAGCGCTCGGCCCAGACCTGGATCTGCGGCTCCAGGTTCAGCGCGTGCTGCACGCTGCCCGGCAGCATGCGCAGCTGCTCCAGGTAGCCGGCCTCCTGCTCGGCGGTGACCCGGCCGTGCAGCTTGCCCAGCACCACGGTCAGCTGGAACAGCGCGGCCAGCTGGGTGGTGAAGGCCTTGGTCGAGGCCACGCCGATCTCGGCGCCGGCGCGGGTGTAGCAGACCAGCTCGCTGGCGCGCGGGATCGCACTCTCCGGCACGTTGCAGATCGACAGCGTGTGGCGGTGGCCCAGCGACCTGGCGTACTTGAGCGCCTCCATCGTGTCCAGGGTTTCGCCGGACTGGGAGATGGTGACGACCAGGTAGTCCGGGTCGGCGTAGGCAT
>Ga0065721_10051862_pt1 | contig 13348 bp, 13 predicted proteins | sample Mesricmetagenome_FD_59108 | JGI IMG/M metagenome (GOLD analysis project Ga0065721, IMG submission 59108) | Mesophilic microbial community from rice straw/compost enrichment Sample: eDNA_1 v2 (version 2) | ecosystem: Engineered > Solid waste > Grass > Composting > Bioreactor | place: USA: Davis... | reverse complement strand
GCATCGGTCGCGGCGGGACCGGTGGGCCGGCAGAGCTCGGCGGCTACCGACATCGGCCTCACCGCGCAGGTGTATTCATATTCGCGCGCCAGCGGCCTGTTCGCCGGCGTCGCGCTCGACGGCTCGGCCATCACCATCGACAGCTCCTCGAACGAGTCGTTCTATAAGAAGCCCGGCATCCTCGCCAGCGAGATCATCCGCGCCGATGCGCCGGCCGCGCCGGCCCCGGCGGATCAGTTCATCGCCGCCGTGCAGCGCTCGGCAAGTCGCGGCGCCCCGGCGCCCGCCCCGACCAGCGCTCCAGCCCCGGCCGTCCCCACCGAAGGACCGTCCGCTACGGCCAACAGCCCGGGTCCGAGCGGCGTGCAGACCTACCCCATGGAAGACCCACATCCGGGTCAGGAACCGCCGCAATAGGAATGCAGAGAATCTGGGCCGCGGGCCGAGTCGAACTCGCGGCAAGATACCCCATCTAAACCCGCTCGGAGACAGCGGCGTCCGAGGGTCCCCAGTTTGCGGACACGGGCCATCCGGATATGATCCCCGCGCCTCCCGACACGGCAGTCGGCACCTGTAAAACCAGCGCAACGAGATTGCAATGAAATCGACTCATAAGTTCCAGCGCAGCGGTGGCTTCACGCTGATCGAAATCATGGTCGTGGTGGTGATTCTCGGCATTCTGGCCGCGATCGTCGCACCGAATGTCATGCGTCGAATCGACGACGCGCAGCTGACCAAGGTGTCCAGCGACCTGCGTACCATCGAGACCGCGCTCAACCTGTATCGCATGGATAACTTCCGTTATCCGACCACCGAACAGGGCATCAAGGCGCTGTACGAGAAGCCCAACGATTCCAGCGTGCGCAACTGGAAGCAGGGCGGTTATCTCGACCCGAGCGCGCGCAAGGACCCCTGGGGCAATGACTATCGCTACGTCTACCCGGGCACGCACGGCAAGGAGTTCGACCTGTTCACCTACGGCGCCGACAACCAGGAAGGCGGCGAAGGCCTCGATGCCGACATTGGCAACTGGATCAGCGACCGGCAGCAGTAAGGCACACAAATGCCGACTTACTAGGGCACGGTCGGCTGGTTAGAATTTGCCGCCATGAGCGCGTATACCGAAAGCTCGCCGTCGCGCGCTGAAATCGATGCCCTGCCGGGCGCGACGGTGATCGAGTTCGGCACCAACTGGTGCGGCTTCTGTGCCGCCGCCCAGCCCCACATCGAGCAGGGCCTCGCCGCGCATCCCGGGCTGCGGCATTTCAAGGTCGAAGACGGTCCGGGCCGGCCGCTCGGCCGCTCCTTCCGCGTCAAGCTGTGGCCGACGCTGATCTTCATGAAGGATGGCGCCGAGGTCGCGCGCGTGGTGCGCCCGAGCTCGTCGCAAGCGATCCGCGACGCGGTCAACCAGATCGACCCTCGCTGAGCCGATCCGGCGCATGTGACCACAGCGTCCTCATCCGCCGTCCAACGTCACCTGCCCTGGCTGGTCGGCATCGTGCTGTTCATGGAGCAGCTCGACTCGACCATCGTGAACACGGCCGTGCCGGCCATGGCACGCAGCCTCGAAGTCACGCCGCTCAGTCTCAAAGCCATCGTCACCAGTTACATCCTGGCGCTCGCTGTCGGCATTCCCGTGAGCGGCTGGCTGGCCGATCGCTTCGGCACGCGCAGGTTATTCATTGCGGCCGTCGCCATTTTCACTTCGGCGTCGGTGCTGTGCGGACTGTCTTTGAACGCGCCGATGCTGGTCGCCGCACGCATCATGCAAGGACTCGGCGCCGCAATGATGACGCCGGTCGGGCGGCTGGCCATCGTGCGAACGTTTCCGAAGTCACAACTGCTCGACAAGATGAACTTCGTGATCATCCCCGCACTGATCGGCCCGCTGCTGGGCCCGACGGTGGGCGGATTGATCGTGCATTGGTGGTCGTGGCGCGAGATCTTCTTCGTCAACGTGCCGGTGGGCCTGCTCGCGCTGTGGATGAGCCACCGTTACATGCCGGAGTATCGCAGCGACTCGCCACGGCCGCTGGATGTGATCGGACTGATGCTGTTCGGCTCGGGCGCGGCATTGCTGTCGTGGTTGCTGGAGGTGTTCGGCGAGCATCGGCTCGATGTGACTTCCAGTGTCATTCTGTTCCTGCTGTCGTTCGCGCTGCTCGGCAGCTATGGCCTGCATGCGCTGCGCACCGAGCATCCGCTGCTCAACCTGCGATTGTTCAAGGGGCGTACCTTTCGGGTCTCGGTGCTCGGCGGTTTCGTTACGCGACTGGGCATCGGCGGTATGCCATTTCTGCTGCCGCTGCTCTATCAGCTCGGCATGGGCATGCCGGCATGGCAGTCAGGCCTGATGATGATGCCCTCGGCGATCGCGGCGATGACGATCAAGATGATCTCACCGCACATGCTGCGCCGATTCGGCTATCGCCGCGTGCTGATCGTGAACACCGCGCTGATGGGCGTGATCATCGGTCTGTTCGCGCTGGCGGACAAAGACACGCCGCTGGTCGTCATCGTGCTGATGAGCTTCCTGGTGGGCTCGGGCAACTCGATGCAGTTCTCCAGCATGAATTCGCTGGCGTTCGCGGACATCGATGCGCGTAATTCCAGCATGGCGAACACCATAGCCAGCTCCATGCAACAACTGTCGATGAGCTTCGGCCTGGCGTGCGGCTCGCTGCTGACCGGCTGGTATCTGGGAAGTCTGCCGCAGACCGATCAGATCGCGGTGACCGATGCGCTGCATGCGTCCTTCATCACGCTCGGCATCGCAACCGTCGTTTCTTCCCTGACTTTCTGGACGCTGCGCCCCGGCGATGGACACGCACTGACGGGCCAGGCCGCGGCGCCAGTGGCGACACGCGAGCCCGTCACCGATCAATGACGAGCTCGCGCGCTTGCTGTCAGCGAGCCAGGTCCTTCAGCAGGCTGTTCCAATGCGCCAGCGCGCCGTCGATGGACGACACCGGCACGCGCTCGTTCAGACCGTGCGAGAACTCATCCGAGTCCTTCATGAACAGGCCCGAGACGCCGTAACTCGGCACGCCGACCGCCCGGAAATGCATGCTGTCGGTGGCCCCGGCCGACATCGACGGCACGATCGACAAGCCGGGGTGATTGGCGTGCACGGCCTTGGTCACAGCGGCCATGACATCCTTACGCAGCGGCGATGCGTCGCTCGCGACCGAGCCGGTATTCTCCTGCGTGATCTTCACTTCCGGATCGGCGGCGACTTCGGCGAGCGTCTTCTGCACCTCCGCCACCGGTGTGCCCGGGAAGATACGACAATTGATATTGGCAACCGCCTTCTGCGGGAGTGCGTTGGTCGCGTGACCGCCTTCGACCATCGTCGCCTCGCAAGTGGTACGGAGCTGGCCGACATAGTTCGGATCTTCCGACAGGGTCGCGATGGCCTGCTGGTCTTCGGGATTCGCCACGTAGCGCTTCACGGCTTCCGCCGTCGCTCCGGACAACTTCGGCAAACTCTCGCGGAAGTACGCGAGTGTCAGCTCGTTATGCATGGCGGGGAATCGATACTCGCCGATGCGCCCCAACGCCGCCGCCAGCTGATTGATGGCGTTCACCTTGCCCGGACGGCTGGAATGGCCGCCAGGATTGGTGACGGTGAGCTTGAAGTCCGCATAGGTCTTCTCGCCGGCCTGCAAGCCATACACGACCGGCTGACCTTCTTCGGACAACAAGCCGCCGCCGGCATCGCCGTTCAACGCCAGCTCGGCGTCTTTGAACTGCTCGGCGAGTTTGCGCGTACTGACCATCGAAGTTTCTTCATCGCCGGACAGCGCGAGGATCACATCGCGCCTGGGCTTCCAGCCTTCACGCTTCAGTTTGGCCAGCGTCGCGGTGATCATCGAAACCTCGAACTTGTTGTCCACCGACCCGCGGCCGAAGACATAGCCATTTTCGAGCACCGGGGTGAACGGATCGCGCTCCCAATCCTCCCGCTTGGCTTCGACGACATCCATGTGACCGATCACGAGCAGCGGCTTCTTCTTGCTGTCCGTGCCCTTGAAGCGCGCCACCAGCGTCGCTGTGTTCGCGACTGGCTCGATCGTGATGTCGCTCGGCGCGTAGCCGGCTTCCACCAGCACGCTCTTCAGATACTCGGCATAGGCCGGCACCTGACCCGCGCCATCCACCGTCCGGAAACTGATCGACTTCTGCAGGATCGCCAGCGCCTGATCGTGCAAGGCAGGATCCACCGCCGGCTTGCCGGACGCCGTTGCGCCGGCGGCGAAGCTCATCACGGCACAGCCGATGAGTGCGGCAACAGAGTGTTTCAATCGTGAGCTGGACTTCACTTCGAACCTCATTCGATACGCCATGGCCATGGCAGGGGTGCATTCTGACATGGGGCCGCAGGTTGGAAACAGGCTTGCACCAGCGGGGCCGTTCGTTCCGCTATTCCGCTATCGCAACCCGCTCCACCAGGAAATCCATGAACACGCGAACTCGTGTCGCGAGTCGGGCGTGCCCGATATACAACGCATGTATGTCTTCGCTGTCTTCCTTGATGTAAGGCTGCAACAACGGCACCAGGCGCCCGGCGCGAACATCCGCGCCCACCAGAAAATCCGCCAGCCTCGCCACCCCCGCGCCGCCGACGCACATCAGCCGCAACGACTCGCCGGAGTTCGCCAGAAAATTGCCCGCGACATGAAATTGTTTGCTCCGATTGCCGGCTCGGAACGACCAGCCTTCGATCGAGCGACGGTAGTTGAAGTTCAGGCAGTTGTGCTGATCGAGATCCGCCGGTGTCCGCGGCGTGCCATGACGTTGCAAATAGTCCGGAGCGGCGACGACGAGCCATCGACTGCTGCCCAGCTTGCGCGCCCGAAGCGACGAGTCTCGCAACGCGCCGTGACGGATGGCGATATCGGTACGCTCGCTGACCAGATCGACCAACGCATCGGTCAGCGACAGGTCCAGCGTGATCTTCGGATACCGTTGCAGGAACTCCGGCAACACCGGCAAGAGCCGATGAATCCCAAACGGCGTCGATGCGCTCACTCGCAGTCGCCCGCGCGGCTCGCTCTTGTCGGTCGTGAACGAGCGCTCCAGCTCGTCCAGATCCATCAGCAGCTTTTGCGCCTGGCTCCGAAACCTCTCCCCTTCCGGCGTCAGCGACAGCGAGCGCGTCGTGCGAGTCAACAGTCGCACTCCCAGGCGGGTCTCGAGGCGCGCGACGCTACGGCTCACCGCCGACGGAGTCTGGCGCAAGGCCTTGGCCGCCGCGGCGAAGCTGCCGCTCTCGACACTGCGTAAAAAGGCCTCGATTTCGCCGGTTCTGTTGTCCATGCGCCGCCCCGATTCGTTCATTGAATGCACGACGGTCGTGCAGGCGCACATTCTTATCAGCAATCGAGCCGGTCCGCATCATAGCCTTCCCTCAACCCTCGAGACTGGCCATGCCTCTTGCCTTGTATGCGCTCGCGGTCGGCGCCTTCGGAATCGGCGTCACCGAATTCGTGATCATGGGACTGCTGCTGGAAGTCAGCGGCGATCTGAATGTATCGATATCCGCCGCCGGCATGTTGATTTCGGGCTATGCGCTCGGCGTCATGGCCGGCGCGCCGATCATGACGGTAGTCACGGCACGCTGGCCGCGCAAAGCAACGCTGCTGGCACTGATGGCGATCTTCACCATCGGCAATCTTGCCTGCGCCGTCGCGCCCAACTACTTCGGACTGTTGGCGGCTCGCGTGTTGACGGCCTTCGCGCATGGCACATTCTTCGGCGTCGGCTCGGTCGTCGCAACTCAACTGGTCGCGCCTCAACAGCGCGCGTCTGCCATTGCCATCATGTTCACGGGCCTGACGATCGCTACGGTGCTCGGTGTACCGTTCGGCACCTGGCTCGGTCAGCTGGCCGGATGGCGCGCGACATTCTGGGCGGTGGTCGGCATCGGCGCTTTCGCACTGGCAGTGATTGCGTTGCTCGTGCCGCGCGATGCCGGACAGATCGAAGAAGGCGACTGGCGCAGCGACCTTCGTGCGCTCGCTCGCGGTCCCGTCGTGCTGGCGCTGCTGACGACGGTGTTCGGCTTCGGCGGCATGTTCGTGGTGTTCACTTACATCGCGCCGATGCTGACTCAGCTGGCGCACGTGGGCGAGCGGGTCGTGTCGTTGGTGATGCTGATCTTCGGCGGCGGCCTGGTCGTCGGCAACATCATTGGCGGCAAACTTGCGGATCGATACCTGGAAGCGACGCTCATCGGTTCGCTGCTGATGCTGGCGGCCGTGCTGGGGCTGATGACGTTCGCCGTTCATGATGGCATCGCCATGATGGTGTTCGTCGCCTTGCTCGGCGCGGCATCCTTCGCGACGGTGCCGCCGCTGCAGATGTGGGTGCTGGAGAAATCCAATGGCGCGGGCCAGAGCCTGGCGTCGAGCTTCAACATCGGCGCGTTCAATCTCGGCAACGCACTCGGCGCCTGGCTGGGTGGCACCGTGATCGATCATGGGCCTGGCTTGCCCGCACTGCCCTGGGTCGCAGCGTTGCTGCCACTGCTTGCGGCCGCACTGGCGCTCAAAGGACTGCGCGCCTCTCGAGTTGCGACGGTTACATGTTAGCCAGTGACGGCTAGAGCAACGACGCCGGTCACGATGAGCACAGCTCCGGTCACTCGTATCGGCGTCACTTGTTCCTTGAGCAGACGCGCGCCGAAGTAGGTGCCGATCAATGTGGCCAGCTCTCGCATGGGCGCGACGTGGCCGATGGGTGCATGTTTCATCGCGTACAGCACGAGGATGTAGCCAAGCGGCCCGAGCACGGCGACGATGAGAATGGGCCCGCGATACAGTCGCCATTCAGCGAGCAATGCAGGGGGATCTCTCAGCGCCAGCGGCGCGAGGACCGTCAGGCGCAGCAAGTTGCCAGTGAAGTCGATGAGGAACGGCGACAACATCAACGTCTTCACCGCCCATCCGTCGTTGATCGTGTAGCCGGCAATGAACACACCCGTCAGCAAGCCCAGCGCGATGCCGGCGCGCGGGGCTTTGTGAGCTTCATGCGCAAGACCCGACACCATTAGAATGCCGCCCACGATCAGCAGGACGCCGAGTACCGAGAATATGTTGGCGGGCTCGTGCAGTATGAACGTTGCGGCGAGAAATGACAGCAACGGCCCGGTGCCACGGGCGAGTGGATACACCAGCGAGAGATCGGAAACTCTGTAGCCCGCCTGCAGCGTGAGCGAGTAGCCCATGTGCAGGATGCCCGTCATCAGCAGCGCCACCCAGTGCGCCGTTTCGAATTGCAGCCGCGAGGACGCGAGGACCCACACCACCGCGGGTGCGTACAGAATCACCGAACCTAGCGAATACAGCCAAACGAAATGACGCGAGCCCGAAGCGCGTTTGGCGGCGAGATTCCATGTGGCATGAGTAAACGCCGCCAGCAGGACGGCCGCGATCGCAAGGGGATGCATGCCGCGATTTTAACAGGCGTCACGCCGCTGCCGCGGAGGAAACGTCGGCAAGAAGCGGAGTGTCGCCCGGCTGTCGCACCGGCAAGGTAGGCGGCATCGATTCGCCGCCCCCAGGAGCCGACCATGAGCTTTCAAATCACCGGCCTGCCACTGAGCCAGTTCGCACCGCTGTTCTCCATGTCCGATCAAGAGCTGACACGACAAGGCGCGATTCGCGTAGCTGCCGATGAACGTCCCGGCTTTCCCTGCCGCGTCAGCCTGCAAGACGCCGAGATCGGCGAGAAGCTGATCCTGCTGAACTACGAGCACCTGCCCGTCGCCACACCGTACCGTTCGCGTCACGCAATCTACGTCCGCGAGTCCGCGACCGAAGCACAACTCGCCGTCGATGAAGTTCCTCAGCAACTCCGTCACCGGCTGCTCTCGCTTCGCGCCTTCGACGCGCAAGGCATGATGCGGGCCGCCGACGTGGTTCCCGGCACCGCCATCGAAAGCCTCATCGAGCAAATGCTCATCGACCCAGGCGTCGCGTTCCTGCATGTTCACAATGCAAAGTGGGGCTGCTACGCCGCCCGGGTGGATCGGGCCTAGGCTGTCAGGTCGTATCGAACGCGTTGGGCGAGGAGCCCCGGGCGCCACAGAAAGGGCAGACCACCGCAGTGTTGAGATGAACATGGTCGCACTGGCGGCACTTGATCAGCTCCCTGCTCAAGTCCACCGCGCCGTCCGCTTGGCCATCCAGCAGATCGGTGCTCGCCACGTATTTCTCGAGCTCCGCGTCTGACAAGTCGATTTTGTCTTTGAGCAGGCGCCACAACGACAGGGTGACCAGCTTGAGCTGCTCGTGCCGCCGTTCCAGCTCGAGCAGCCGCGCTTCCGTCGAGCCCGCCTGCGCCTGCAACGAGCTCGATTGTCGTTCGCGTCGTTCAGCTTGCGCTCGCAGGCGCTGGATGTCGGAGTCCTGGAACAGGTTCCAGATGAAGTCGATCATGGGCTGTCCTTGGCAATGACGGGGCGATTGTCTGGAGCCGCTCGATACTTGAGCTGGCACCGACATGCTATCGTTGAGCGCATGCTCAAAACATACTCCGGCAGTTGTCATTGCGGCGCGGTGCGGTTCGAGGCGGAGCTCGATCTCACGCAGCCGACGTATCGCTGTAATTGCTCGATCTGCGCCCGGAACCGGTTCTGGCCGGCGATCGTCATGCCGGAGCACTTTCGGCTGCTGGCGGGTGAAGCCGAGCTGACCAGGTATCTGTTCAATACGCGGCGTAACGAGCATTACTTCTGCAAACATTGCGGCGTGCGCTCGTTCAGCATCGGCAATACGCCCGATGGGCAGCGGATCTATGGCGTGAACCTGGGCTGCCTGGAAAACGCCACGCCCGAAGAACTGGCGGCGGCGCCCATCGTCTACGTCGATGGCAAACACGACAACTGGAATAACGCGCCGGCCATCACCAGCTATCTCTAAAGACGCGCCGGCGATCGCCGGCTACGTGAGCACGAGCGGACCGTCGCACAACGCGAGGTGCGCGTCGCCCCCGCAAGAAACATGAAGAATTCAGCTCCCCCTCTCCCAGCGGGAGAGGGGGCCTGGACTTATGAGTCCTACGCGCCCACAGCCTGGGACACGTCGACGATCCCACCCGACTGCCGCTCGAACAGCCGCCGGTAGTGACCATGCGGTCGACGTAGCAGGGCCTCGTGCGAGCCCTCCTCGACGATGCGGCCGTGTTCGAATACCAGGATGCGATCCATGGCCATCACCGTCGACAGGCGATGCGCGATGACGATGGACGTGCGGCCTGACATCAGCCGATCCATCGCCTCCTGAATCAGCGCTTCGGATTCCGAGTCGAGACTCGAAGTCGCCTCGTCCAGAATCAGAATCGGCGCATTCGCCAGGAATGCCCGCGCCAGCGCCACGCGTTGTCGCTCACCACCGGACAGCTTCACCCCCCGCTCGCCGACCAACGTCTGATAACCACGGGGCAAGCGCGCGATGAAATCGTGCGCATTCGCGAGTCGAGCAGCGCGCTCAATCTCGTCCATGGTTGCGTCCGGCCGGGCATACGAGATGTTCTCCGCCAGGCTGCGATGAAACAGGATGGGCTCCTGCTGCACGATCGCGATCTGCGAGCGCAACGACTCCTGCGTGGCATGCGCGACATCCTGTCCGTCGATCAGCACGCGCCCTTCAGTCACGTCGTACAACCGCTGGATCAGCTTCACGAACGTGGTCTTGCCCGAGCCCGAATGGCCAACCAGGCCGATCCGCTCGCCCGGCGCGATCCGCACGTTCAAGTCTCGATACAGCGGCTTGTGCTGACCGGCGTAACAGAAGGTCACGTGATCGAACCGCACCTCACCCGCATCGATGCGCAGCGGACGCGCCCCCGGCGAATCCGCCACGCCCATGGGCTCGGAGTGCAGCTGAACCATTTCTTCCATTTCGTTCACGGAGCGCTGCAAGTGATGGACGTGCTGACCGATATCACGCAGATAGCCGTGCACGACAAAGTAAGTCGTCAGCACATAAGTGATTTCGCCCGGCGTCGCTCGTCCCTGCCACCACAACCACAACGCAGTGCCGGTGACGGCCGAGCGAACGAACCAAAGCAGCGCGAGCTGGCCCGTGCCACTCCAGGTATGCAACATCCAGGTGCGATACGTCCGACGCGACCATTTGTCGACGACCCGACTCAGCCGCGCATCCTCACGCGCCTCCGCACCGAAAGACTTCACGACCGCATTCGCACCCAGAGCGTCCGCAAGCACCCCGCCCATGCGCGTGTCCTGCGCATTGGAAAGACGCGAAGCCGGCGCGATGAGCCGGGTAGCGAGCGTCACCGTCAAAAGCACGTACGCAATCGAGCCGAGCGCCATCACGAGGCCCATGACCGGCCAGCGCTGACCGAGCAGGAACACGGTCCCGACCAGCACCACCAGCGACGGCAGCAGCGCGAGCAGCAGCACGTCATTGATCATGTCCAGCGCCCACATGCCGCGCGTGATCTTTCGCACGATGGAGCCGGCAAAACTGTTGTTGTGCCAATCCGTCGAGAAGCGTTGCACCCGATGAAACGCACCCTGCGACACGTTCCGCATCATCCCCAATGTGAGCGGCACGATGGACCACCAGGCCAGATGCCGCAGCAGCACCATCGCCAATCCCAGCGCCATCATGATGAGGAAGGAATCGAGTGCGACGTGAGCAAACTCGCGACCCTGCGCGAGCGCATCGACCAGCCGGCCCGCATAGACCGGCACGATCACTTCGGTGACGGTCGCCAGCATCATGGCCGAAGCCACGAGGACGACCAGCCACTTGCGCTCGGCCCAATGGCGGAGCGTGAAAACGAGTACATTACGGAGGACCTGCGAGCCCTCTACGCGGGATTTGACCATGATGAGCGAGCGCGTTTACCGCGCCGTCCTTGCGAAGCCGATGAGTCTTGGAAGGCAGCGAACACCCCCAGATGGGGATGCAGCCGCGGTTTTTCTACCGGAAGCCGGGATTTACCGGGTGCGTACCGGGGGGAGGTGCAGGCTGAATGGAATCATCGGTGCCCTCCTTGCTTCGCGACGGGCCAATGAGAGAAGCCCGCATTCAATCATTGTTCGCTGTTTTGAGCAAGCGCCGATTGCAGCGCTGCTACATACATCGGCGTAGCAGAGATTGTGTTGTGACCGGTGTCCGGGATGACACGCAGCCGCGCGATGCCCGGCCGGAAGCGAGCATATAAAGCCTCCGTGCTGGCGCGTGGAATGATTTCATCGTGCTCGGCCACGACCAACAGTGTCGGCACATCGATCAGCGGCGCATAGCGCCAGGATTCATACCGGTCACGGATCAGCCACTTCACCGGAAACATCGGGAACTGGCTCGCGCCCAGCTCGGCGATGCTCGAGAACGGAGTAATCAGCACCAGGCCGGTCGCCGGGCGCTGACTGGCAAGGCGAATGGCCACGCCCGAGCCCAGACTGCGCCCCATCACGAGAACGTTCGGATGCCGGGCATGCACGTAGTCGAACAATGCCAGCGCATCCTGCGCAATGTCAGCCTCGCTCGGACTGCCCGAGCTGCCGCCATAGCCGCGATAGTTCATGAGATACAGCGCATGCCCGGGGAACGCCTCGGAAAACGACGGCAGGTTGAATGTCACATCCTCGCCGTTGCCGCCGAAGTACACGATGGCGTCCGGCCCATCGTGGGCGCGGACGCTGATGACCAGCTCGGCCCCATCTACCGACAATGGCAGCGTCGCCGACATCTCACCGGGCGACCGCGGCTGCGGGTAATAGATCATCGAGCGCTGAAAAAAGTACAGCGCGGCACACAGACCGACATAGAGAATCGCGACGAAGAGGACGACGCTGAGCAACTGCTTCACGATTTACATCGTCGGCAACGGCGACACTCCGATCAGCCACACGTGCAACCAGAGCACGAAGATCACATACAGCGCCAGACCGCCCACGACGGCGATCAGATCGTTGTACTTGCCCGGCGGCGGCCCCGGCACTGGCCGGAGCACGGCACGACGTTTCACTGAAATGCGATCGGCCACCGCCCAGATCAGAAAGCCGCCGAACAGCAGTACGTCCGCGAGCATGCCGTTGGCGAGCAAATGCGCGAAGGCCCACGCCTTCACCGCAGCCAGCATCGGATGTTTCACCGCCGCCTTGATGCGTCCGGGCAGATACGCTGCGAGCAGCAACGGAAATACCGGCAGCATCAGCAGCACTGTGAGATGCCGCATCCACAGCGGCGGCGCGTACACCAGGATGGGATGCTGGCGAGCGACGCCGTAGCCCCACACCAACAGCACGAAACCGAAAATCGACAGCAACGCGTAGATGGCTTTGTACGGCCGTTCCCCGAGCCGCGCGACCGCGGCGCTCCGGAACGTCGGCGAGACGATCTCCACCGAGTGCACGCCCAGGAAAATCACCAGCCCCAGAATCAGGTACAGCATCGTGGCTCCTCGTTCGAGCAGCTAGGCCTTGTGCGCGGCCTGACGGATCGACTGCAAAGTGGCGTTCGGCGTGATCGCTTCCGGATCGATGCGAATCTCGATCAGCGCCGGCTTGCCCGCGTGCAGCGCCCGCTCCAATGCAGGCGCAAACTGCTCGGTGGTCTCCACCAACTCGCCGTGAGCGCCGAATGCAGTGGCGAACGCGGCGAAGTTCGGATTGACCAGCGACGTGCCATAGACACGAGCCGGGTATTCGCGCTCCTGATGCATTCTAATCGTGCCATACATGTTGTTGTTGACCACGATGATGATGACGTTGAGCTGATATTGAACCGCGGTCGCCAGCTCCTGGCCCGTCATCAGGAAACAGCCGTCGCCGGCAAACGAAATCACCGTGCGCTTCGGATACAGCGCCTTCGCCGCAATCCCCGCCGGCACGCCATAGCCCATGGCGCCCGAAGTTGGCGCGAGCTGCGTCCGGAAGCCGCGATAGCGATGGAACCGATGCGCCCAGGTCGTGTAGTTGCCCGCGCCGTTGGTGACGATGACGTCCGGCGGCAGCACGCGATCCATGTGTTGAATCACGTCCCACATCTGCACCTTGCCCGGGATCTCTTTGCGCTCCTGCCAGGCGTGATACTCCGCGTTGGCCGCCACGACCTGCGCTCTCGCCTCGTCGGGCGTGACCTTGGGCAGAGCAGCCAATGCATTGGTCATGGCCGGCATGGTCGCGTTGATCATCAGCTCGGCGTGATAGAAACGCCCCAGCTCGTCGGCTGCAGGATAGATGTGCACCAGGCGCTGCGCCGGCACCGGGCCTGCGATCAGACCGTAGCCGCTGGTCGTGATCTCGCCGAGTCGCGCGCCGAGCACGATCAGCAGATCCGATGCTTTGACTCGCTCGGCCAGCTTC
>Ga0065721_10008119_pt1 | contig 13348 bp, 11 predicted proteins | sample Mesricmetagenome_FD_59108 | JGI IMG/M metagenome (GOLD analysis project Ga0065721, IMG submission 59108) | Mesophilic microbial community from rice straw/compost enrichment Sample: eDNA_1 v2 (version 2) | ecosystem: Engineered > Solid waste > Grass > Composting > Bioreactor | place: USA: Davis... | reverse complement strand
GAATACGTGATTCGAGGCTGACGTAGCTGAACAGTTCGCTTTGTTTTGAAGTTTCGCCGCGCATTTTTTGTTCCAATTAAAATTGCTGCGCAATTATTGCATTTTTTGGGTTTTTCAGCAGCCTGCTAGAAAAGCAGGGGCGATTCACAGTCGTGTGGCGGCAGTGGTTATCCCATTGTAGTTTTCCGGGGTGAGATAGGGAACGACGACCACGGTTACGTCTGCGAATAAAGGTGGAGTATCAAGAACGATACATGGAAACCTTACCATTGAGCTAACCCTGCTGATAAACCCGCTTAAACTCCCTCGGTGTATATCGCTTCAGCTGCAAAAACCGCCGGTTGAAGTTAGAGATATTATTGAATCCGCAGCGGTGGCTCACGGTTGAAATCGGCAGGTCTGTTGTCAGAAGTAATGAACAGGCTTTGCCGATACGGAGTTGGTTTACGTATTCTGTAAACGTTTGTTCTGTGCGTTGTTTGAAGAAGCGGTGGAAGTGATTGGTGCTCATGTGGGCGAGGTCGGCCATTTGTTGGGCGCAGAGGTTGCTGGTGTAGTGGTTGTGAATGTAGGCGATGACCTTGTCGATTTTTTCGGTGGCGGAGTCAGGGAAGCTGAATGGGGCGTAGCCGTCACTGGAGATGGGGCGGGCGGTGTTGTCCTCGATCATGAGCTGGAGGATTTCGAGCAGCCAGATCATGCGCTGCATGGGAGAGGCGGTGGCCATGACGGTAAATCGGTCGCGGGCGGCTTTAGCGGTCGTGCGCCCGAAGGCTACGCCCTGTTTGCTCCTGCGCAGCAGTTCCTCCAGTGCGTTCAGCTCCGGCATCTGCGCCATGGATTCAATCCAATGTGTGGGCAATTGGGCTACGTAGGTTAAGTGCTTGCCGGGCTTGATAAGGGCTTTGGAGCACCAGGTGTGAGGGAGCTTGGGGCCGAGCAGGACCAGGTCCAGATCATCATAGTTGGCGATACTGTCGCCAATGTATCGCTGCCCACGGCTGTTGAGGGTGAGGCAGATTTCATACTCGGGGTGGTAGTGCCAGTTAAACGGGATCTCATCCAAGGCGTATAACCAGTAGCGCCAGGATGAGTTCTCGGTAGGCAAGACCTTCTCGTACATGGGTTTCATGGCGGTCCCAGCTGTTGTTTGTTTTTATATTTGAATACAACGATGTCATATTAGCTCAGCCGCTGTTTCAGGCTATGGAGTGGCTCACAAATCCGCTAAGGAGGGAGAGTTGGGTAGGGAGACTGGGATTATCAGAAGGGGTTGATGAAAGGTGAAGCAGGGGATTGCCGTGCGGCAGATGAAATTTATTCCCGAATCGCTATATAATCCCCGCCCGTCAAACGGCACAAAATGCCGGCCTTCTGTTCAGTCAACCGATTTTACCCACAAAACGGAGTCCCACTGTGAAAGCACCCGTAAGAGTTACCGTCACTGGCGCTGCTGGCCAAATCAGCTATTCCCTCCTGTTCCGCATCGCTGCTGGCGACATGCTGGGCAAGGATCAACCTGTGATTCTGCAACTGCTGGAGATCACCCCGGCGCTGAAAGCCCTGCAGGGCGTGGCGATGGAGCTGGATGATTGTGCATTCCCTCTGCTGACCGACATCATCTGTACTGATGACCCCAACGTAGCTTTCAAAGACACTGATTACGCACTGCTGGTTGGCGCTCGTCCACGTGGCCCGGGCATGGAGCGTAAGGACCTGCTGTCGGCTAACGCAGCCATCTTCTCTGTGCAGGGCAAGGCGATCAACGACCATGCCTCACGCAATATCAAAGTGCTCGTAGTGGGTAACCCGGCTAACACTAACGCATTGATTGCTCAGCGTAACGCGCCGGACATCNATCCGCGTCAGTTCACCGCAATGACNCGCCTGGACCATAACCGTGGCCTGAGCCAGCTGGCGGCCAAGACTGGTACCAGCATCAATGACATCACCAAACTGACCATCTGGGGCAACCACTCATCNACCCAGTATCCTGATCTGCACCAGGCNAAGGTAAATGGTAAAGACGCCATGGGCTTGATTGATCAAGCCTGGTACGAGGGAGATTACATCCCCACCGTTCAACAGCGTGGCGCGGCCATTATCGCTGCCCGCGGTGCTTCCTCAGCGGCTTCTGCAGCTAACGCGGCGATTTTCCACATGCGTGACTGGGCTCTGGGTACTCCGGACGGTGACTGGGTGAGCATGGGTGTGTACAGCGATGGCAGCTATGGCATTGAGAAAGGCCTGATCTACTCGTTCCCTTGTGTGTGTAAGAACGGCGACTGGGAGATTGTTCAAGGTCTGTCGATCAACGAATTCTCTCGTGGCAAGATGCAGGCTACTGAGAAAGAGTTGCAGGAAGAGCGCGACGCAGTGAAAGAGTTGCTGCCGGCGTAATTGCTGTTTGTGTTGAAAAAGCCACCGCATGCGGTGGCTTTTTTGTTTGTGGGTGTCGGATTGTGCTTTGGCGATCGGAGCGGTGGTGTGTGTGGCCGCTGGTGGGTGTCGGATTACGCTTCGCTAATCCGACCTACGGTTAATCCGACCTACGGTTAATCCGACCTACGGTTAATCCGACCTACGGTTAATCCGACCTACGGTTAATCCGACATGCGATTAATCCGACATGCGGAGGCACCTTCGGATTTGATGTGCATTCCGGGTGCGAATGGTGTCTTCCGCATGCGGAGGTGCCTTTAAGGTTTGGCTGGGGCTGTTATTTGGTGAGTTCTTGAATCTCCAGCCACGCGGTTTGCTGTTGTCCGGATTCCAGTCGCCATTTCTCTCCGAGCACCGCGCCACGTTCTACGCAGATGTAGTGTTGCTCCTGCCCCGCACCAATGTCTGCAATCTTGGCGGCGTTCTCTGCTCCCGGATTCCAGGTAATGACACTGGGGCAGTTGGCGTGGGTGATATGGATGTTTGGTGTTCCGTTGATGGTCAGTGGATTTTCCACAGCGGGAAACACGCGATCCACCTCGCCAGCGAAGCGCAGATTACCCGGCTGGTGTTTAGCCGCATGGGCTTCCAGATTATCCAGATAAGTCCGATCTGCTACACCAAGTACCTCAACATCTGCCAGTGAACTGACCGGGTGATACGAGTGCAGGGCCCAGCTGCAATCGAAGGGTTGTTGATCATCATTGCTGACCTGCAGCTCCAGTCTGGCTGTCTTGCCGAGGGTCATGCGCAGTTGAGCTGAAAAATTAAAAGCAAAGAGTTCATTCGTTGCGCTGGTAAAACCAAATACCAGTTCATAAGTGCCATCGGGGTGCCGCTCAGCGGCTTGCATTGTCCAGTCCCGATTGCGTGCAAATCCATGTTTGGGTTTTTTCGGGTCCTGCTCATTAGGGCCGAACCATGGCAGGCAGACCGGAATACCGCCGCGCAGGGCGACGCCGGGGGTAAAGTTGCAGTTGGGGCTGAGCCATAGCAGAGGTGAGCCACCGGCAGGCTTAAATTCAAGCAATTGCGCGCCTTGTAATGAGATCACCGCTTCGCACAGATCCGTCTTCAATATGATCAGCGGCAGTCCTTCACCGATCGAATCAGGAAAATATGTCTTGCTGGAGGCAAATTCCAGGTGAGGATGTGGAGCGAGCAAGGTCTGTAGTTGGGTGGCTGAGGTCGGCATGGGGCATCCTTAATCAATGTCAGGGATTAAACTGCGGAAGAACTGCGATTCTAACGAATATTGCGGTGTAACACAGCCGGTGGGCGGCTCGTGGCTTTGGTTTATGGACAGGAAACCAGTATCATGCGCCTCCTTCAAAATCGAACCGAATCCTGGATGAGCAGAGTCAGAGGCGCGTGTGAGTAAAGTGCAGTATGTTATAGGTCAACGTTGGATCAGTGAGTCAGAAGCCGAATTGGGATTAGGCATTGTCCTCGATATTGCCAATCGGCGCTTAACATTAAGTTTTCCCGCCGCCGGTGAACGGCGTACTTATGCGATGGACAACGCGCCGGTCAGTCGCGTGGTCTATCAAGTTGGGGAAAAAGTCCGTCGGCATGACGGCGTTGGCATCACCATCACTCGCGTTGTAGAGCAGCAAGGCTGTCTGCTTTACTACGGCATAACTGCCGACAAGTCGGAGCTGGCCATCCCGGAGTTTGAACTCGACAGTTTTGTTCAATTCAGCACGCCGCGCGACCGTTTGTTTGCTGGTCAGCTGGACAAACATTCGCATTTTGCCTTGCGTTATCACACGCTCAATTCGTTGCACAAACACCGGCAATCACCCATCTATGGTTTGGCGGGGCCGCGCGTCCAGCTGCTGCCGCACCAGCTGTACATTGCCAGTGAGGTCGCTGCACGCCACGCTCCTCGCGTACTGCTGGCCGATGAAGTAGGTCTGGGAAAAACCATCGAAGCGGGTCTGATTCTGCACCAGCAGTTGATCAGCGGCCGTGTCCAGCGTGCGCTGATCGTCGTACCGACGAGCTTACAGCATCAGTGGCTCGTGGAGATGCTGCGCCGTTTTAATCTCGCCTTTACGNTGCTTGATGAAGCCCGTTGTCGCGCGCTNACCGGNTTGGACAGCGATGAAGTTTCGGTTGATTATGTCGATGATTTTCGCGATGAGGATGATGCATCTACCGTTAACGCTGATAACCCTTTTGAATCTGCGCAACTGATTCTCTGTTCGTTGGATTTTCTGACTCAGCACCCGCAGCGTTATGAACAGGCTCTGGCGTGCCAGTGGGATTTATTGCTGGTTGATGAAGCACACCATTTGCAATGGAGCGAAGTCAGTCCGAGTCAGGAGTACCTCTGTATCGAAGGACTGGCGCGTGTGGCTAAAGGATTACTGCTGCTGACCGCCACACCAGAACAGCTGGGGCTGGAAAGCCATTTCGCACGCCTTAGATTACTGGACCCGGATCGCTATTACGATCTGGAAAAATTCAAAGCAGAGCAGCAGGCGTATCAACCTTTAAACGCGCTGGTTCAGGCATTACTTGAGGCTCGCGAGCATGGCAGCCGCATTCCGGAAACGCTGCATGATGAGCTGAGAAAACTGTTGCCGGCAGAGCGAGTGGCCGCGCTGGGGCAGGGAACAACCGAAGACATCCAGGCAGCGATTGATCATGCGATCAATGATCTCCTCGACCGTCACGGAACAGGACGCGTGTTATTCCGCAATACCCGCGCATCTGTCAGTGGATTCCCCGATCGTAAGCTGCATGAACATCCTTTAACACTGCCAGAAGATCTGAGCCAGAAATTGACGCAGATGCCGCTGGCGCAGCAGGTTCTTGCTGAGCAGTTCTGGCAGCAACAGGTAGGTGAAAACTGGTGGCTGGAAGATCCGCGCGTTGAGTGGCTGGTGGAGTGGCTCAAGCAGCATCGTCGTCATAAAGTTCTGGTGATCTGTGCGGATGCCGAGACAGCGCAGAACCTGGAAGAATTCCTGCGGTTACGTAAAGGTGTGTTGTCGGCGGTATTTCATGAAGGGTTAAGTCTGATCGAACGGGATCGGGCGGCGGCCTACTTCGCGGATCTGGAAGAAGGTGCGCAACTGCTGGTATGTTCAGAGATCGGCAGTGAGGGGCGTAACTTTCAATTCGCGCATCATCTCGTCATGTTTGATCTGCCGTTGAATCCGGACCTGCTTGAGCAACGGATTGGCCGTCTGGATCGTATCGGCCAGACCCAGGTGGTTAATATTCATGTGCCTTATTATGAATCTACAGCCCAGCAGCGTTTGCTGCAGTGGTATCACCAGGGCTTGAANGCCTTTGAAAAAACCTGCGCAATCGGCCAAGCGGTCATGNGCCGTTTTGAAGAGCAGCTGCTGCCTGCGCTGGTGGAACGGGATGCTGCAGATTTTACTCAGCTATTGAAGGAAGCCAGCCAGTTTGCTGAAGAGCTGCGCCTGCAGCTTCAGCAGGGTCGTGATCGACTGCTGGAGTTGAACTCCTGCAAACCGGCAGATGCTGCACGCTTGGTGAACCTGTTGGCTGAGCGAGATGATGATCCACAATTGATTGATTATCTCGAAGACGTGTTCGAAGCCTTCGGTGTGGATTCCGAACGTCACAGCGAACATAGTCTTGTGTTGCATCCCAGCGACCATATGCGCGTACCGCATTTCCCCGGTCTGCCGGAAGATGGAGTCACGGTTACGTTTCAACGTCAGCAGGCACTGTCCCGGGAGGACATGCAGTTTTTAACCTGGGAACATCCGCTGGTTCGCGGTGCCCAGGAATTGATTGCGTTGAATGAATTTGGCAATACGGCTTTCTGCACCTTGAAGCTGCCGCCCCTCAAGCCGGGTAGCGTTATGCTGGAAGCCCTGTATGTGATGCATTGCCCGGCGCCGGCGGAGTTGCAGTTGTTCCGCTATATGCCACACTCCTTGATAAGGGTTCTGCTTGACAATACCGGCAAAGACCTGAGCGCAGTGCTGGGCATCGATCAGCTGGCCAAACTGCTTCAGAAAGTGCCGCGCAACAATGCACAGGAGGTGGTCCGTCAGGCGCGCCCGTTATTGAGTTCGATGCTGGACCAGGCGGAGCAGAAAGCCCAGCCCAAGCAGGCCGAGCTGATCGCCGCGGCCCAGGCGCAGGTGAGTGAGCAGCTCAACAATGAACTGGAACGTATGAAGGCACTCATGCAGGTGAACCCCAACGTACGTCAGTCAGAGATTGATTATCTGCAGGAACGCCTGGCGGCGAGTCAGCATTATTTATCTCAGGCGCAATTACGGCTGGATGCCCTGCGCGTAATTATGATCGTTTAATGAATTGGTAAATGTTGGTCGGATTAGCTGTGCTGCGGCGTACTCCGACAACCACCTCACGAGAATTACCCATGTATATATTTTCCGTAAACGCTACAACCAAGAAAGCTCGCGATCATCTGCAGGAAGGGCAACGGGTTCCTTTCATTGTCTATATTCACTTTATTGATCTGTTTGGTGCAGAGCAGTTGTGCAAAATCTATTTGATGCGCGCGGGCTTCACGGACATTGAAATCGAAAAACGTAAACTGGTCCCCAGTCACCTGATCAAAGATGAGCGCGTTGTCACCGCTGATAAAGCCATGGCGGAAGCTATCAAGTCTGGTTACATGATTCAGATGTTTGACGAATAGTCTCCGCCGGGAACAGCAATCCCTGAACTACTTTCAGCAACCCGTGTCTATCCTGGCTATTGATACTGGCTGAATGGTTGCGGGGATATGACAGGGACATCTTGTGCTGAGGATGTAGCCGCTTTATGGGCGGAGCAAAAACACTCGCCTTCATCGCATCGTCTGATGCTGTTTGCCGTTTTAATCTCGGCCAGTGCGCACCTGGTCTTTGCTGTCTGGTATCAACCTGAACCGACGAAAGTCTCTCATCAGTTCCAGCCGAATAAAGCCTCTCTTCTTATCAGTCTGAGTTCCCCTCCAAAGATCATTGAACCCGTGGAGCCTGAAGCGGTTGAGCCGGCTGAACCTGTGCTTCCTGATACTTCTACAGACGTGCCGCCCGCAGCTCCCATACACGAGCCAGCGGAATCAACGCCGCCACCAGAAGAGCAAGTTCCGCCGGCACTCCAGGAGCTTCAAGCTGTCCTTCGTGAATCATCGGCCATGCCCGACAACTATCATTTATCGGAGGATTACCAGGCAAGCTTTCAAAGGGGATCAGACGATGCTGATGAAATATTTGATCCGCGTTTACGTAAAAAACTGCAGGATGCCCGACAGCGACGGACAGGAATAACATCTGCTGCAACAGAGCTCACCAGGCTGCACGGTGAAACTGTAGTGACTGTGTCTGAAGGACGGTGCATGACGAGTGACAATCGCAGTAACAGCTTGACGCGTGCAAGCGACTGGTACTTTACCGGTTGCGACGATGATAAGACGGAGGGGGAGTTAATGATGGAAAGGGTTAATCAGCAAATGAAGAGCCGGCGCTGATACTGCGAGGTTCTTTTGAGGGAGCTGTGTCGGACTACGCTTTGCTAATCCGACCTGCGGCAACGAGCAGTCCCGGTGTGGATCGGATCCGGCTGAGTGCGCCGTGATCCGATCTACCGGACATCAATTAATCCTGTTTTTTTCCGCGATAGCCTTTGTTTTTCTGATCCCGGTCGCGCACTTTGGGTTTGGCTCCGAGGCTCAGCTTGCCGCGCGGTGCATCACCATCGCGTCTGGCGCGATCGGAAAAGCTGCGTTTCTCGCCAAAGTCACGCTTGCCCTGAAAGCCCTGGTCCAGACTGATGTCCAGCGGTCGGTTACGAACGCGGACTTTCTTCAACTGGTTGAGGAGATCCTGGGGCAGGCCTTTCGGTAAATCTACCGTCGAAAATTCATCAAACAGTTTGATGTGGCCGATGTTGCTGCTGGGTATGCCGGCTTCATTCGCGATAGCGCCGACGATATCGCCGGGACGCGCTTCGTGTGCACGACCGACTTCAATGCGGTAACGCTGCATGTTTTCGTCATTAGCGTGCTCACGCCGCTCGCGGCCGCCGCGCTCACCACGCGCTGGACGATCATCGCGGTCGCGCGCGTTGCGCTCTGGTTTTACATCGGCAAACTTCACCTGCAGTGGACGCTCTCTCTGCAGCAGGAAGGCGAGGGCAGAAGCAATATCCTCAGGCGAAACGTCGTGTTTGTGACTGTACTCAGCCAGAAGGTCATTGAAGAATGACAAGTCAGTCTGCTCAGCCAGGGTAGTAGTAATCTGTTGCGTGAACTGATCAATACGGTGACGTGTTACGGTGGCGCCGCTGGGCAGTTCCATCAGCGTGATCGGTTTGCGCGTTGCTTTTTCGATGGTGTACAGCAGGCGTTTTTCGCGCGGCGCAACAAACAGNATGGCCTTACCGGTGCGACCGGCACGGCCNGTCCGGCCGATACGGTGAACGTAGGCTTCGCTATCGTAAGGGATNTCGTAGTTCACAACGTGACTTACCCGCTCCACGTCGATACCACGGGCAGCTACGTCGGTCGCGATAACGATATCCAGCTTACCGGTCTTCAGGCGGTCAATGGTGCGCTCGCGCAGCTGCTGGTTCATATCGCCGTTCAGTGCAGCCGCGGAATAACCCCGCGCTTCCAGCTTTTCAGCGAGTTCGACGGTGGCTGTTTTAGTGCGCACGAAGATGATCATGCCATCGAAGGGTTCAACTTCCAGAATGCGGGTCAAGGCATCCAGTTTGTTGGTGCCGCTTACCATCCAGTAAACCTGCTCAATGTTGTCGCCGGTTGAAGTATTACTCTGGATGCTGATTTCTTTAGCGTTGTTGAGGTAGCTGTTCGCGACCCGGCGAATCTCACGCGGCATGGTGGCCGAGAAGAGCGCGGTCTGGCGGGTTTTAGGTGTGTGTTCAAGAATCCACTCGACGTCATCGATAAAGCCCATGCGCAGCATCTCATCAGCTTCGTCGAGCACCAGACTCTTGAGGTTATTTAAATTCAGGCTGCCGCGACGCAGGTGGTCCATGACGCGTCCAGGTGTTCCAACGACGACGTGGGCTCCGCGTTTAAGCTGGCGTAACTGGCTGGTCATGTCCTGGCCGCCATAGATCGGCAGTACATGGAAGCCGGGAATTTCACTGGCGTATTTCTGAAAGGCTTCTGCCACCTGGATGGCCAGCTCGCGGGTTGGTGCAAGCACCAGAATCTGCGGCTCGGCCTGTTTGATATCAATACGGGACAAAAGAGGCAGCGCAAACGCTGCGGTTTTACCGGTACCTGTCTGCGCCATACCGATGATGTCATCGCCGCCCAGCAGAATCGGGATGGCGGCCAGCTGAATCGGGGAAGGCTGTTCATAGCCTACTTTCTGAATGGCTTTCTGGATATTTTCAGAGAGGTCGAGATCGGTAAATAAAATGTTTGACATGCGTAAACCTTGCAATGGAAGCAATATAAAAATTCAACAATGCAAAGCCCGGCCAGAGGTCAGCAGTCGCATTGTTTTATTTTTCTCGATAAATGTATGTGCGTCGGCGAAGCCGATGCGTTCAGGTGGGAGCGATGATTTGATCGCTGGTGGTTGTGTCGGCGTGGAGCCCGAGCAAATAAAACCGGCGCGATATGCGCAATGACGGCGATTTGAATCAACGATTCCCTGGTGCTCTGATCAAAACTATGAAGTCAGTAATTGCACCTTACAACCAGTGAGCAATCCGATTTGCTTGTTGTAGTTGCAGCACTTTGGCAGGCTGGGACACCGCGACAGTCATGTCGGCGATGGAATGAATCTGCGATAGATCACGGGCAGCCCTCAGACATCCAGTCTGTTCAGCATCACCCCGTAACGACGTCTTCGCAATAAGGAGGCTTTACTGAAAGTGCGCGAAGTATAGGGGCTTCGACCACTTTAAGCCAGCGGAATGCGCAGTTCNGGGTAAAAATTTACCGCNCCGCTGCCAGGAAACGGTCCAGGGCGTTGGCAAAAGCCTGTTTATCCTGTTGGCTNTATGGCGCCGGTCCACCTGATTGAATGCCGCTGCTGCGCAGGGTNTCCATAAAGTCACGCATATTCAGGCGCTGTCGCACGTTGTCGGTGGTGTAGCGTTCGCCGCGCGGATTGATGACCGCCACGCCTTTGGCAATGGCTTCTGCCGCCAGAGGAATATCTGCGGTCACGATGAGATCACCTGGCTGCGCCGACTGCACAATGTGNTTGTCCGCCACATCAAAGCCACTGCTGACCTGAACACTGCGTATAAGNGGAGAAGGTGGNACGGCGAGAAACTGATTTGCCACCAGTGTAACCNGCACTTGAGTGCGTACGGCGGCGCGAAANAGTATTTCCTTGACGGGTTTGGGACAGGCGTCCGCGTCGACCCAGATATGCATGGNGAGATTCCGCAGAAAAGGGCGGCCATTATACACAGCCGGCAAACCCTGGGTTAGACTGCTCGCCACCGTCCCGCTTTGAGCGATACATCAATCACGACTGCAAGACCGGAAGAATCTACAGGAAACGGCATGGCATCGCGTACCAATAAACATATCTCAACCACCGCGCTGGCCCGGTTGTTGGGAAAAGAAAGCAAGGAGTTGTTTATCCTGCTGACCAGCGGTGGCTGGATCGTCAAAGTGGATAATCACTGGCAGCTTACGGAAAAAGGCAAATTTGAGGGCGGAATCTACGTCAATCATCCCAAGTACGGTGAATACATTGCCTGGCCGGAGTCTATCCACCAGCATCCTCTGTTTATGCTGCTGCCGGAAGCGCCGCTGACAGCTACCAACCTGGGTAACAAGCTCAATCTTCCGGCGCGGCTGGTCAACCTGGTGCTGGCAGAGCGTGGCTGGATTTCCCGCCATATTCGAGGCTGGCTGGTGACGCCCCAGGGCAAACAACTGGGTGGTCAGCAGCATGAAAGCGAACAGTTGGGCATCCCGTTTGTTACCTGGCCGGAAACATTGCTGGACAATGCCGCGTTGCTGAACGCAGTAGCGCAGTTGCGCGGCGAAGTGGCCGATGAAATACCGACCCTGGANGGNCGGCAGGTAAGCAGCCAGGCTGAGCGGATGATCAACAACTGGCTGTACGTTGCAGGGGTNGTNCACGCCTGTCAGTACCCGCTGTCACTGGGCGAGGCCGAACTGAAATGCCATTTTTACATTCCGGNAGCTCGACTATGCATTGACTATTGGCCAACGAGTGCGCGAGCTTCGGTACTGGCTGAACAGTTGGAAAAACAGGCGCTCTATAAAAAATATCAGGTGCCGTTTGTAGAGTTGAAAGACGAGGATTTACCTCATCTGGACGAGATGCTGGCGCGCGCACTTCTGCGCTACGGCATCGCCGTGTATTGATAAAGGAGACATATGATGGCAAGCGTTTTTACCCGAATCATTCAGGGCGAATTACCGGGACATTTTGTCTGGCGCGATGAACTCTGCGTGGCAATTATGACCATTCAGCCGATTCGTACCGGGCATGTGCTGGTAATTCCCAAAGAAGAAATTGATCAGTGGACTGATTTACCGGTGGAGCTGGCCCAACACCTCATGCAGGTCAGCCATACCATCAGCAATGCCCTCAAACGGGTTTATCCGACGCAGCGCGTGGGGCTCATGATTGCAGGGCTGGAGGTTCCACATACTCACCTGCATCTGATTCCGATGGATTCGATGGATGATCTGAACTTTGCTTTTGCCAAGAATGCGGACGCTGAAAGTCTTGCACAGGCAGCGACGGCGATCCGGGAGGCATTAGGGCAGGCTTAACAGTCGCTGGGGCGGACAATGTCTGCCCCTGTTCAAATCCCTTCGAAAATCTCCGATTAAGCGCGAATCAGCGTAATCACGGCAAACGCGATGAACAGGACAAACGCTCCTTTGCGGGCATAATCCAGCGGCAACCGTTCCAGCAGCCAGCGTCCTGCAAAGATCACCGGTACGTTTGCCAGCAGCATTCCCAGAGTAGTGCCGGCAATAACGCCCATCGTCATCCACAGGGTTTCGCTGAACTTGGCGGCCAGGATCACCGTAGCAATCTGGGTCTTATCACCTATCTCCGCGAGGAAAAACAGCACGCAGGTGGCGAGGAAAGGTCCGTATTTGGCGAAGTGACCGAGATCATCGTCCTCTTTGTCCGGTATCAGCAGCCAGAGCGCTACCAGGATAAAGCTACCGCTGACGATCCAGGATACCCAGGCTTCGGGAATAATGTTGGCCAGCCAGGCGCCCAGCCAGGCTGATAACGCATGGTTCAGAATAGTGGAGACAAACACGCCCAGACTGATGACATAGGGCCGCCCGTACCGGGATACGAGAAACAGGGCCAGCAGTTGGGTTTTGTCACCGATTTCGGCAATGGCGACCGCAAGCGTAGAACTGAGAAAGGCTTCCATGAAAGATTCCAGCGGGATTTGCAAGCCAGAGGCACCGCCACTGTCCCGCCTGGTCAGCAGCAGTACCTCAGGTCTTATCAATCCCGCAGTTTACGCATGATGCCGCCGCCATAGGGGTATTGTGGCAGGTAGTCAGCCATCAGCTCGATAGCATCTTCATAGACTTTTTTTACATCGGGCTTCACGCCTTTTTCCATACGACGCGACAGCATGGTAATAGGGAAAAGACATTCCTGAGTACCTTTGACGCAGAGGGCACGACTGCGGCCGAGGGAGTCCAGGTAAACTTTCCACTCCAATGCAGGGATGTCCGCAGCCATAACATTGCCCAGAACAACCCCCATTGCCTGCAGGTCCTGAACCTGAGTTTGAGGAATCAGACTGCGATCAACAATTCGCTGCAGAAGCTCAAGGTCGCTCAGCTTTTGCCGTACCTGGGTGCCCAGCTGGATGCGGGCAATTTCATCAATTGTCGCCACCTGCTTTTCGAGATAATTCCGATCAGCCCAGCTGAGATCTTCAATGC
>Ga0065721_10007300_pt1 | contig 13348 bp, 13 predicted proteins | sample Mesricmetagenome_FD_59108 | JGI IMG/M metagenome (GOLD analysis project Ga0065721, IMG submission 59108) | Mesophilic microbial community from rice straw/compost enrichment Sample: eDNA_1 v2 (version 2) | ecosystem: Engineered > Solid waste > Grass > Composting > Bioreactor | place: USA: Davis... | reverse complement strand
GCACCTCGAGCGGCTCGGCCAGGGCGTCCATGATCATCGCGCGCATGGCATCCATTCTCCATTCCGCACGGTCGCGTTCACGCCGGGCCGCGCTTGCGCCCGACCGCGCGCGCCCGCGAGCATCTCCCTGTCGAGCGTCCACGAAACCCGGACGCCGCGGGGAAACCGTCCGGGTGTATCGGACATTCAATCCCGCCCAGCAGCCCGGCAGCGGCACGCGCACGCCCCCGGCGCCCCGGCCCCGCGCCCAGCCGACTACAGCGCGTCGACCACCCGCGACGCCAGCCCCGCATACGCGGCGGGCGTCAGGGCGAGCAGGCGCTCCTTCGCGGCATCCCCGATGTCGAGGCCGCGCACGAACTCCGCCAGCTCGGGTCCGCCGACGCGGCGTCCGCGCGTGAGGTCCTTCAGCAGGGCGTAGGGGTCGGTGATCTGCGAGCGACCGGCGGCGATCTCGGCGCGCACGACGGTCTGGATCGCTTCGGCGAGCACCTCCCAGTTCACGTCGAGGTCGGCGAGCAGCACGTCCTCGGCGAGCGAGATCTCGGTCAGGCCGCGCTGCAGGTTGTCGAGAGCGAGCAGGGAGTGACCGAAGGCGACGCCGATGTTGCGCTGCGTCGTCGAGTCGGTCAGGTCGCGCTGCAGACGGCTCGTGACGAGGGTGGATGCCAGGGTGCCGAACAAACCGCCGGCGATCTCGAGGTTCGCCTCGGCGTTCTCGAACCGGATGGGGTTGATCTTGTGCGGCATCGTCGACGATCCGGTGGCCCCGGCGACGGGGATCTGCGTGAAGTAGCCGAGGGAGATGTACGTCCAGACATCGGTGGCGAGGTTGTGCAGGATGCCGCCGGCGTGACGCGCGCGGTCGTACAGCTCGACCTGCCAGTCGTGCGACTCGATCTGCGTGGTGACCGCGTTGAAACCCAGGCCCAGCGACTCGATGAACTCCCGCGTCAGCGTCGGCCAGTCGACCTCGGGCTCGGCGGCGACGTGCGCCGACCAGGTGCCGGTCGCGCCGGAGAACTTCGCGAGGTACTCCCCGGCATCCAGCTGACGGATGACGCGCTCGAGGCGCCACGCGAAGACGCCGATCTCCTTGCCCATCGTCGTGGGCGTGGCGGGCTGGCCGTGCGTGCGCGAGAGCATCGCGGCGTCACGGTGCTGCACGGCGAGCTCGGCGAGGGCGGCCGTGACCGCGCGCAGCTTCGGCAGCCACACGCGCTCGACCGCGCGCTGCACGGTGAGGGCGTAGGCGGTGGAGTTGATGTCCTCGCTCGTGCAGGCGAAGTGCGTGAGCTCGGCGAGCCCCGTGAGCCCGAGGGTGTCGAGGCGGTCGCGCACGAGGTATTCGACGGCCTTCACGTCGTGACGCGTGACCGCCTCCTTGTCCTTCAGCCACGCGATCTCGTCGGCGCCGAACTCCTCGTAGAGCGCGCGGAGCTTCGCGCGCTCGGCGTCGGAGACCGGCGAGGTGCCGAACAGCGAGCGGTCGGTGAGGGCGAGCAGCCACTCGACCTCGACCTCGACGCGGGCGCGGTTCAGGCCCGCCTCCGACAGGTAGTCGCCGAGTTCGGACACGACGCCGAAGTACCGACCGTCGAGGGGGCTGAGGGGCTGCGGAGGCAGAGCGGACACGGGTCTCCCGGGGGTCGCGCGAAAAGGTCAGCCCGCGGAACGGATGGCGGGCTCGAGCTGCCGGAACAGGGCGCGGCTGGCGCGTTCGATCATACCGAGCACCTCGTCGAACATCGGCGGGCCCGCGTAGTAGGGGTCGGGCACGTCGAGGGTCTCGGCATCGGGGAGGAACGACTGCAGCAGGGCGATCTTGTCGGCGTCGTCGTCGGTGCGCGCCCATCCGCGCAGCACGCGCTCGTGGCTGCGGTCGAGAGCGACGACGAGGTCGTTGCGGTCGAAGTCGGCGAACTGGAACTGCCGCGCGCGATGCGCGGATCCGTCGTATCCGAGGCGGTCGAGGGCGGCGAGGGTGCGGTGGTCGGCGCGCTCGCCGACGTGCCAGTCGCCCGTGCCGGCCGAACTCGAGGCGACGTGGGCGCCCAGGCCGGACGTCTCGGCGATGCGCCGGAAGACCACATCGGCCATCGGCGACCGGCAGATGTTGCCGCTGCAGACGAACACGACGCGGAAGGGCGCGTCGGCACTCGCGGTCATCCCTCCATCATGGCGGGGAAGAGCGCCGCGCGCATCAGTCGGCTGCGCGCTGCGGCCGTCACCGTCGTGCGCGGTCGTCGCGTCGAGGGCGCAGGATGCCGCCGAGCACGGCGTTGATGATGCCGATGAGCAGCGCCGCGACGACCGTCAGCCAGAACTCGCCCGTGCGCAGGCCCCAGTCCCAGTTCTCGGTGATGATCGCGGTCAGCCACAGCAGGAAACCGTTGATGATCAGCGAGATCAGCCCGAGGGTGAGGATGTACAGCGGGATCGCGACGACCTTCACGACCGTGCCGACGATCGTGTTGACCAGCGCGAAGATCAGCCCGACCAGCAGCAGGGTCAGGGCGACCTGCAGCCATTCGCCCGGGGCGAAGGGGATCAGCCGCACCTGCAGCGCGGGCAGCAGGGTGACGATCCAGATGGCGAAGGCGTTGACGGCGACGCGGACGACGAAGCGCATGCCTCATCGTGGCACGCGCCGTCGCCGTGCGGCAGGCATTATCCCCTGGGGAGGAATCGGCCCTGACGCGCGGGCGGGTCTCGCGGTTAGGCTCGCGGGGTGAGCGAAGACCCGGTCCTGCCCCGTATCCGTCCCGAGATCGCCGCGCTGCCCGCGTATCGGCAGGGCAAGCAGGCGAGCCCCGACGCGTTCAAGCTGTCGAGCAACGAGAACCCCTTCGAACCCCTCCCGGGTGTGCTCGACGCGGTCCGCGCCGCCGGCGCCTTCAACCGCTACCCGGATGCCACCGCCGCGCGCCTGCGCGAGCGTCTGGCCGCGCGCTACGGCGTCTCCGCCGACGAGGTGCACGTGGCCGCCGGCAGCGTCTCGATCCTCGCGCAGCTGCTGCTGGCCACCTCGGGTCCCGGCGACGAGGTCGTCTACGCGTGGCGCTCCTTCGAGGCCTACCCGTCGTTGGTGGCCGTGGCCGGGGCGACCAGCGTGCAGGTGCCCCTGACCGCCGACTTCCGTCACGACCTCCCGGCGATGGCGGATGCCGTCACCGAGCGCACGCGCCTGATCATCGTGTGCAGCCCCAACAACCCCACCGGCCCGACGGTGGGGTACGACGACTTCGTCTCCTTCGTCGACCGCGTGCCGCGCGACGTGCTCATCGTGCTCGACGAGGCCTACGCCGAGTTCGTCACCGACACCGCCTCGGTCGAGGGCGGCCGCGTGCGCGCCGTGCTCGCGCGTCCGAACGTGGTGGTGCTCCGCACCTTCTCGAAGGCCTACGGGCTCGCGGGTCTGCGCGTCGGGTACGCGATCGGTCACACCGGCGTCCTCGACGCCGCTCGCAGCACCGCGATCCCCCTGTCGGTCACGGCCGCCGGCGAGGCCGCGGCCCTGGCGAGCCTCGACGCCGAGAGCGAGCTGCTGCACCGCGTCGCCGTGATCGCCGAGCGCCGCGACCGTCTCGTCGAGCGCCTGCGCGAGACGGGCTGGGACGTCCCCGACGCCCAGGGTAACTTCGTCTGGTTCGCGGCGCGCGAGCGCACGGCCGAGGTCGCGGCGGCGTTCGAAGAGGCGGGTCTCATCGTGCGTCCGTTCCCGGGTGACGGCATCCGCGTGTCCATCGGCGAAGAGGAGTCGCTCGACCGCGTCGTCGAGGTCGCGGCGGCCACCTCCCCGACCGCGCGGGCGTGACCGTGGAGCGTGGCGGCCGACGAGACGCCGCCACGACCCCGGTCATCCCGGGATTCTTCCCCGACCCCTCGGTGTGCCGGGTCGGCGACGACTACTACCTCGCGAATTCGTCCTTCGAGTACGCCCCCGGCATCCCGATCTGGCACAGCCGCGACCTGCGCACGTGGACGCAGCTCGGCAACGCCCTGGAGCGGGAGAGCCAGTTCGCGGCCGGGGCGTCGGGTCCGAGCCGGGGGATCTACGCCCCGACCCTGCGCCACCGCGACGGCGTCTTCTGGCTCGTGACGACGAACGTCGACGCCCCCGGCGAGCAGTTCGTCGTCACCGCCACCGACCCCGCGGGTCCGTGGTCCGACCCGATCGTGCTGACGGGCCTCGGCGGGATCGACCCCGACCTCGCCTGGGACGACGACGGCACGTGCGTACTGACGTACTGCGGCCTCGACCCGGCGCTCCGTCCCGACGGCGGGGCGCTGCCGGTCATCGCGCAGGCGCGCGTCGACCTCGCGCGCGCCGAGGTGCTCGAGCCCCCGCGACCCGTGTGGGAGGGGACCGGGCTCGCCCACCCCGAGGGCCCGCACCTCTACCGCCGCGACGGCTGGTGGTACCTGCTCATCGCCGAGGGCGGCACCGAGCGCGGGCACGCCGTCTCGATCGCCCGGTCGCGCGCGATCGAGGGGCCGTTCGAGGCGGGCCCGGCCAATCCGATCTTCAGCCGGCGCAGCACGTCGTCGCCCGTGCAGAACACCGGCCACGCCGACCTGATCGAGAACGCCGACGGATCGTGGGCGATGGTCTACCTCGGCGTGCGCCCGCGCGGATTCAGCCCGTCGTTCCACGTCAACGGCCGCGAGACCTTCCTCGCCCGCGTCGACTGGGTCGACGGGTGGCCCGTGGTCGACACCGCCGAGGTGCTGCCGACCTCGACCGACACCGCGTTCGACGACGACTTCGCCGGGCCGCTGCATCCGCGCTGGATCTCGCCCGGCCCCGCGCCCTCCGCGTTCGCCGAGACCGCTCCGGGAGCGGGTGTGCGGCTGCGACGGACGGATGCCGCCGACCGAGCGCCCGCGGCCCTGTCGGTGCGCACGCGCGACCCGCGGTGGAGGTACGAGGCGCGCGTCGACGCCACCGCGGGCGCGGTCGCTCTGCGGGTGCGCCTCGACGAGCGGCACGGGTACGAGGTGCGGCTCGAGGCCGGAGCCCTGTCCGTCGCCGCGCAGATCGGCCCGCTCCGCACCGGCGACGACGCGGGCCGCGCCGATGGTGAGATCGTGACGCTGGTCGTCGAGGCGGTGGATGCCACCACCGACGGTCCCGACGACCTCCGCTTCGGCGTGATCGACGCCGCGGGTGAACGCCGACTCGCGCAGTGGGACGGTCGCTACCTCTCCACAGAGGTCGCGGGCGGTTTCACGGGACGCACCCTCGGACTTCGCGCTCTGGGCGACGACCCGGCGCGGATCATCGCGGTGCGATACGTCCCCGTCGCCGAGTAGGGCGTTTTGTCGCATTCCGACCCCGGTTCGCGGCATCCGTTGTGCACCTCATGCGGTCTCACGCATGGGCCGCGCGTTAGCGTGGGTTCATGACCCCGCTCGACGACCCCGCTCTCGTGCGCGTTCTGGCAGCCGACGGCACGCTGGCCCCCACGCCCGCCGCCGAGCGCTACCTGCCGCTCATCGACGCCCTCACCGACGCCGAACTCGAGACCTTCTACCGCGACATGGTCTCGATCCGCGCGTTCGACGTGCAGGCCACCAACCTGCAGCGTCAGGGGCAGCTGGCCCTGTGGCCGCCGTCCTTCGGGCAGGAGGCCGCACAGGTCGGATCCGCCCGCGCCGCGCGCGCGCAGGACCACATCTTCCCCTCGTACCGCGAGCACGTGGTCACCCGCATCCGCGGCGTCGACCCGCTCGACATCATCCGGCTCATGCGCGGACTCACCCACGGCGGGTGGGACCCGACCGACCCGAAGAACGGCAACACGCACATCTACACGCTCGTGCTCGGCGCCCAGACGCTGCACGCCACGGGCCTCGCTATGGGGCTCGTCTTCGACGGCAAGAGCGGCACGGGCGACCCCGAGCGCGACGAGGCCGTCATCGTCTACTACGGCGACGGCGCCTCGAGCCAGGGCGACGTGCACGAGGCGATGGTCTTCGCCGCGAGCTTCCAGACCCCCGAGGTCTTCTTCCTGCAGAACAACCAGTGGGCGATCTCGGTGCCCGTCGCGACGCAGTCGCGCTCGCCGCTGTACAAGCGCGGCGAGGGGTACGGCATCCCGAGCCTCCAGGTCGACGGCAACGACGTGCTCGCCAGCTACGCCGTGTCGAAGACCGCCCTCGACGAGGCGCGCGCAGGCTCCGGCCCCCGCGCGATCGAGGCGATGACCTACCGCATGGGCGCGCACACCACCAGCGACGACCCCACGAAGTACCGCACGTCCGACGAAGAGAAGGCGTGGGCCGGTCGCGACCCGATCGCGCGCATGCGCGCGTACCTCGAGGGACGCGGTGCCTCGCAGCAGTTCTTCGACGACGCGGATGCCGAGGGCCGCGCGCTCGCCGACGATGTGCGCGTGCGCACGAACGAGCTCGGCTCGATCCCGCGGGCGCACATGTTCGAGAGCGTCTACTCCGAGGCGCACGCGCTGATCGCCGAGGAGCAGCGCTGGCTCGACGACTACGAGGCGTCGATGGAAGGGGGCGCGCAGTGAGCGAGAACCTCCCGATCAGTCGCGCGCTGAACGCAGGCCTGCGCCGCGCGCTCGAGACGAACGACCGCGTCCTGCTCATGGGCGAGGACATCGGCCCGCTCGGCGGCGTCTTCCGCGTGACCGAGGGGCTGCAGAAGGACTTCGGCCCGCGCCGCGTCATCGACTCGCCCCTGGCCGAGTCGGGGATCGTCGGCACCGCGATCGGTCTCGCGATGGGTGGGTTCCGCCCCGTGCTCGAGATCCAGTTCGATGGCTTCGTCTTCCCCGCCTTCGACCAGATCACCTCTCAGCTGGCGAAGATCACCAACCGCCACGAGGGCGCGGTGCGCATGCCCGTCGTCATCCGCATCCCCTACGGCGGTCACATCGGCGCGGTCGAGCACCACCAGGAGAGCCCCGAGGCGTACTTCACGCACACCGCGGGCCTGCGGGTCGTCAGCCCCTCTAACGCGAACGACGCCTACTGGATGATCCAGCAGGCGATCGACTCGCCCGACCCGGTCGTGTTCCTCGAGCCCAAGGCCAAGTACTGGCAGAAGGGCGAGGTCGATCTCGACGCCCCCGCCCTGCCGCTGCACGCGAGCCGCATCGTGCGTCGCGGTACCGACGTCACGCTCGTCGGCCACGGCGCGATGGTCACGACCCTGCTGCAGGCGGCGGCCCTGGCCGAGAGCGAGGGGACGAGCTGCGAGGTCATCGACCTGCGCTCGCTGTCGCCCGTCGATTATGGCCCGCTGCTCGATTCCGTCCGCCGCACCGGCCGCATGGTCTACGCGCAGGAGGCGGCGGGCTTCACCTCGCTCGGCTCCGAGATCGCCGCGACCGTGATGGAGAAGGCGTTCTTCGCTCTCGAGGCGCCCGTGCTGCGCGTCTCGGGGTTCGACGTGCCCTTCCCGCCCGCGAAGCTCGAGGGCACCTACCTGCCCGACGCCGACCGCATCCTCGAGGCCGTCGACCGGTCTCTCGCGTACTGACGCGCTCTTCCTCTCCCCGCCATGAACCGCGAGACTGCATCTCGCTGACGAAACCGTGACAGCCTGACGCAGTTTCGTCACCCAGACGCCGCCTCGCGAGCAAAGGACACCACCGTGACCGAGCAGACCTTCGTCCTCCCCGACGTCGGAGAAGGCCTCACCGAGGCCGAGATCGTGCAGTGGCGCGTCGCCCCGGGCGACACCGTCGCCGTCAACGACGTGATCGTCGAGATCGAGACGGCCAAGTCGCTCGTCGAGCTGCCGTCGCCGTACTCCGGCACGGTCGGCGAGTTGCTGGCATCCGAGGGTTCCACCGTCGAGGTCGGGGCGCCGATCATCACGATCGGAGCAGCGGATGCCGCCGCCCCGGCGCCGGCCGAGCCCGTCACCGTTCCGGAGCCCAGCGACCCCGGCGGGGCCGTGCTCGTCGGCTACGGCACCGGTGGCGCCGTGTCGTCGCGGCGTCGCAAGCCCGCGGAGCGCCCGGTCAAGGCATCGGTCGGTGTCGTCGCGAAGCCGCCGATCCGCAAGCTCGCGCGCGACCTCGGGGTCGATCTGTCGGCCGTGACGCCCAGCGGAACCGCGGGCGAAGTCACCCGCGACGACGTCGTGAAGCACGCCGAGCAGGCGAGCGTCTTCCGCAACATCGAGACGCCCGAGTGGGGCGCCGTGCGCGAGGAGACGATCCCGGTCGCCGCGCCCGCCCCGGTCGACGATGCGCGCGAGGAATCCATCCCCGTCCGCGGCGTGCGCAAGGCCACCGCCAACGCGATGACCTCGAGTGCGTACTCGGCGCCGCACGTGTCGGTGTGGGTCGACGTCGACGCCTCGCGCACGATGGAGCTCGTCAAGCGCCTCAAAGCCTCGCCCGACTTCGCCGACGTCAAGATCTCGCCGCTGCTGATCATGGCGCGCGCCGTGATCTGGGCGCTCCGCCGCACGCCGATGATCAACGCCGCCTGGGTCGACACCGAGGACGGCGCGCAGATCCGCGTGCGCCACTACGTCAACCTCGGCATCGCCGCGGCGACCCCGCGCGGCCTGCTCGTTCCGAACATCAAGGACGCGCAGGCGATGAAGACGCGCGAGCTCGCCAAGGCGCTCGAGCACCTCACCCTCACCGCGCGCGAGGGCAAGACCAGCCCTGCCGACCAGACCGGCGGCACCTTCACGATCACCAACATCGGCGTCTTCGGCGTGGATGCCGGGACCCCGATCATCAACCCCGGCGAGGCCGGCATCATCGCCCTCGGGGCCATCCGGCAGAAGCCGTGGGTCGTCGACGGCGAGGTGCGCCCGCGCTGGGTGACCACGGTGTCGGGCTCGTTCGATCACCGTGTGGTCGATGGCGACGGGATCTCGCGGTTCATCGCCGACGTGGCATCCGTTCTGGAGGAGCCGGCGCTGCTGCTGGACTGACGCTGCGCCGCTGACGTGCGCGTACCGTGGACCGCATGGACCCCGAATCGGACAGCCCGGAGCAGCGCGCCCTGCGCGCGCTCCGCGCGATCGACGACGGCGCCGACATCGGCGCGGAGGCGCTGAAGCTGTCGAACGAGTTCACCGACCGTCACACCGCGCGGCTGTCGGCGTGGTTGCGCCGCCGCCGGCGGCCCTCGGTCGAGGACTAGCCCGGCAGCGAGGGGTGCTTCTCGGCCGTCGACGGCCGCGTCGGGATCAGCAGCGCCAGCACGAGCGCGACCGCGGCCGCTCCGATGCCCATCAGGAACGACACCTGGAACGCCTGCGCGGTGGGCACGCGCGTCTCGGCGTCGCCGGTCGACAGTGTCGCGAGCACGACGCCGACGATCGCCGCGGCGGTGCTCGTCCCGAGGGAGCGCGCGAGCGCGTTGAGGCCGTTCGACGCGCCCGTCTCGCTGGGCGGGACGGCGCGCATGATGAGCATCGGCATGGCCGCGTAGCCGAACCCGATGCCGAAGCCGATGAGGATGTTCGCCACGACGAAGTGCCAGACCTCGCTCGAGAAGACCAGGCTGAACCCGTAGGCGACGATGAGCGAGATCGCGCCCGCGATCAGCAGCACGCGGGGTCCGATCGTGCGCGCGAGCGTGCCCGAGATGGGCGAGAGCACCATCATCACCAGGCCCGAGGGCATGACGACCAGGCTCGCAGCCAGCAGCGACAGCCCGAGTCCCACCCCCGTCGCGACCGGCAGCTCGAGCATCTGCGGGTAGGCGACGTTCGAGGTGAACAGGGCGAAGCCCATGGCGATGGATGCCAGGTTGGTCAGCAGCACGGGGCGGCGGGCGGCGACCCGCAGGTCGAGCAGGGGATTGTCGACGCGGAGCTCGAACCATCCCCACAGCAGCAGCACGACGACACCGCCGATCGCGAGCGACAGCGTCAGCGGCGACGTCCATCCCCAGGTGTTGCCGCGCGACACGGCCAGCAGAATGCCGATGAGACCGAGGGCGAGACCGACGGCACCGAGGTAGTCGAAGCGGCCGGCGGTGCGCAGCACGCTCACCGGCACGATCCAGAGGATCAGCGCGAACACGACCGCGCCGAGGCCGCCGGCGATCCAGAACAGCCAGTGCCAGTCGGTGTTCTCGGCCACGAGCGCGCTGATCGGCAGGCCGAGCGCGCCGCCGACGCCGAGCGTCGCGCTCATGAGCGCGATGGCGCTGTCGACGCGGTTCTCGTGCAGCACGTCGCGCATGATCGAGATGCCGAGCGGGACGACGCCCACGATGGCGCCCTGCAGGGCGCGACCGATGATCATGCCGATGATGCCGGTCGACAGCGCCGCGATGACCGAGCCGAGGATCATCACGACCAGCAGCACGAGCACGATGCGCCGTTTTCCGTACATGTCGCCGAGGCGACCCGCGATCGGCGTGATCACGGCCGCGGCGAGCAGTGTCGAGGTCACGACCCACGCGGTGTCGTCGCGCGACGCGTTCAGCAGCTGCGGCAACTGCGACTGGATCGGCACCACGAGGGTGAACATGAACGACGAGCACAGTCCCGCGAGGGCCAGGATGGCGACGACCAGACCTTGGGGGCTGTTCCGGGACAATCTCTTCCGCGCGTTCTCATCCCGTGACATCGCTGTCCAGGCTATCCGCCCCCCGCGGTGCGGCGGGCCGCGCGATCCTCGCCGAGATCGCGGCATCCGCCCAATCCGTTACGCCCGGTGACGACCCGTTACCACCCGTAACGGCCCGGTTTGAGCCCCGGCCGTGCGCATGTTGACGTGGTCCCATGACTTCGCACCGCCTCCCGCGCCTGGCCACGATCCTCGGCGCCTCCACCGCCGCCCTCCTGCTCACCCTCACCGGCTGCGCCGGGGGAGCGGCATCCTCCGACGACTCCTCGCGCATCGTGCTGGGCGCCGACGACGGCAACGAGGCGCACTGGACGGTGCTGAAGCAGAAGCTCGCGAACGAGGGCATCGACCTCGAGGTGCGCACCATCAACGACGGCGTGCAGCTCAACCAGGGCGTGCAGGACGGCGAGCTCGACGTGAACCTCTTCCAGCACCTCATCTACCTGTCGCAGTTCAACGTCGAGAACAACGGCACGCTCGTGCCGGTCGGCGCCACCGCGGTGTACCCGCTCGCCCTCTACTCGGAGCAGTACACCGACGTGAAGGACCTGCCCGAGGGGGCGAAGGTCGCGATCCCGAACAACCCCACGAACCTCGCGCGCGGCCTGCTCAACCTGCAGACGGCGGGGCTGCTCACCCTCAAGGACGGCGGCAACGCCTTCTCGACGCCCGCCGACATCGAGACCTCGAAGGTCGAGCTGCTGCCGGTCGACACCAACCAGACGGTCACCGCGCTCAAGGACGGCAGCGCGCAGGCCGCGATCGTCAACAACACGCAGGCGCAGAAGGGCGGGCTCGGCGACGACCTCATCATCTTCAAGGAAGACCTGAACAACCCCCAGCTCGCGCCCTACATCAACGCTTTCGTCACCCGCGACGACAAGAAGGGCGACCCGCGCTGGGCCAAGCTCGTCGAGGCGTACCACTCGCCCGAGGTCGAGGCGGCCGTCACCGAACTGAACCAGGGCAACCTGCAGTTCAAGACCGAGTGGACGGGCGCGCAGCTGCAGGACGAGCTGACCAGCCTCGAAGACGCCCTCAAGGCCCAGAACGGATGACCTCCGTCATCGAGCTGCGGGGCGTCACGAAGAGCTTCCGCACCGATCGCCGCTCCTCCACCACCGCCGTCGACGACGTGTCGCTGACGGTGGAGGAGGGGTCGATCGTGGGCGTGATCGGCTACTCGGGCGCGGGCAAGTCCACGCTCGTGCGACTGCTCAACGGGCTCGAGCAGCCCACGTCGGGCACCGTGAAGGTGCTCGGAGTGGACGTGGGGGATGCCACCGAGGCGACGCTGCGCGATCTGCGGCGCCGCGTCGGCATGATCTTCCAGCAGTTCAACCTCTTCACCTCGCGCACGGTCGCGGCCAACGTCGCCTACCCGCTCAAGGTGGCGGGCTGGAAGAAGGCCGACCGCGACAAGCGGGTCGCCGAACTGCTCGACTTCGTCGGCATCGGCGACAAGGCGAAGCAGTATCCGCGGCGCCTGTCGGGCGGCCAGAAGCAGCGGGTCGGCATCGCCCGCGCGATCGCGACCGACCCCCGCATCCTGCTCGCCGACGAGGCCACGAGCGCCCTCGACCCGCAGACGACGGCCGAGGTACTCGACCTGCTGCGCGAGATCAATCGGCGCCTGGGCATCACGATCGTCGTCATCACGCACCAGATCTCGATCGTGCACGAGCTGTGCGACCAGGTGATCGTGATGGACGGCGGCCGCGTCGTCGACAGCGGTGACACGTACCGCGTCTTCGCTCACCCCCGCGCCGAGCTGACGAAGCGCTTCGTCGCCGCCGTCACGCAGGGGGTGCCCTCGGGCGAGGCGCTGTCGGCGCTCGCCGCCGGCGGGGGAGAGCTCGTCAGCGTCGAGGTGAACGAGTTCTCGAGCGAAGACGTCTCGGCGGTCTTCCACCGCCACGGCGCACGGCACTCCGTCGTCTACGGCGGGGTCACCGACGTCCTCGGCAAGCAGCTCGGAACCCTGACCTACCGCGTGCACGCCGATGACCTCGCCTCGGTCGTCGCGGAGCTGCGCGCGCACACCGACGTCGTGCTCCCGGCGGGGGAGGTGCGCGCGTGAACAAGTGGGACACCCTCACCCCGGTACTGCTGCAGTCGATCGGCGAGACCATCTACATGGTCGCCGTCTCGCTGCTCATCGCCGGAGCCGCGGGGCTCATCATCGGCGCCCTGCTGTACGCCACGCGGCCGGGCAACCTCTTCGAGAACCGCGTCGTCTTCTTCGTCGCGAACCTCGTGATCAACCTCATCCGGCCGATCCCGTTCATCATCTTCCTGACCGCCGTGGCCCCGGTCACGCGCGCGGTGACGGGGACCACCCTGGGGACGGATGCCGCGATCGTGCCGATCACGATCATGGCCACCGTCGTGATCGCCCGCGTCGTCGAGCAGAACCTCGTCGCGGTCGACCCCGGCACCGTCGAAGCGGCCCGGGCCGTGGGCGCGCGGCGCATCGGCGTGCTGTTCGGGGTCGTCATCCCCGAGGCCCTCGCGCCGCTGATGCTCGGCTACACGTTCATGTTCATCGCGGTCGTCGACATGTCGGCGATGGCGGGGTACATCGGCGGCGGCGGGCTCGGCAACTTCGCCATCATCTACGGCTACCAGCAGTTCAACCAGCAGGCGACGTGGGTGACGGTCGCGATCATCGTCGTGATCGTGCAGGCCGGTCAGCTGCTCGGCAACACGCTCGCCCAGCGCATCCTCCGGCGCTGACGCCCGGGCGCGGGCGAGCCGCCCGCCCGCGC
>Ga0065721_10051861_pt1 | contig 13353 bp, 15 predicted proteins | sample Mesricmetagenome_FD_59108 | JGI IMG/M metagenome (GOLD analysis project Ga0065721, IMG submission 59108) | Mesophilic microbial community from rice straw/compost enrichment Sample: eDNA_1 v2 (version 2) | ecosystem: Engineered > Solid waste > Grass > Composting > Bioreactor | place: USA: Davis... | reverse complement strand
GGCCACCATCGGCCCGCCCGCCGCCAGGGCGGCCTCGGCGGGGCGCCGATAGGCGGCGAAGGGGGTCTGGCCGGTGCCGGACATGCGCGGAATGGCGCCGTTGGCCGTCTCCTCGCTGAGATCGGGCAGCACGCCGAACTTGCCGGGAACCTGGCCCAGGGCGCCGCCGGCGCCGGGCGAGGCGGGGGGCGCCGCTGCCGTCATGGCGCCGCCGGCGGGATATTGCCCGGGGTCGGCGGTGATGGTGACCGGGCCGGTGGCGACGGAATTGGCGACGCTGTTGCCGTCCCGGGTGGTGGTGATGGCCACCTCCTGGCTGGGGCGCCCGCCATTGGGATCGTCCACCAGCACCAGGCGCAGCACGATGCCGAGCGCGGCCAGCGCCAGGACGCCGAAGAGCACGCGGGCCAGGGGGAACCGGAACCGGCCCGCCGCGCGCCGCGCCCGACGGCGACCGGTCAGCGGTGTGCTCAGATCATCGGCCATTGCGGGTTCTTCGCGCTCCTCGGGGGCGGCAGGGGGGGGGCGCCGGACGAATCGGGCGCCCGCCCCGAGATTAGCACGGGCCGTTCATTCGGCCCGGGGCGGGAAGGCCGGGTCGGTCTCCTCGCCGTTGATGAGGCGGATGGCGTATTGGAGCTGGGTGTCCTCCGCCTTCTCGACCGGCACGTAGACCGAGGAGCCCACCGTGTTCTCCTCCTGGCCCTCGACGGTGATGTGGCCGGCAAGGCCCGCCTCGCCGATGATCTCGTCGCGGCCCTGGAACTCCTCGGGCACGACCTGGCGGATCTCGATGTCGGGGGTGATGCCCAGCGCCTGGATGGAGCGGTTGTTGGGCGTGTAGTAGCGCGCCGTGGTCAGCCGCATGGCGCCGTCGGGCCCCAGCGAGATGATCGACTGCACCGAACCCTTGCCGAAGGAGCGGGTGCCCACCACGGTGGCCCGCTTGTGGTCCTGCAGGGCGCCGGCCACGATCTCGGAGGCCGAGGCGGAGCCGCCATTGATCAGCACCACCACCGGCACGTCGGCCAGCCGGTTGTCCAGCGGGTCGGGCTGGGCGTCGTAGCGGGCGCTTTCGGATTCGGTGCGGCCGCGGGTCAGCACCACCGCGCCCTGCCTGAGGAAGGCGTCGGCGACATAGACCGACTGGTCGACGAGGCCGCCGGGATTGTTGCGCAGATCGAGGATGATGCCCTTGGGCGCCACGCCGTCGCGCTGCGCGTAGATGTCGTCTATGGCGCGCTCGATGCCGATATAGGCCTGCTCGGAGAAGCGGGAGAGCCGCAGCAGGGCGACGTCGCCCTCCATGGACCAGCGCACGGCGCGCAGGGCGATGGTGGCGCGGGTCAGCTCGAAATCGAGCGGCTCGTTGACGCCCTCGCGGATGACGGTGACCTTGATGGCGGTGCCGATCGGGCCGCGCATCTTCTCCACCGCCTCGTCCAGGGTCAGGCCCTGCACGGAGACGCCGTCGAGCTCGACGATGTAGTCGTTGGCGAGGATGCCGGCGCGGGCGGCGGGCGTGTCGTCGATGGGGGAGACCACCTTGATGACGCCGTCCTCCATGGTGACCTCGATGCCGAGGCCGCCGAACTCGCCCGAGGTGCTCTCGCGCATCTCGTCATAGTCGGCCGGCGGCAGGTATCCCGAATGCGGATCGAGCGAGGTCAGCATGCCCTGGATGGCGGCGCGGATCAGCTCCTGCTCGTCGGGAGGATCGACATATTCGGCGCGGATGCGGTCGAAGATCTCGCCGAACAGGTTGAGATCGGCATAGATCTCGAGCGGGTCGCGCGGGGCGGCGGCGCGCTCCTCGGGCGTGGGCTCGGGCTGCTCGCCGCTGGGATTGGGCTCCTCGACCGGCGTCTCCTCGACGGGGGCCGGCGGAGGCGTCTGGTCCTGCGCGATGAGCATGGTGGCGGGCACCAGCAGCGCCACAGCGAGGGCGGCAGCGCGAAGGGTAGGGAAGCGCATGGGTTGGTTATCCCGTCTGTTCGTTTCTGGCCCACCACCCCGCGGGGTCGAAAGGCTCGTTGTTCTGTCTGAGTTCAATATAAAGGGTCGGCTGGGCGTTTCCAGCATTGGTGGTCAGGTTGCGTCCAATTGTGCGTGAACCCATGGTGCCGAGCGGCTCGCCCCGGAGCACGAACTGGCCGATATCGACGCTGATCGCCTCGAGCCCGGCCAGCAGGGCCGTATAGCCGCCGCCGGTATTGAGAATGACGATCTGGCCGTAATTGAGGTAAGGGCCCTTGTAGAGCACCCAGCCGTCGGCGGGAGCCACCACCTGGGCCTCGGCGCGGGTGACGATGGACTGGCCCTGGGAGATGCCGCCCATGCCGTCATTGGCGCCGAACTCCACCACGGTGACGCCGTTGGCCGGCTGGGCCAGGTGGCCCCGCGCCACGGCGAAGGGCACGGCCGGCTCGGTGCGGGCGGCATTGGCGAAGGCGAGCGCGATCGCCTCGTCCGAGAGCACGGGCATGTCGGGGTCCGGCGTGGTGGCCGGGGCGGCGGTGGCGCCGGCCGCGGCCCGCTCGGACAGCGCCGTCACCAGCTCGCGCAGGCTGGCGGCGCGCTCGGCCAGGGCGATGGCCTCGGCCTCCTCGGCGGCGAGGGCGTCGCTCATGCGGTCGATGCCCTGCTTGCGCGCCGCGATCAGGGTGGCGATGCGCAGCTGCTCCTCCTGCAGCACGGCGTGATTGGCCTTGAGGGTGGCCTCCTCGGCCAGGGCCGCCTGCTTGATCTCGGTGAGGGCGGCGAGGTCGGCGGCCACCGCGTCGGCCCGGGCGCGGAGCTGGGGCAGGATGGCGGCGATGAGCATGGCGCCGCGCGCCGAGCCCAGCGCGTCGGCCGGATCGACGATCAGCGCCGGGGGCGGGTTGAGCGAGATGCGCTCCAGCGCCGCCAGCACGTTGGCGATCTCGGCATCGGCGCCGTCGAGCCGGCCCCGCACCTCCAGCTCCCGCACGATCAGGTCGGAAAGGCGCTCCTCGACATCGGCCACCTCGATCTCGGCGAGCTTGACGCGCTGGGCGGCGGCGATCAGGGCGGCGTTCTGCTGGGTGCGGTCGCCCTCCATCTCGGCGATCTCGGCCTTGAGCTCGTCGATGCGCTCGCGGCTGAGGGTCAGGGAGGCCTCGATGGCCTCGAGATCGGCGCTGGCCGCCGCCTCGGTGCCACCGCCCTCGGCCGGCTCGGCGTCGGCCGGGCCGGCATCGTCCGGTCCGGCATCGGCGGCCGGCGCCTCGGCCTCGACGGGCGCGGGCTCGACGGTCTCCGGCGCGGTCTGGGCCAGGGGCGGCGCGGCGATCAGCCCGGTGATGGCCAGGCCGGCGAGCAGGACAAGAACATGGCTGCCGGGCCGCGACGGCATGGCATCTCCCAGGAGAGGGCGGAACCCCGAATCAATTCCGCGCAGCTTAGCAACGGGCCGGCAAACCGCAGGTTAACATTGCTTAACCATGATCGCGCTCACGCGCCGCGATGATAGGGATGGCCGGACAGGATGGTGGTGGCCCGGTAGAGCTGCTCGGCCAGCATGATGCGCACCAGCTGATGCGGCCAGACCATGGGCGAGAAGCTCAGCGCCAGGTCGGCGGCGCGCACCAGCTCGGGATCGAGCCCGTCGGCGCCGCCGATGAGGAAGCCGGCCGCCGGGCGCCCCTCGTCGCGCCAGCGCGCCAGGCGGGCGGCGAAATCCTCCGAGCCGATGGATCTGCCGCGCTCGTCCAGGGCGATCACGACGCCCTCGGGCAGGGCGGCGCGCAGGCCCCTGGCTTCCTCGGCCTTGCGGGCGGCGGGCGCGGCGGCGCGGGATTCAGCGAGCTCGGCGACCTCGAAGCCGGTGAGGGCCAAGGGCTTGCCGCCGGCGGCGGCCCGGTCGAGATAGCGGGCCACCAGCTCGCGCTCCGGGCCGGCCTTCATCCGGCCGACCGCCGCGATGGCTATGCGCATCGCCGGGTTCCCGGGCGCTCAGTGGTGGTCGGCGGCGAAATCGGCCTGCCACATCTTCTCGATGTTGTAGAACTCGCGCACCTCGGGCCGGAAGATGTGGACGATGACGTCGCCGGCATCGACCAGCACCCAGTCGCAATGCGGCAGGCCCTCGACGCGGGGCTTGCCGAAGCCGTTGTCGCGCAGGGCGCTGATGACCTGGTCGGCCACCGCGCCGACATGGCGCTGCGAGCGGCCGGAGGTGACGACCATGTGGTCGGCCAGCGACGACTTGCCGGTGATGTCCACCGCCACCGTCTCTTCGGCCTTGGCGTCATCCAGCGTCTCGAGAATGAGGTCGATCAGGGGTTTGTCCGGGGCGGCCGCCTGGGCCGGCGTGGCGGGGACGGTGTTGTCGGGCAGCGCGGCCATCAGAAACGGCCTTCCGCCCATGCGCGGGCATGGGTCATGCGTGGGGTAAGCATCCTTGGTTGTCGATCGGAATGTTGCGGCGTCGTGGCAAACGGCAAGCCGTCGGTTCCCGTTCCGGTGAGAGCGATCACACTTGCCCGAATATGCGCCTTCGACGCCGGTTTCGCAAGGTCGGGGCGCCGCCGGCGGTCACTTTGTGAGCCGGCCGGAGCGGATGGCGGTGGAGGAAAGGGTGGATTGGCGGCCATGCAGATAGACCCAGGCGGGCGGGCGCGCGCGCGCCAGAAGGGGCGCGTCGGTCTCGTCGAGCTGGGCATGGTCGAGCGTGGTTGCCGCCCGCGAGGCCAGGGCGCGGCGGGAGGAGCCGGGGCGCACATAGATGGCCATGGGGACCATGGCGGCGATGTCGCGCCAGCGCTCCCAGCGGTGGAAATCGGCGAGGCTGTCCGCGCCCATGATCCAGACGAAGCGGCGGTCGGGCATGGAGCGGGTGAGGAAGCGGATGGTCTGCCAGGTATAGGTGAAGCCCCGGGCCGCCTCGAAGCCGGTGACGCGGATGCGGGGATCGGCGATCATGGCCCGCGCGGCGCGCACGCGCCCGGCCAGGGGCGGCAGGCCGGAATTGTCCTTGAGCGGATTGCCCGGCGTCACCAGCACCCAGAGCGCGTCCAGCTCCAGGCGCCGCAACGTCTCCCCCATCACCAGGAGATGGCCGGCATGCATGGGATTGAAGCTGCCCCCGAACAGGCCGATGCGCATGCCCGCGGCCGAAGGCGGCAGCTCGGTGATGCCCGGGATGCGGAGGGGCGGGTTGAGCGTCACGCCGGCCCCTTCCCTGGGGAGAGGGGGTGGCAATTCGGGGCGCCTGACGGGCCGGACCCCCCACCCTTGATCCCTCCGCACAAGGGGGAGGGAGACGATGAACACTGGCGCCAAGCTCCAGGCGCCGAGTGTGAACGCTCCACCCACAGGGAGAGGGCGCGCGGGCGCCGCGAGGGTGGCGAAGCGGGACGATCCAGTCTCAAGGCCGCGTCTGCCCGTTGCCGCGCACGCGGTATTTGAAGCTGGTGAGCTGCTCGACCCCGACCGGGCCGCGGGCATGCATCTTGCCAGTGGCGATGCCGATCTCGCCGCCGAAGCCGAACTCGCCGCCATCGGCGAACTGGGTGGAGGCGTTGTGCAGCAGGATGGCCGAATCGATCTCGTTGAAGAATGTTTCGACCGCCGCGGGGTCCTCGGCGATGATCGCCTCGGTGTGGTGGCTCGAATAATGCCCGATATGGGCGATGGCCGCCTCGAGGCTGTCGACCACCTTCACGGAGATGATGGCATCCTCGTATTCGGTCTTCCAGTCCTCCTCGGTCGCGGGCCTGGCGACCGGGATCAGGGCTTGCACGGTGTCGTCGCCGCGGATCTCGCAGCCCTTGGCCACCAGCGCGTCGACGATGGGGGCGAGATGGGTGCCGACGACGTCGCGGTGCACCAGCAGGGTCTCGGCGGCGCCGCAGATGCCGGTGCGGCGCATCTTGGCGTTGAGGGTGACGGTCACCGCCTTGTCGAGATCGGCGCTCCTGTCGATATAGACATGCACCAGCCCCTCCAGATGGGCGAAGACCGGCACCCGCGCCTCGGACTGGACGCGGGCGACCAGCGACTTGCCGCCGCGCGGCACGATGACGTCGATATTGCCCGCAAGGCCCTTGAGCATCTCGCCCACCGCCGCCCGGTCGGTGGTGGGCACCAGCTGCACGGCGTCCTCGGGCAGGCCGGCCTGCCGCAGCCCCATCCGCAGGCAATCGACCAGGGCGCGGGAGGAATGCAGGCTGTCGCTGCCGCCGCGCAGGATCACCGCATTGCCGGATTTGAGGCAGAGCGCGCCGGCATCGGCCGTCACGTTGGGGCGGCTCTCGTAGATCACGCCGATGACGCCGAGCGGGGTGCGCACCCGCTCGATATGGAGCCCGTTGGGCCGGTCCCATTCGGCGATGACGGCGCCGACGGGGTCGGGCAACTCGGCAATGGTGCGCAGCGCCGCGACGATGCCGTCGAGCCGGGCGTCGGTCAGCAGCAGCCGGTCCTGGAAGGCCTCGGTCATGCCCCTGGCCACCGCATTATCCATGTCGAGCGCATTGGCGGCGAGGATGTCGGCGCGGCGGGCATCGACGGCCCGGGCGGCGCCGATGAGGGCGGCGTGCTTGCGCTCGGCCGGGGCGGTGGCGAGCCGGGCCGCGGCGGCGCGGGCCCTGCGGCCCAGGCCGTCCATGAGGGCGGCGATGTCGTCGGAAACCACCTCAGCCAGGCTCATGGCTCGTCTCCCTGTCGTTCGATTCCCCGCGGGCGCCGATCAGCACCAGATTGTCGCGATGCACCAGCTCGGAGCGGCTGTCCACCCCGAGCAGCGCGACGACGGTGTCGCTGCGCTTGCCCATCACCAGCCGCGCGTCCTCGCTGTCGAGGCCGGCCAGGCCCCGCGCGATCTCGCGGCCGTCCGGGCCGGTCACGGCGATGGTGTCGCCGCGCTCGAACTGTCCGGCAATCCCGGTCACCCCGATGGGCAGCAGCGAGCGGCCCTGGCGGAGGGCGCGGACGGCGCCGGCATCCACCTGCACGGTGCCGGCCACGGCCAGCGTGCCCATGATCCAGCGCTTGCGCGCCTGGGCGCGGGAGCGGGCGGCGTGGAACAGGGTGTGGCGGCAGCCCTCGGTCAGGGCGCGCAGCGGATGGGGCTCGGTGCCCCGGGCGATGATCATGGCGGTGCCGGCCAGGGTGGCGATCTTGCCGGCCTCGATCTTGGTGGTCATGCCGCCGCGCGACAGATGGCTGGCCGCGCCGCCCGCCATGGCCTCGATGGCGGGGGTGATGGCCTCCACCACCGGGATGTGGGTGGCCGCAGGGTCCCGGGCGGGCGGGGCGGTGTAGAGCCCGTCGATGTCGGAGAGCAGCACCAGGCAATCGGCCTCGATCATGGTGGCGACGCGGGCCGAGAGCCGGTCGTTGTCGCCATAGCGGATCTCGGCGGTGGCGACCGAATCGTTCTCGTTGATGATGGGGACGGCGCCCAGACCGAGCAGGGTGAGGATGGTGGTGCGGGCGTTGAGGTAGTAGCGCCGCTCCTCGGTGATGTTGGGGGTGATGAGGATCTGCCCGGTGACGATGCCGTGGCGCCCCAGCGCCTCGGACCAGGCTTGCGACAGGGCGATCTGGCCGGCGCTGGCCGCCGCCTGCGACTGCTCCAGGGTCAGCGCGAGGGCGGACAGGCCCAGCAGCCCGCGCCCCAGGGCGATGGCGCCGGAGGAGACGATGACGACGTCGCGCCCCTCCGCCTTGAGGGCGGCGATGTCTTCGGCGAGGCTGGCGAGCCAGTCGGCGCGCAGCCCGCCGGCCTTGTCGACCAGCAGGGCCGAGCCGATCTTGATGGTGACGCGGCGGTATGGGGCGAGGGAGTTCATCTGGCGGCACCGCCCTCATCCGGCGCTGCGCGCCACCTTCTCCCCATGGGGGAGAAGAATGGTCCGGGGCTCGCTTCCGGCGCAATGCTTCTTGTTCCTCTCCCCCTCGGGGAGAGGGTGGACCGGCCGCAGGCCGAAACGGGCGAGGGGGTGTCCGTATGCATCACGGCGTCCATTTCTCCTCCGTCTTGCGGCGCTCCGCCTCGGCTTCGGCGGCCTTTTCCGCGTCGAGGATGCGCAGCACGTCGTAGAGCACCGGCTCGACGCCCTCGCCGGTGGCGCCGGAGACCAGGCGCACCGCGGCCTTGCTGGCCTGCTTGAGCGCCTTGACCTTGGCCTCGATCTCGTCGTCGGTCAGGGCGTCGATCTTGTTCAGCACCACGATCTCGGGCTTGTCCGCCAGCACGTCGGCATAGGCGGCCAGCTCGTGGCGGATGGCCTTGTAGGTATGGGCCACGTCCTCGTTGGTGCCGTCGATCAGGTGGATCAGCACGGCGCAGCGCTCGATATGGCCCAGGAACCGGTCGCCGATGCCCACCCCTTCGCTGGCGCCCTCGATGAGGCCGGGAATGTCGGCCAGCACGAATTCGCGCCCGCCCACGCGCACCACGCCCAGATTGGGGTGCAGCGTGGTGAAGGGATAGTCGGCGATCTTGGGTTTGGCGGCCGAGACCGCCGCGAGGAAGGTGGACTTGCCGGCATTGGGCTGGCCGACCAGGCCGGCATCGGCGATCAGCTTCAGGCGCAGCCAGATGCCCTTTTCGACGCCTTCCTGGCCGGGATTGGCCCGGCGGGGCGCCTGGTTGGAGCTGGTCTTGAAATAGGCGTTGCCGAAGCCGCCATTGCCGCCCTTGAGCAGCACCACGCGCTGGCCGACCTCGGTCAGGTCGGCGATCAGGGTCTGCTGATCCTCCTCGAAGATCTGGGTGCCCTTGGGCACGCGCAGCACCACGTCGGCCCCGTCGGCGCCGGTGCGGTTCTTGCCCATGCCGTGCACGCCGGTGCCGGCGCGGAAATGCTGCTGATAGCGATAGTCGATCAGCGTGTTGAGGCCGTCCACGCATTCGGCGACGACGTCGCCGCCGCGGCCGCCATTGCCGCCGTCGGGGCCACCGAACTCGATGAACTTCTCGCGCCGGAAGCTGACCGCACCGGCGCCGCCGGAACCGGACTTGATGTAGACCTTGGCCTGGTCGAGAAACTTCATGCCTGTCGTGCCTTCCAGACGCTGCGCGTCAATTGCGTGTCGATATGCTCCACCTCGACGCCGCGTGCAAGGCAGAGCAGGCTCGAGCGTCCCGTCTCGGTGAATCCCAGCTTCCTCTGAATGGCGAGGGAGGCGGCGTTGAAGTGGAAGACGCCCGAATAGACCGCCGGGGCGGCGCTCGTGGCGAAGAACCAGTCGAGGCAGGCCTCGGCCGCCTCGGTCATGATCCCCTGACCCCAGAACGGCCTGCCCAGCCAGTAGCCGATCACCGGGCCGCTGCCGGCGGCGTGATAGCCGACATGGCCCACATAGCCCAGGCCCGCGGCCTCGATGGAGAAATTCATCTCCTCGGGCGGCAGGTCGGGGCGGCGGGTGCGCAGCCAGGCCCGCGCATCCGAGACGTGATAGGGATAGGGCACGCGCGCCAGGTTGCCCGAGACGGCGAAATCGTTGAGATATCTGGCGATCGGCTCGGCGTCCTCGGCCCGGGGCGGGCGCAGCACCAGCCGCCGCGTGGTCAGCACGGGCATGGTCATGTCTCGCCTTCGGCCGGTTTCAGGCGCATCGCTCGTTCTCCCGCGCGAGCCAGCCGGCCCGCGTCAGCCTCGATAGCACATGATCGACATTGTATTGCAGCGCTTGGGAAAAGCGCTGCTCCCGCCCGACGGCGCGAAAGCCGAGCCTCGCCTGGACCCGCAGGCTGGCCGCGTTGTCCCGCTGGGCGCTGCAGGCGATGGCGTCGGCCGCGCAGCCGGCGAAATGCCAGCCGATCAGCGCGGCGGCGGCCTCGGTGGCATAGCCGCGGCCCCAATGCGGCCGGGCGATCCAGAAGCCGAGTTCGGACAGCAGCGACACGCAGCCGATCAGCCCCCTGCCGGGCAGCTCGACCATGAACAGCGCCCGTTCCGGCGTGTTGGCCGGCGCCTGGCGCAGCCATTCGGCGGCCATGGCCAGCGTATAGGGCCAGGGCAGGGGCGTCAGCCAGCGGGCCACCTCGTAGTCGCCGACGGCAAGGGCGTAGCCGGGCGCGTCGTCCGGGCGGGGCGCGCGCAGGATCAGCCTCGGCGTTGCGAGCGCGGTCATCTGTCGAACTCCAGCCGCATGAGCACCACCCGCTGCCCGGCCAGGGTCCCCTCGCGGTCGGTGTCCTCGGCGATCTCGAGGAAGCCCAATTTGCGCAGCACGTTGCGCGAGGCGGCATTGGCGAGCAGGGCCCGCGAGCGCAAGGCCGGGGCGCCGGCCGTCCGCGCCGCCTCGACCACGGCCCGGCCCGCCTCGGTGGCGTAGCCGAAGCCCCAGAAGGGCTCGCCCAGCCAGTAGCCCAGCTCCGGCAGGCGCCCGGGCAGCAGGTGCAGGCCCAGAACGCCGATGAAGCGGCCGCCGCAGAGGATCGCCCAGGCGAAGTCCTCGGGCCCGCGGGCGATGTTCTCGACGAAATCGCTCCCATGGCTCTCATCATAGGGATGCGGCAGGCGCGACAGCACGGCGTGAATGGCCTTGCTGTTGGCCAGCGCCGCCATTTCCGGAACATGGGCCAGGGCCGGGGTGGCCAGCACCAGGCGCTCGGTGCGCAGCGTTGCGGGCAGACGGTCCTTCAGGGTGCTCATGGCGAAAACTCCGGAAACGAAAAGGGGAACCGGCGGACCGGTTCCCCTCTGCATTTGCCGTTTGTCGCCAAACTCGCGCCGGGGAAAAGGTCCTCCGGCGGGTTGGTCAGGCCTGCCGGGCTATTCGGCGGCCTCTGCCGGGACGACGGAAACGAATACTTTGGAATTGGCGCGGGTGCGGAAGGCCACGTTGCCGTCGACGAGCGCATAGATGGTGTGGTCCTTGCCGAGGCCCACGCCGGTGCCCGGATGCCACTTGGTGCCGCGCTGACGCACGATGATGTTGCCGGCCACGACGGCTTCGCCGCCGAACTTCTTGACGCCGAGACGGCGACCGGCGGTATCGCGACCATTGCGGGACGAGCCGCCTGCTTTCTTGTGTGCCATGGTGCTAGCTCCTTATTCCTTGTCGGCCTTGGGCGCAGCCTTGGCTGCGGGCTTCCTGGCCGGGGCCTTCTTCGCCGGCTTGTCGGCGGCGGTCTCCGCGGTGGCCGCAGCCTTGGGGGCGGCCTTCCGGGCAGCCGGCTTGCTGGCCGGAGCCTCGGCGGTGTCCGCCTCGGCCGCCTTGGGCGCGGGCTTGGCCTCGGCCTTCCCGGCGGGAGCCTTCTCGGTCACGGCCTCGGTCTTTTCGGCCTTGGCGGCAGCCTTGACGGTCGGCTTGGCGCCGCCGGTCAGGATCTCGGTGATGCGCACCGTCGACAGCAGCTGGCGATGGCCGTTACGGCGACGCGAATTGTGGCGGCGGCGCTTCTTGAAGACGATGACGGTCTTCTGCTTTCTGGTCTCGACCAGCTCGGCGGCCACCAGGGCGCCTTCCACCAGCGGGGCGCCGATGGTGTCGCCGACCATGAGGACCTGGTCGAAGGTGACGATGTCACCGGCCTCGGCCTCGAGCTTCTCGATCTTGATGACGTCGTTGGCGGCAACCTTGTATTGCTTGCCGCCGGTCTTGATCACGGCGAAAGTCATGTTCACAACCGCATGGCCTTCGCCACCGGTCCCTTTTCTGTCGCGCTCTGCGGCGCCGCGGCTTGCATGCCGTTCCGCGGGCTTGTCGAATGACGGGCCGGTGTGGAACCGGCCGGCAGCCTCGAGCAGCGTTTTCAAACAAAACCAGCGCACCGGCGGGACCGGTGCGCAGATGAGGGGCTTATCGGGGCAAACGCCCCCGGAGTCAAGCCGCTTTGCCGGCCGCCTCAGCCGCCATTGGGGTACCAGTTGCGCAGGCGCACCTCGATGCCGTCCTCCACCGCGGTCTCGAGCACCGACAGGTCGCTGTCGCCGTAATGGTAGGGATAGACGATGGCGGGCCTGAAGGTGTTGATCGCCTCGGCGGCCTGTTCCGGCGTCATGGTATAGGGCAGGTTCATGGGCAGGAAGGCGACGTCGATATCGGTGAGGGCCAGCATGTCCTCGGTCGGCTCGGTGTCGCCGGCCACATAGACCTCGACATCGCCGAAGCTCAGGACATAGCCGTTGCCCACGCCCACCGGGTGATAGCGCAGGCGATCCTCGGTGATGTTGTGGGCGGCGATGGCGCGCAGCGGCACGCCGTCGAGCTCGCCGCTTTCGCCATTGGCAAGGGCGGTGGCCTTGGCCTTGAGGGCCTCCGGCAATTTGTCGAAGACATCCTGGTTGGCGAGGATGGGCAGGCCGGCGGCGACGGCCTCGAGCGTGGGCACGTCGAAATGGTCGCCATGCCCATGGGTGATCAGCACGGCGGTGGCGGCCGGCAGGCCGGCATAGCGCTCGGCGCCGCCCACCGGGTCCACATAGATGGCCCGCCCGTCCCATGCGAGCACGAGGCTGGCGTGGTCGACGGGGTGGATGGCGAGATCCCCGGCGGCGGTGGTGACGATATCGGCTGGCATGGCGTCTTCCTGATCCTGTGCGAAACCGGGCCCGGCAAGCCCGGCGGCGTAGCCGGCCAGGGGCAGGCCGGCCATTCCGGCCACGACATGGCGACGTGAAACCATAATCCTCTCTCCCGCGACATTGCATGCAAATGTCAGCCTAACGCGGGATCGGGGCGCAAGATCGGGCCCGCACGCAAACGTGACCGCTCACTCCTGCCGGCGCCGGGCGGAAAGGCGCCGCCGCAGGTCGGCCGCAAGCCCGACCTCGCCGGCGAGCGCCGCCGGCTTGTGGCGCCTGGTCCAGTCGGACAGCGTCCATGCCGGCGCGTCGGCCGGGATGGCGGCGGCGGGCAGATAGGCCTCGGCCATGAGCTCCCGCCCGCCGGCGCGGACGCGGATTTCGGCGCGGCGGTATTCGTCGCCCTCGAAGGCGTCGAGGACCATCAGGTCGAACGCCGCGAGCCCCGCGATCAGCCGGCCGGACGCATGGGCATCCGGGCGCGCCACCAGGGCCGGATAGACCCGGCCGGGATAGCAGACGGCGGCATGGCCCGGCGCGGTGGCCGGCACGAGGCTATCCGGCGCGACGGGGCGGCCGAGCACGGCGGCCAGGATGTCGGCGTCCTGCAAGGTGCCGTAGGCGAAAAGCGGCGGCGCTGGCATGTCGGCTTCGGGCTCCGGGCCGCAACAGGGGAGTTGCAGGCTTTGCCATGCTATGCCATAAGCCCGCCCGTATCGACCAGCCGCGCCCGCCCGCGGGCGCCTTTCGATCTCGCGGAGAGATGGCAGAGTGGTTGAATGCACCGCACTCGAAATGCGGCATAGGGGCAACTCTATCGGGGGTTCGAATCCCTCTCTCTCCGCCA
>Ga0065721_10051859_pt1 | contig 13362 bp, 8 predicted proteins | sample Mesricmetagenome_FD_59108 | JGI IMG/M metagenome (GOLD analysis project Ga0065721, IMG submission 59108) | Mesophilic microbial community from rice straw/compost enrichment Sample: eDNA_1 v2 (version 2) | ecosystem: Engineered > Solid waste > Grass > Composting > Bioreactor | place: USA: Davis... | reverse complement strand
GCGGCTGGACCTGCTGCGGGAGACGGTGCGCTCGATCGCCGAACAGCCCCTGCCGATGACCCCCGCGGTGGTCGTCCACGGCGACGAGGCCCTGGCCGCGCGGGTGCGCGCCTGGTGCGACGACGCGGCGCCCGGCACCCTGTGCCTGGCGGCCAGCCAGCCCGGACGGCGGCGCGGCTATCCGGCCAATGTCGGGATCGAGCACGCCCTGGCCCATCCCGACCGCTTCGGCTACGTCATGTTCGTCGACGACGACGACATCCTCTACCCCCTCGCCTCCGAGCGGATGGCCGGGGCGATGGTCCATGGCGGGGCGGACGTCGTCTACGCCGTCGGCAACAAGCGGGTGCCCTGGCAGCCGGCGGAGGAAGCCTATCACCCGCTGCCCGCGGCGGTCCTGCTCGGCGGCAACTTCATCCCGATCAACACCTACGCGGTGCGCACGGCGACGCTCGCGGCCACCGGGGCACGCTTCGACGAGACGCTGGAGTATCTGGAGGATTGGGACCTGCTGATCCAGCTTCTGGGCGGCGGCGCCCGTTTCCACATGCTGCCCGAGACGGTGTCGGAGTTCCGCATGTTCGGCGACGGCAACACCACGGTCCGCCGCATGCCCGAACTGTTCGAGGCCGCCGACCGCAGGCTGCGGGCGCGCTGCGCCCAGACGGCGGCGCGGATGGGTATCGACGCCTTCCACCGCTCCGTCCTCGATTTCGACTTCGCCGCCCGCCCGCCCCTCGCCCCCACGGAGATCGGGATGATGATCGACGCGCAGGCCCGTTTCGCCGAAGGGCGGGACACGATCGCGGCATGACCATGAAGGAACCGCAGGCCATGAGCGGCCAGGGCAAGGCGAACGGCGCCGGGACCGAGCCCGGGACCGGCATCGGCATGGGCACCAGCGTCCTGCTGCCCGTCTTCATGCGCGGTGCCTCGGTGACGGAGGTGGCGCTGCTCGACCGGGCCATCGCGTCGGTCCTGGAGCAGGATTATCCCGGACCGCTGGAGATCCTGGTGATCGACGACGGCAGCCCGATGCCGGTCGCCGACCTCGTGCGCAGCGGCCATCTGCCGCACCGGCCCGAAATCCGCTGGGAGCGGAACGAGCGCAACAGCGGGCTGGTCCACACGCTGAACCGCGGCCTCGCCCTGGCCAGTCATCCCTACATCGCCCGGATGGACGGCGACGACCGCTGGTGCCCCGGCAAGATCGCTCGCCAGTTCGAGCGCTTGCACGCCGATCCCGACTTGACCATCGTGGCCACCGGAATGACCATTGTCGACGCCGAGGGGCGCACGCTCGACACCCATCTGCGCAAGGACGGCTGGGGCGAGATCATGCGCTTCTCGCTGGAGGTCGGCTGCCCCTTCCCGCACGGCAGCGTGGTCGCCCGGCGCGACGTCTACCGGCTGCTCGGCGGTTATCCGCACGACCCGGCCTTCTCCCACTGCGAGGACTACACGCTGTGGAGCCTGTGGCTGCGCTTCTTCAAGCCGGCCATGGTGGAGGAGCTGCTGTTCGACTACACGGCCTCCTCCGGCTCCGTCTCCGGGCTTCATTCGGCCCAGCAGCGGCGGGCGAGCGGCGCCGTCAACCTGCGGCTCCGGCGGCAGAACCTGCAAGGCACCCTGCCAGCGGACATGGAGCGTCTGGCCACCCTGCTCGGCCTGTCGGTCTTCGAGGCGGGGGTGGCCTGCTACCGGTTGTGGCGTTACCGGCCCATGGCCCGGCTGCCCGCGGCCGCCCTGCCCGTCCTGCGCCGCATCCTGGTGGACCGCGACCTGGAGGCGATCGGGGACGACCATACCGAGGCCGTCGGACTCGACCGTCTGCTGGCCGGATTCCGGAGCGCGCCGCCGTTCCCGCCGGACCAGACCGTCGCGGTCGCCGTTCACCCCTGAGGCGGGCGGCCCCGCCCCGCGGCTCCATGATCCGGCCCCATGATCCGGCCATATGACCCGGACGGCTTGACATCACTTCCCGGATCATGATGGCTTGCGTCGCCCGTCCGGGTGCTTCCGCCATTTGTGAGATCATGACCGACACCGTGTCCGTTTCCACACCGAGCGCCACCCGGTGGGCCCCGCCGCATGGGCGTTCGGGCGGCCTCCGGCAGGGCATCCTGGAAAATTGGGCTGCCGCCGCCCTGACCGCCCTCGCCGCGCTGCTGGCCGGCGCGGTGCCCGCCGTCCTGCGCTACAGCCCGCACGCCCCGAACTGGGACGAGCTGTATTTCCTGCACCGCGCCGCCTGCGTGAACCGTGCGGCCTTCGCGCTGGATCTGCCCGCCCTCGACCTGTGCCTGCAGGAAATGGTGAAGTCGCCCATCCTGGCCTTCCTCCTGCTGTTCGCCGGGGACATCCAGGGGCGCGCCGAACTGCTGATGCTGATGCCGGTCGTGCTGGCCGCGCTGTCCCTGGGGATCGCCGTGCTGATGGCCTGGATGGCCCAGGCGGCCCGGCTGCCACTGGCGGCCATCATCCTGGGCGGGCTGGCCTGCGCGCTCGTCCCGCACACGCTGGCGGTGGGCGGGCTGATCTTCGTGGACACCCTGTTCGCTCTCACCGTGGCGGCGACGCTGATGCTCCTGCCGCTGGAGATGGGGCAGAGCCCGGCGCCGTCCTGGCGCGGCCACATCGCCCGCGGCGTCCTCTGGGGTGTCCTGGCCTCGCTCGGCGTGCTGGGCAAGCTGACCTACGGCGTCTTCATCCTGGCGGTGTTCCCGGTTCTGGCCGTCCTGACCGTGCGGCGCCACGGGCCGGCGGCCCTGCTGCTGCGCGCCGCGGCGGCGGCCGTGGTGTCGCTGCCCGCCGCCCTGGTGATCCTGCGCTACATGAAGAACTACGTGGCGCACGCGGCCGGCTCCTCCTTCGGCAACGTCGCGCAGTTCTACGACAGCGGCATGGCCTTCGGCGCCCTGGTCCGCGACCAGATCCTGGGCACCGGGGCCGGCGCCGCGCCGCTGGCGCTGCTGGTCCTGATGGCGGTCTTCATGACGGTCCGCCGCCCGCGGGACGCCGTGGCGCCCCTGTATCTGCTGGCTGTGCTGCTGGCCTACTTCCTGCTCGTCTCGGCGAGCCCGAACCGCGACCCGCGCTTCTACCTGCCCTTCTGGTTCGCGCTGCCCTGGGTGCTGGCCTCCTTCGCCTGGGGCACCGGGCGGGGCGATGCGGCGGGCTGGCGGCTGGCCGCCCCGGTGGGGGTGGCGCTCTGCGTCGTGCTGGCCCTGCCGGCTGCCGGCAGCCTCGACCTGCGTTTCGTGATGCAGTCGCGCGATGCCCTGGCCGCGGTCGCCGCCGACCACGCCTCGCGGGACATTCCCCCGAACGCGCCACCGCGGGTGCTGATCGGCAGCGACGCCGGCGGCCTCAACATCGAAAGCCTTCTGCTGGCGCAGCAGCTCGCCGTGGACCCGGCCGTGCGGTCCCAGCGGCTGGACACGCTGGTGTACGACATCGTCCGCGGCATCACGCCGGAAGGCTCGGTGCAACGGTTGCGCGCCGCCGACTATCTGATGTCCCAATCCCCGCCCGACCCCGGTGCCCCGGAGTGGAGCAACCGCTTCCACGGCCTCTTTTTGGAGGAGGCGCGCCGCAACGGCGACACCATCGCCGCCCTTGGCGGCGGCTCTCCCCTGACGGTCTTCCGGATGCGCCATCCATGACGCTTCTTCCGCCCGGCCGCTCCCTTCCTGCAACCGTTCCGGCAGGCCCCCACCATGGATGAGACGATCGCCTCCTCTTCGGCCCGTGCCGTCTCCCGCAGCGGCGGACGCCTGCGCCTCGTCCCGCTCGCCCTGTTCGTCCTGGTGGTGCTGACCGCCCTCGCGGCGCGGCTGCCCTTCCTGGCCAACCCCCTGATCGGCGAGGAGGGCAGCCACGCCGCTCTCGTCCTGGGGGATGAGCCGGTGTCGAGCCGGACGGACAACGGGCTGCCCCGCATCCTGATCGGCCGCATCGATGGGACCGACCTCTTCGCCAGCTTCGAGCGCAACATCGTCCCTTACCTGCTGCTCGACCGCGTGGTGCGGGGAACCGGCCTGTCCGGACTGGTGCCCCAGACCTCGCCGGAGGGCGTGAACGTGGCGGCGCGGCTGCCGTTCCTGGTGCTGTTCGCGATCGGCAGCGCGGTCCTGCTCCACGCCGCTCTGGTCGGTGCGGCGGGGCTGGGCGGGATCGCGGCGGCGGTTCCCATCCTGATCGCCGGCTATGTCCTGACCACGCCGCTGGCCGTCGGCGCGTCGGTCCAGCCGCAGATCGACGGCAGCGTCGGCGTCTTCCTGATCGGGGTGGCGGCCTGGATCGCCGGCGTGCGCCCCGAAGGGCGGAGCCGGCCCTTCACCGCCGCGCTCCTGGCCGGCTTCGTCGCCGCGCTCGGCAAGCACGAATGGGCCGCCACGCTGGTGGCCGCCACCGTGACGGTCTGGATCGCCGTCGCCGTGGCGCGCGCGCTCCTGCCCGGCGCGGAGGATGCCCAGGCCGTGCGGCGGATGCACCGAACGGCCGCCGGGCTGATCGCCGGTTGCGCGCTCGGCGTGCTCTTCTGTCTCGGGGTATCCGCGCAGGAGTATCTCTACGGCTTCTCCCTGATGGACCGGATTTCCCGGATGCACAACACCGCGGTCGCGCAGTTCATGCGCAACCTGCCGTTCATCTATCCGCTCTGGGGTCTGATCGCCGTGACGGTTGGGATTCTCCTGGCCTTCGCCGCCCGGCGGGTCCTGGTGGAACGGTTCCTGGCCTGCGTGTTCGCCGTGTGGGGAACGGGCATCGCCGTCGGCTTCCTGTGGGGGGCCTGGGTGGGCGACGGTTTCCCGCGCTACTTCATGCCGCCCCTTCTGCTGGTCGGTCTTTTCGTGATCCTGTCCTGCCCCCGCGTCCTGCCGGCGTTTCCCAAGCCCCTGACGGCGGTGCTTGCGCTGTGCATCATGGGCGGCATCGCCGCCAACCTGGCGTCCCTCCAGGACAGCGCGACACGCGGCCTGTCCGTCACCAGCCATCCGGGACGGAACCTGACGGCGTTCCCCGCGCATCTGGACCAGGTCATCCGCCGCGCGCACGCGGAGGGGATCATCATCGTCGACAGCAGCTCGGTCGGCATCTACAGCAAGACGGTCGAGTTCGTGTCGGAGGACGTGGGCTGGGACGGTGCCGTCCAACTGATCCGCCGGGTCCGGCCGGGCATGGAAGACAAACTGGTGGCCACATCCAAATGAACGACGCGATTCCCTTTCAGGACATGCCATCCGGTGGCGACGTGTCGATCCGGGTTTCCGGTGTCGGCAAATGCTATCACATCTATGGCCGGCCGCAGGACCGCCTGCTCCAGTTTCTGATGCGCGGCCGCCGACAGTTCTACCGTGAATTCTGGGCGCTCAAGGACATCGACCTGACGATCCGCCGCGGGGAGTCCGTAGCGCTGATCGGGCGCAACGGAGCCGGCAAATCGACGCTGCTGCAGGTCATCAGTGGCGTCCTTCAGCCGACCGGCGGCAGCATGGACGTGCGCGGACGCATCGCTCCGCTGCTGGAACTGGGCACCAGCTTCAACCCCGAATTCACCGGGATGGAGAACATCGCCCTGTCGGCCTCGGTCCTGGGCCTGACGGAGGAGCAGATCGCAGAGCGGCGCGAGGCCATCATTGCCTTCGCCGACATCGGCGATTTCATCCACCAGCCGGTGCGCACCTATTCGAGCGGCATGCAGGCGCGCTTGGCCTTCGCTGTCGCCGCCCATGTGGATGCCGAGATCCTGATCGTCGACGAGATCCTGTCGGTCGGCGACATCGCCTTCACTCAGAAGTGCACCCGCTTCATCCGCGAATTCCGCAAACGCGGAACGCTGCTGTTCGTGTCCCACGACATCGGCGCCATAACCGCCCTGTGCGACCGCGCGGTGTGGTTGAGCGGTGGAGCGGTCGTTGCGGACGGCGTGCCGCGCGAGGTGGCCCACCATTACAAGGCCTGGATGGCCGGACCCCAGCAGCACATGACGGCCCAGGACTTCCTGGAAAGCTTGAAGACTGCGGAAGCCGAGGCTGCGGAGTCGGAGGCGGAAGCCGCCGCCGTCGAGGCGGAAGTTGTCGTCGCCCAAAGCGGTGAGGACGGCGAGACGGCGCTGGTGCAGACGCTCGACGCTCAGGTGCAGACCATCTTCCGCCGCGATGTGCTGTCTTCCGGCGAGGGCGGGGCCAAAATTCTGCAGGCGTGGATCGAGGATGCGCGGGGCACCCCCATCTCCATGGTCAACGGCGGCGACCTCGTGACCCTGTGCATCGAAGCCGAGGCCCAGCAGACGCTGGACAGCCTGATCGTTGGCTTCGGCGTCAAGGACCGGCTTGGCCAGACGATGTTTGCCTGGGACACGACCAAGACCGACCTTGTCATTCCGCCGGTGCATGCCGGCGACCGTTTCCGTGCCGGCTTCCGCTTCCACTTCCCCTATCTGCTGGGCGGTACCTATACGACCAATCTGGCCATCGCGAACGGGACGTCGGACATGTACATCCAGCATCATTGGATGTACGACGCCCTAGAGTTTCATGTGCAATGGTCGACCGTGGCGCAGGGCCTGTTCGGCATTCCCATGGACAGCGTATCCCTAGCGATCAACCCATGACGAGCCCATGACCATGAGCGTCCCGACCGCGATCGCTGGGCCACCGCCGGGCGGAAAGTTCTACAGCGTGGAGCTGGAAAGTCTGCGTGGTCTGGCGGCCATCGCCGTCGTGCTCGCGCACGCCTCGGCGATCTTTTCGGTGGACGGGATCTCTGCCTATTGGGGGATGCCGCTGGGCAGCCAGTCGCCGGCGACTTTGACGCTGTCGCTCATCGGCGCGCTGTTCAATCCCGGCACAGCGGTGGTTTTTTTCTTTGTGCTGAGCGGCTATGTGCTGACCCGGTCGCTGGCCGACGACCCCCTGCCGTTCGGGACGTATCTGATCCGGCGCGCCTTCCGGCTCTTTCCGCCGATGTGGGCGTCCATCCTGCTGATGTCGGCCCTGCTCGCAGCCGGAGGCGCGCCGGCCGATAGGACGATCTTTTCTGACTGGTTCAACGCCGTCTTCTCGGCAGGCATCAGTTTGCGGGATGTCGCCGAGAACCTCGTCCTAGCGGGGTTCAAGGCGAATCCGGTGACCTGGACAATGTATGTCGAGGCCATCGGATCCCTTTTCATCCCGTTCAGCCTGTTCATCAGCAAACGTTTCGGGGGCTCGCGTTTCGGGAAGGCCTGCCGGTACGCTCTGCTGCTTGTCCTGTTCGTCCTGTCGATGGCGACCTTCCCCTCGCTGAGCCTGTCCTATGTCGTGTGCTTCCAGGTCGGCGCCATGCTGGCCCAGGACCGGTCGTTGGTCATCGCACGCCACCAGGGGATCGTGATCCTTGCCGCCGTGGCGGCCATGGTCTGCGAAAGGCTGTTTATCCCCTCGGAGCGCTGGAGCCTGCTGGTGAACATCGCCGTGTCGGCGGCGGTGATGCTGGCGATCCTCGGCCGGGCCGAAACCTGCTTTCTCAGACACAAGGTGATGCGCTTCATCGGACTGGTGTCCTACAGCCTGTACCTCTTCCATGTCCCGGTGATCTATGCCGTCGGGATGGCCGCGGCGGCGCTTGGCCTTCGGGGACAGGGGGTGTGGCCAAGCCTGGGTCTCCTGACCATCGTCACCGTGCTGAGTCTAGGGCTGGCCGCGGTCACCCATCGTCTGATTGAAGCGCCCGCCCGCCGCGCCGGACGGCGGCTGAGGGCGGGGGGCTCCGGGATCACACAATGTCGGCAAATCCAGTACGAAGGTGGCGGAACAGCCGGAAGCTGAGGGCCGCGAAGAGCAGCCCCGCCACGATCTGGACGCCCAGCACGGTCCAATCCGGCGGAGTGCCTGCGAACAGGACCGTGCGCGTGTTCTCGATGATGCCCGTCAGCGGGTTGAGGTGGAGCAGGCTGCGGAAGCTCTCCGGCAGCGCACTCGCCGGGTAGAACAGCGGGCTGAGAAACATCAGGAGCTGGCTCGCCACCGGCATGATCGAACGCAGGTCGCGCAGATAAACGCCGAGCGCGCCGAACAGAAAGCCGGTGCCCAGGCAGAGAAGCAGCAGGGGCAGCCAGACCAGCGGCAGGAACAGCACCGACAGCGGTGGCAGCCCACTCACCGCAAGATGAAAGACGAGCAGGATGACCAGGCTGATGACCACCTGGAACAGGCTGGACAACACCATCACCCAGGGCAGCACCTCCAGCGGGAAGACCACCTTCTTCACATAGGACGGGTTCTCCAGAACGAGGCTGGGCGACCGGTTCAGCGCCTCCGAGAACATGTTGAAGACGATCAGACCGGCGAACAGGATCAGAGCGAATTCGCCCTTTCCGCCAGTCGAACTGCCCCAGCGGGCCTGGAACACCACCGAGAACACGAAGGTGAAGACGGCCAGCATGAGGACCGGGGTCAGGAGCGCCCAGACCACGCCAAGCAGCGATCCCCGGTATCGGGCTTCGATCTCTCGCCGGACGAGGCGGCGCAGCAGGGCGCGGTGATGCCAGGGCATCGTGAACAGGCCGGCCAAACCGGTCGGAACTTGCGGAGCGCTTGCGGCCATGGTCATGCGAGACGGATTCCAGCGTGGGAAAGACACCGGCGTTCTAGTCCCGGCGCAAAGCCCAGCGCAATCCGAAACCGTCCTTTTCTCCAGCCGTCCGAATCAAAACACGGAGGGCAACGCCGCGGCGCGCAGCAGTTCGATCAGGCGCGGGGCGGTGCCCGCGAGGGAATAGTGCCGCTCCACCTTGGCGCGGCCCGCCGCCCCCAACCGCCGGCGCAGGTCGGGGTCGGCGGCAAGGCGGCGCAGCGCGCTGGTCCATTCCTCCGGCGTTTCGGCCAGGAAGCCATTGACGCCATGCTCCACGATGTCACGGTTGGCGCCGACCGAGGACGCCACCACCGGCTTGCCGCAGGCCATGTACTGGATCAGCTTGTAGCCGCATTTGCCGCGCTCCCACGGGGTGTCGGCGAGCGGCATGATGCCGATGTCGAACTCTGCTATGTGCTTTGTTTCCGTGTCTTCCCGCCAGACATGGCGGTCGGCGGGAAGATCGCCCAGAATGCTGGGGGTTGCGCCCACCAGGCAAAGCCGGATCTCGTTCCCCGTCACCATCCGCCGCAGCGGCTCCCCGACCAGGTTGAGGTAGTGGTCGGTGATGGGCGACCCGATCCAACCCACCGCCGGCAGTGCACCGGTCCGCTCCGGCCGGGTGGGGTAACGAGTGAGATCGACCACCGTGGGAAGGATCGCAATCGAGGGGGCGCCCGTCGATTCGGCCCTTTTCGCCAGATAGCCGTTCCCCACGGTCACCAAGGCCGCGTGTTGCATCACCTGGTCCAGCTTGCTTCCCAACAGCCGGCGCACCAGGGCCCAGCGGCTGCGGTCGTAGTGATGGAACCAGGCATCGTCGAAATCGACGACATAGGGGGGGAGCGACTCCAGAAACCAGCGTTCCGCCCCATAGGGAATCCAGGGCAGCAGCTCTTTCTCGATCCACAGCAGGTCGAAACTGCGCGCCGCCGCCATCTGGCGGATGCGTGACGCATAGGCCCCCACGATGCTGCGCACCGGGCGCATCCGCCCGGCGTACAGGGATTCCAGGTATGAATCGGACAGCAATGGCGCAACGGCGACCGACATCCCCGCTTCAGCCAGTGCCGGAAGGAACTGGTAGTGCCGGAGACGGCTACTGGGACCCCGAGGGCCGTAGCGGGAAAGCAACAGGATACGCATGGCCGCGGGTGATGTTTCTTCGGACAATGGCACGGCGGCTGCGGTGCTGCAAACAGGGAACGCTGGACGGTCCCGCGGGACGGGACGCCGTTCCCGGAGCGCGCGAAGCGTAGCGCGAAACCGGTCTGCCGCCATCTTCACCAAATAGGGCAAACAAATCCACCCGCCTGTGCCGGGCACGGTGCGGAATTGGGAGATACCCCGGCTTTCCATGAGGCCCACCGCAACCCAAGCGCCCATTACCGAAGTGAAACATTATCGGCTGAACGCATCCACCATCCGGGTTGCTTTCCCATAGGTGGTTATTCCATCGAATGTTTCCATTCGTCACTTGCAAAAAAGGATTACCAATGGTATCGAGCCCAAGGCATGCCATAAGGCGCAAAGTTTTAGACACTTTGGCGGGGGTCCAAAAATATGACGACGTCGAGCACGATCACCGGTGGTATCTCCAATAGCGTATCGTCCGCTTCCACCCTGGCGGGCGCGGTTCTCAAGAACACCAGCCTCGTCGCGACGACCAAGGACACGAAGTCGCTTGTCATCGGCGATGACGCTCTGCCGCCGACGAAGACGCTGAGCCTGGTCAGCGACAGCAACACGGCGCTGGTGCTGAACACCAACACCGCTGCCACCCTGCTGGGCGGCACGGGCAGCAACAACGTTCTCGTCGCCAACGACGCCGCCGGCACCGTGCTGCAGGCCGGCACCGGCACCGGCCAGACCCTGATCGGCGGCGCCGGCGGCCAGCTCCTCGGCACCAGCACCGTGGCGGGCGCGTCGGCCACCATCTTCGGTGGCTCGGGCGCCGACACCGTCGTGGCCGCGGCCGGCAACAACGTGCTGACCGCCGGTGCGGGCAACAACCAGATCCACGCGATCGGCGGCAACAACCAGATCTTCGCGGCGGGCAACGACACCGTCTTCGCGGCGGGCGGCAACGCCACCATCGGTGCCGGCACGGGCAACGCCCAGCTCCTGATCACCGGCGGCAACAACCTGATCGCCGGCGGCCAGGGCAACACCACCATCGCTTCGGCGGCGGGCAACAACACGATCTTCGGCGGCTCGGGCAACACCACCATCGCCGGCGGTGCGGGCAACGACCTGCTGATCGGTTCGACCTCGAAGTCGGGCAACGCCGTCATCGGCGGCTTTGCCGGCAACGACACGATCATCGGCGGCGTCGGCAACGACACGCTGTTCGGCGGCGAGGGCAACGACATCTTCGTGTTCAGCACCGTCTTCGGCGGCGGCAAGCACGTCATCGGCGACTTCAAGGCCGGCACCGACCTCATCGCGGTCCAGGGCTACGGCCTCACCGCGGCCCAGGTCGCGTCGAAGGTCACGGTCACCGGCGGCAGCTCCGTCCTGTCGCTGTCGGACGGCACGCAGATCACGGTCGCCGGCGTCAGCAACCTGACCGCCAGCAACTTCGCCGTCTAATAAGCGCTTCTGTGTTGTTTCGTGGACCTGCCGAGCGATCGGCAGGTCCATTTTTATGCGCTTCATGCCCTTTCTCTTTTCCGGCATGGAAGGCCGAGCCGCCGAGCGTGGCGCAAGCGGATGCAAAGGGCCTTCTTCCATGAGTCCGTCGGGCGGGACGCCCCCCCACATGCGACGCCAGGAACTGCGACTCCGGACCCTGCAGCGTCTGGAAGAGCTGCTGGCCGATGGCGCGATCGCCGAGGCGGAAGCGGCGGCGCGCTCCTTGCTGCGCCACAGCCGCAGCCATGCCCAGGGCGCCGCCGGGCTTGCCCGCTGCGCCCTGGCACGGGGAGACCTCGACGGTGCGCTGCGCTGGGCCGAACGCAGCGCCCGGTTCGCCCCGAACGACATCGCCCTCAAAGCCTTCCTCGCCGCCCTGCTGATCGCGGCGAATCGATCGGCCGACGTCCCCCCGCTGCTGGCCGGGGCGGCGGAGCAATCCGCCGTCCCCACCGCGGCGATCGCCCTGGGACAGGCCTTGGCCCGGCTGGGAGCGATGGACCGCCTTCTCCCTCTGATCGTCCATCAGCTTCACCGCTTTCCGGTGAGCGTCGCCCCCCTGCTGGGCGATCTCGCCGACCACGCCGTCCTGACCGGAGGCGCTCCCGGCTGGGCCGCGGCCGATGTCGGTCTGCGGATCGTCGGAGCCCTGCCCGCGGACGCGCCGGATGCGGGCGGCGACGTCCGGATCGAGTCGTCCCGGCTGGGCCTGCTGCTCGCCATGGACCGCCCCGCGTTCCTGCGGCGGTACGGCCAGCGGGACGGCGACAGCGGCCTGGTCCGCTTTGCCCTGCCCGTCGGTCCGGAACTGGATGGGGAACCGCTGCGTGCTTCCCTGAACGGCGTGTCCTTGCTCGGTTCGCCTCTGCACCCCCGGCGCCATGCGGCGGTCGAGGGGAGCGTCCTGCTCGACGGCGGCGGCGATGACAGCGACTCCGATCGATCCACCCGGTTCCTTTCCGGCTGGGCCTGGTGCCCCGGCGATCCGCCGCAGTCCGTCACGGTCCGCGTCGAGGACGAAGCCGGGCATTCCGTGACCATGGCGGCAGACCGCCCGATGGAAGGCGCCCAGGCCGAAGGGGTGGAGAGCGGCCGCTACGGCTTTCTCATCGACCCGGTGGCCGCCGGCCTGTCCCCCGGCCTTCTCCACGTCACCGCCGGGCCGGGCTCTCAGTCCCTGGCCGGCAGTCCCCTGCCCTGGCCCGGCCCCGGCGGAACCGGGCGGCGCCCCACGCCGGTCGGCCCGCTTCCCTCCCGTCCGGCCCGCGCACACACCCCGGCGCCCGTCGTGGACATCGTGATTCCCGTCTACCGCGGGCGGGAGGAGACGCTGGCCTGCCTGCGCTCGGTCCTCGCGGCGGAAGACCCGACTCCGCACGACATCATCGTCATCGACGACGCCAGCCCGGATGGCGATCTTGTCGGCGACCTGACGGTGCTCGCCGGCGAAGGGCGGATCACGCTGCTCCGCAACGCGCACAATCTTGGCTTTCCAGCCACGGTCAACCGCGGGCTGGCCCTGCATCCCGACCGCGACGCCGTGCTGCTGAACGCCGATACGCTCGTCGCCGGTCCCTGGCTGGCGCGGCTGCGCGCCGCGGCCTGGTCGGCGCCCGACATCGGCACGGTGACCCCGCTGTCCAACGACGCCACGATCCTCAGCTACCCCTCGGGCACGGACCGTCCACCGCCGCCGACCCTGCCGGAAACGGCAGCGCTCGATCGGCTGGCCCGGGCGGTGAACGGCGGGTTGCGGGTGGACCTGCCGACGGCGGTCGGCTTCTGCGCCTACATCCGGCGCGATTGCCTGGAGGAAACCGGCCCCTTCGAGGAACGGCTGTTCGGGCGCGGCTATGGCGAGGAGAACGACTTCTGCCTGCGCGCGCGCCGGCTGGGCTGGCGCCATCTCGGGGCGGCCGACGTCTTCGTGGCGCATGTGGGCGGGCGCTCCTTCGGGCGGCAGAAGGCGATCCTCGCCGCGCGCAACAGCCGCCTTCTGGAGCGGCTGCATCCCGGATACGACGCGCTGGTCCAGGACTTCATCGCCGCCGACCCCCTGATGACCGCGCGCCGCCGCCTCGACCTCGCCCGCTGGGCGGAGGAAGC
>Ga0065721_10051858_pt1 | contig 13365 bp, 10 predicted proteins | sample Mesricmetagenome_FD_59108 | JGI IMG/M metagenome (GOLD analysis project Ga0065721, IMG submission 59108) | Mesophilic microbial community from rice straw/compost enrichment Sample: eDNA_1 v2 (version 2) | ecosystem: Engineered > Solid waste > Grass > Composting > Bioreactor | place: USA: Davis... | reverse complement strand
TTGAACCCTGCGGCGACGCCCGCAGTGTGTGCTGGTCGGGTTAGGGGAGCTTGCCGTTCCAGACCTGCTTGCTGAACTTGAGCTGCGCAGACGAGCAGGGCATGGAGTAGCCGGGGTGGCCCATGGCGCGTGCCATGCAGTCAGCCATCCGTTCGATGTCGCGGCCGAACAGCTTCTTGAACGTCTTGTTCTTCTTCAGCTTGCCCATGCCGACAGCGAACTGCTTGAAGTGGCCGAGCTCGTGGTGGATGACGTAGGTGCGGTCACCGGGCGAGTAGTTGAGGATGGCCTTGCTGATCCAGATGGTGCCCTCGTCGGCGCAGGCGATGCTGCCGCACGCGGCTCGTGCGTCGTGGAGGAGGCGGGTGGACCCGTACGCGTGCTTGTCGATGAGGAGCCGGTACGGGCGGGTCCAGCCTTTGAGCTGCTTGCGGTTGTTCTTGTACTGCTTGAGGTGCTTCTTGGCGAGGAAGGAGCGGAAGTCAAGCTCACCGTTGAGCTTGTTGAGCTGGATGGGGTTGGTCTTCTTGGAGGCGAGGGCTTTGGTGACCTTGTCGATGTAGTGCCGGAGCTCCTTGGTGGGAGCCTTCCCCTTCACCTTCTTCAGCCAGGACTTCCCCCGTTTGAGTTCCTTCTTCGCCCACTTGACGGCCTTGACCATCTCCTCGTTCTCGCGGTACACGGCGTAGTTGGCTTCGTTCATCCGGTCGAGGGCTTTGTCGGCGCGGGCGTAGGTGATCTTCGGGTCTTTCAGGAGCGCGCGGGCAGCACGCAGTTCCTTCTTGAGCGTGGAGACGTACGTGGATTTGCGGCTGCCGGCTTCGTCGAGGAGCTTCTTGGCTTGGGTGACCTGTTTAGCCAGGGGCACCGCTGCGATGTCGATGTTGTCGAGGACGAGGCTGAGGTTGCCGGTCGCCTTCTGGATGATGCGGGTGTGCTTCTTGACGCCGGAGACGGTGGGGGCGTCCTTCACGTAGGCGGCGGCTTCGGTGAGTGCGGTCCGCAGGGCGGTGCGCTTCGCCCCGCCGCGACCGTCAGCGCGAGTCAGGGCGGCCTTGGCGGCGGTGACCGCGTCCTTGTACCCGGCGAGCGCTTCGTCGAGCTCGGTGACAGAGGTCTCGACGGGTGCGACGGCGGCGGGGCGTTCGGGTGCGGCGGTCGCTGCGGTCGGGGTGAGCAGGGACACGGTGAGGGCCGCGGCGAGCGCGGCGGCGGTCAGGGTGGGCATTCGTTTCATGTGGTGGTGTTCCTTCGTGGTGGGTGGTGTCGCTCGTGCAGGTGGGTCAGGCCGCCTGCACGAGCCCTACTCGCTTGCAGGCTTCGGCCATGAGGCCTTCCATGACCTGGGCGAGGTTCATGAGGTCGCGGTCGGCGCCGACGGCGACGCTGTTGGAGTCGTCGCCGAGGATGGCGGCGAGGGTCTCCCCCTTCTTGGCGAGGGTTCCCTGGATGTGCTCGTCGAGGGTGCCGAGGGCGAGGAGGATCTCGGCGTGAACGTCACGCTGCTGCCCGATGCGGTGCTGTCGGTCCATTGCCTGGAGCATGAGCGCGGGGGTCCAGTCACTCTCGACGAAGATGGCGTTGGAGGAGCGGGTGAGGGTGATGCCGACACCGGCGGCGGTGATGGAGCAGATGAGGACGGGGATCTTCCCTGCCTGGAAGTCGTCGACCAGGCGCATCCGCTCACCGTCGGAGATGCCTCCGGCGATGACGCCGGTAGGCACCTTCGCCTTCTTCGCGGTCTCGTGGAGGGCGGCGATGACCTCCTTGTGGTGTGCCCATACGAGGACGGGCTCGTCAGGGTTTCCCTTCACCCATTCCGACACCATCTCGATCGCGTAGGGGACCTTGGTGAGCCCGGCCGCCATGCGCAGTTGGGAGGCGAACCGGATGTTCTCGCCGGAGAGGGTTTCGATCTCGTCCGGGTTCGGCCAGCGGCCTTCCTGGTTGCGGAACTGTTCGAGGATCTTCACGAGGTTGTCGATGACCTCGGAGTGGGTGCGCTTGTACTCCTTGAGGTCCACGTCCAGTTCGATGGAGGTGATGTGCTTCTCCGGTAGGAACGGGAGGACGTCCTTCTTCGCCCGCCGCATCCAGACGTGCTCGTTGAGCATGCGGTGCAGGTGCGGGAGCGCGGCCTTCTTCGGGTGGAATCCGCCGAACTTGTCTCGGCGGACGTACTTCTCGAGGAAGGGGCCGGCGCCGCCGAAGACGGGTCCGAGGTGGCCGGTGAATTCGAGGATGGGGACGAGCTCGTGGGGGCCGGCGAGGACGGGGGTGCCGGTGATGGCGATACGGCGGGCTTGCGGGCTGAGGGCGGCCATGTCGAGAACCGCGTCGGACCGCTTGGAGCCCATCGTCTTCATGCGGTGCGCTTCGTCGTACGACACGCAGACGAGAGTGGACGTGTTCATCCAGTTGCTCAGGTGGTGGATGAGGTGGCGGCGGGCGGCGAGGGTGGAGTCGGCGACGATGACCACGCGGGCCTCGTCGAGCTTCGGCTCCTTCCGGCCTGTCCGGTAGGTGGCGATCTCGGAGTCGGTCGCGAACCCGGACTTGACAACCTCACGGGCCCAGTTGGTGGTGACCACGGGCGGGCAGACGATGAGGAGCTTCTCGGACCGGAGCGCGGTCGCTGCGGCCAGGGACTGGAACGTGTTGTGGGTGACGATGTACGAGCGGGTCAGGTACAGGTGGTCGGCCGCTTCGACCCGGATGCACTGGGCTTCCTCTTCCCCGTCGGGGGTGACGGCGACGATGGTGCGGTGCTGGGCGGGCCAGGTGACCTGCCCCTCCTCCGGGTATTCGCAGAAGTAGCCGGGGTCGCAGGTGCAGTCGTCGAGGTGGTACGGCTCGCGGTGCAGGTCGGACAGGTCGGCGGGGACACCTACCTCGATGCTGACGAAGAACGGGTTGCCGGGGATGGCGCGGACCTCGGCTGTGCCGCCGAGGGACTGGACGAGTTCGACGAACGCGTCGGCGCTGCGGACGCTGAGCTTGACCGGTTCGAGCGACGTGTAGTCGTACTCGGAGTTCCAGTCGAAGTGGCCGACGCTGCTGAGCACACCGTCGAGGAAGTGGAGACGGGCGACCGGGTCGGCAGGCATCGCCACGGTGTCCAGCTCGTGCGCGTGCCACTGCCCGAGGGTGCGGGCGTGGTCGTCGGTGATGTCGTGGAGGAAGCCGGGGCCTTCGAACCGGACGGGCCGGGTCAGCGGGATGTGGGGACGCTCATGCGAGGCGCACGTCTTGAGGCGTTCAGCGATCTGCTCGGTGGAGAGGACCGCGTCTGTGGCGCCGTTGAAGCGGACGGTCTGCCACAGGTGCTCGGCGGTGACGCGGGAGAACGTGCCGTCGTCGAAGTGGACCTTGAAGATGGGGAGCTTCCCCTGCGGGTACACGGCAAGGACCGTGGTGGGGAGCCCGTCAGACCCGACGACCTTGTCGCCGACGCGCAGGTCACCCATCGGGCGGAACCCGGTCGGGGTGAGGACTGGCTCTGTCAGCGGGTGCGCCTTGCCGACGCCGGGGCTGTCGGCCAGGAGGGTGTGACCTGCGGCGACACCGTACGCCCCGATGACCTGGTACGGGAACAGGTCCACACCGAACTTCCCGACCGGGCCTCCGAGCTTGTCCTGGATGGCTTTCAGGTGCGGGACGACCGTCTTCGGGTCCAGCGCGTTCGACAGGGCTGAAGCGTGCGGGCCGAGCTCGGGGGAAAGCAGCGGGCTGATGGACCGCATCTCGTAGGACCGGTCGATGGACGCCTGGTCCCACAGGATGCCCGGGCGTGGGGCGGCGCCGTTGACGACGTCTAGGACGGGCATCTTGATGAGCCCGCGTTCCTTGTCCCAGGTGCCGGCGTTGTCGATGAGCTTCTGGGTACCTTCCCACCCGCAGAAACGGGGGCGGACGAGAACAGTCCGCTGGTTGGAGGCGAGCATCGTGACCGGCATGTAGAGCTGTTCGAGACTGACGATGCCTGCCAGCTCCCCCTCGTCGGGGAAGATGACCTCGAACCCGGCGGCGGCAAGCATCCGATCGGGGTTCGGGCCAACACTGTTGACCTCCCATGCGGACACGTCCGGGTTCCACCGGCGGCCGGGCAGCTGCTTGCACCAGTCGACGAGGGACTGGCCGGTCTGCGCGTGCCGCATCCCCATCGCGAAACGCAGATACAGGAGCGGCTGACGGATCGTTCCAGTCAGCTCGGCAGTGCCGACGTACGTCATCAGGGCGGTAGTCACCTTCTCCCTATGCGCAGCCGGCGACCGTTTCCCGGGTCACGGCGCAAGAAAGCCGACGGCCGGAGGCACCGTCGGCTTTCTGCCCGTGACGGTCACTTGGCGGTACGAGCCGCCCACTTCTCGTCGGCGATCTCCTCAGACAGCGCGTTGACAATCTCGTACCCACCGACGGCGTACCCACGCCAGGACAGGGACCGGATCTTGTCGCTCGCCATGAGCGCCTGAGGAATCTCGTCGACGAGCTGCACGTTCGGGTCGAAGTCCACGCCGGCGTCCTTGAACGCCTTGACGGCTCGGGCGACTGCGTCCTGCTTGGTTTCGTCGGAGAACTCGCGGCGGACGAAGACGTAGTCGGGCCCGTAGCTGATGGACTGCGGGATGCCGTCTGCGTCGAACCCGGACTTCTGGACGTAGTTCTTCATGTCGGTCATGCCATCGAAGGTGGCGCTGGCGTATGCCTTCGCGACCGGTTCAGCCTCGGACAGGGGTGGGCCGTCGACGTAGGAGATGTCGGTGGACGCGCCACCGGCGTACGAGTTCCCGCGGACGGAGAACTTCGCGCTGGGGAACGCGGCTTTCAGGTCACCTCGGATGAGCGCGTTCGTCTCCTTCAGCGGGATGTACTTAGTGGGGCGGAGAGCACGGATCTGCTGCAGCGCGCGGAGGCGGTCCTCTTCGAGCGCTTCGTCCCAAACCGCTTCGGTGAGAGGTCCGAGGCGCGCATCCTGCCGCTCACGGTCCCAGCGGATGCTGTCCTCATGTTCTTCGCGGGAACGAGCGATCTCCTCGGCGATGGCCTCAGCGAAGTTCCCCTCGGCGCGGAGCTGGTTCGCCCAATCGAGGAGGTACTCGGTGCCTTCCTTGCCATACTCGGCGACGGTTGCGCCGCGAGCTTCGAGGATGTCGCGAACAGCCTTCTGGTTCTCCACGTCAGCGGCGGTCTTCGCCATCGGCATCCGGTACTCCGGCTCGACAGGCTGACGCGCCAGCCACTGCTCACGGGAGACCCGCTCCGCTTCCTTCCGCTCGAGGCCATTCCAGATTTCGGCGCGGGTCTTCTCGGGGATGGCGTCGTAGTCGAGGCCTGCTCGGCGGAGCAGGTCGGTGTACTGCCCCATGGTGAGGTTGTGGTGCTGCTCCTCCGGCGATCCGGTGTACGTGTCGACGGTCTCGCGGGCGAGGACCGCTTCCGTCTCGGCTACCGCGTCGTCGAGCTCACCGAGCTCGTTCATCTGCTCGAAGACTTCCTCGAGGGTCAGCACATCGTCTTCGGTGTCCACAGTGAGGTGGGCGCTGTCGCGAAGGTCACGGGGCTGCTCCCCGAACGTGCCCGCCTTCTTAGGGCCGTTGCCCCTGCTGCGGAACTGCTCGATCTTCGAGAGGCGGGTCGCTTCGGCGTGCGCGTCACGGCGGGCCTGGAAACGGGAGGTTGCGTCGATGAGTGCCATGCCTCACATGTGCGCGGCGGCGAGCGGAAACGTGAGTGCCCCGAGAACGCGAGAACGGCCGCGAAGGTCGAGCCGCGGCCGTTCTCAATATGTGGATGTTTCGGTCAGACGTCAGCCTTCAGCTCGAGGCGGTCAGTGCCGAGCGGGGACAGTTCCTGGTCGCGGAAGTCACGGATGTCCGTTGCGACCATCGGAAGTTCGTCCCAGTCGATGCCGCCGAAGCCGGCCGCCTCGACCCGCGCGTCGAACTCGGCCTTGTCCTTCTCGTACTGTGCGAGCTTCTGCTTGTGCGCTTCGGCCTCGTCCTCGCCCGCGCCCCAGAGGAGGTACGGGTATTCGGGCTCTTTGCGGGCACGCTCGCCGGGGACCCGGAGCTCCATGCGATCTGTCATGACCGCGCCGCTGGCGAGGCGAATCTCTTCGATGTGCAGGCCCTCTTCGCCGTCCGGGTGCTCGACGAGGATGACCGATGAGCCCGCGGGAACTGCGCGGCGGATCGCGTCGATCGCGGCGGGCTGGATGGCCGCCTCAGCGTCGCGCTTGGCCTGCTCCAGCTGCTTGAGCGTGTCCTTGTCGGACTTGTCTGCCTTCGCGAGCGCCTCCTGCGCGTCCCAGAACGTCTGGAGCGCGGCGTCCAGTCCGGCGCGGAACGCCAGCGGGTCCGCCTCGGGTGCGGGCGCCGTTTCAACGGCAGGTGCGGGCGCAGCAGCGGGGGCGAGGACCCAGTTGCCGCTTCGGCGGGGCGTCTCGGTGAAGTCGGCGTGCTGGTAGCCGGTGACGTTGGAGGCTGCCCAGTCGATCGTCTCCATGTCGATGCCTTCGTCGGTCGCGTCGTCGAAGTCGAGCTCGGTCCCGTCTTCCAGGCGAACGCGACGGACCGTCAGCCACCCGCCACCGGCGTCGTAGTTCTCCTCAAAGATGAGGGTGGCGCCGGCGGGGACGAGGCCGCGCATCGTGTCGACGAGCTGCTCGGGGGTCCGCTCGCTCATCGGGATCTCCTCCATTGCGGCGGCGTTGGCGGCGAGGTCGGCTGCGACCTTAGTCGCGTCGCCGTTCACCTTGCCGAGGAAGGAGCCGCTGTTGCCGTTGCCGGACGCCCCACGGATCATCTGGGTGTTGTCGTGTGTCATGCCATCCATGTACGCGGGGTGACCGGCAAACCCGACGTCGGCTGCGCATGTAGTCCTTGACGCTCGCGCCCGCGGGTGCACGAAAGGAACGCCCGTGGCAACCATCGAATACCGGACGCTCACGCTCGAGGAACTGAAGTCACTGCCCGACGGCACCGTAATGCTGCGGACGTGGACTTTCGACCCGACCCCTGAGGTGCTTCGACGGGTTGCCGGCTACGGCTGGGAGGTGCTGACCGACCTCCCCGAAGACGGCCAGACCTGGCGGGTCGAGATCGACGAGGTCGTCCTCGTGCCCCAGACTCTGTTCGCCGTCGTGTACATCCCGAAGGACTGACCGTGGCTACCACTCTCGACTACCGGCCGATGACCCTCGAACAGATCGAGGCGTTTCCGGAAGGGACCGTGCTCGCGCTGACGTGGGGGCATGACCCGGAGCCGGAGCTGTTCCGCTGCCAGCCGAGCGCCCGGGAACCGCGGTGGGGGATGCTGACCTCCGCTGCCGCCGAATACGGCGAGTGGGAACGGTGGTCCGACAGCGAGGTCCACTCCGAGCACGCCCTGTACGCCGTCATCTACACCCCGGAGGCCGGACAGTGATCGACATCGAGAACACCGACGACGCGATCGCACGCGTCGGAGACCTCGCGGCGGAAGCTGCGCGCCTGGCCGCTGAGCCGGGCACAGCCATCATCCCCGCTGGCGCCGACCAGGCCGCCATCGTGAAAGCCGGGATGGTGGAGAAGCGTGCCGCGCTGCTGCGTCAGAAGCAGGAGGTGGAGCGTGCGACGGCTGAGGCGAAAGCGCTCATCGAACAGCAGATGAAGGATCTGCAGCGCAAGCTCGCTGAGCAGCAGGCGCTTCTGGCACCGGCGATGAAGCAGCTCAAGCTCCTCGAAGACGGTGTGGACGCCATGAACATCTACCTGGGCCGTGACGAGGAGATCATCGTCGTCCGGGAAGGTGAGCGTGCGCCGGAGTCCGAGACCATCTGTGTTCGCCAGCAGGTGCTGTCGATGGCGGAGGAGTCCCTTATCGCTGTGGACAAGGACGGCATGGACTTCCAGCACATCGACGCGTTCGTGGACTGGCTTGCCCGGTCCGACGAGAACCTGGACCAGATCATCCCGGAGACCAAAGCGGTCGTCGCCATCATCCCCCGCCGTGCCGAGAAGAAGTACGCGGACCCGTGGAAGGCGATGGAGGCCGACAGGCTCAACGCGCAGACGTGGTGGGTCATCCGCAACGGTGAGAGCGTGTGGCTGACGACGACCCAGTTCACCGTCGGGAACACGACCGTCCCGTCCGCGAAAGACTTCACCGACCTGTTCGTCAAGAAGGGACGGTTCGGTGACCCGGACCGGAAGCTCGAACCGGGAAGCCCCGAGTGGGTGAAGGCGGAGGAGACCGCTGACGCTCGCACCCGCCACTACATGAAGGTCGCTCTCCTCTTGCAAGGACTCCTGGACCGGACGACCGTGTTCCACCCGCACCCCGGTGTCAGCTTCCTCGACCAGGCCCACTACGACCAGGGGCTCGTCCGGGTCATCCTCGACGGGGAGAACCAGCTGACCGACGGCCGCCTTCCGTTCAAGGAGTGGCGCAAGGAGCGGGTCGCGCAGATGCATCCCGGCATGCGGGTCATCGGAGCGTTCGCGCAGCGGATGCGGACCCTGAACAGCCGGGACTACCCCGCGGACGTGCGCCCCACCGGCTCGACACCCGACAACAACGTCCCGTACACGGTCCGGGCTACCAGCCGGTCCTACTACGACTGGGAGTTCTCGTTCGAGCGCGGCAACATCTTCGACCAGAAGACGTGGGAGTACCGCCCGGCGAAGAAGAAGGCGACCGGGTACCTGCACAACACCTCCGACTGGTGGCTGCCGCTGGACACCATCACCGAGGACGAGATCCGCTACTACCTGACCGCGCGCAGCCAGCGTGACGGCGGGTACCTCGACATGATTCCCGCCCTCCGCGCCGCGCTCGAAGTGAAGACCGCGGAGCGTGAAGCCGAGGCCCCGTTCCGCACCGCCCTCATCGACGCGCTCACCCGCGAGACGGACGCCGAGGGTGTCGACACCGAAGCGCTGGCCGACGACCTCATCCGCTGGTACAAGACCGCCAACCAGGTCCACCGTGCGCTCACTGAGGACGAGTCGAAGGCTGCGAAGCTCATCCTCACCGAAGCTCGTCGCCGCGCCCGCGGCGAGGACAAGGACACGGGGACTGTCGCAACCCTCCTGGCCGTGCACCCGGACGCCATGGTCGTCGCCCGCCGGTCGTCGGACTTCGTCGTCGCAGTCCCAGAGGTGAGCGAGTTCCCCGCCCGGGACAAGGTGTTCACGCGCCTGTTCTTCTACACACCTGCCGGGAAGCTGAAGGAGACCCGCGAGTGGACGGCGCTGACCCGCGCGCAGGTCGCCCGCTGGTCCGTGCTCCACCAGACTGACACCTGGGACGACTGGCCGTTCAACCCGGACATGCGTCAGCACTACACGGATGACGAGCTTCGCCACGTCGCCCGGCACATCACCGGTCACGCTCCGGGAACTTTCCGGATCGTCGTGTCCCCCAACAAGGAGGGTGAGCGTGCGCACGGGAAGGCGATGATCTCCGACGGTGACGAGATCCGGAGCCTCATCTTCGGTGTCGACCGGGTGAAGGGCGACATGGTTGTCCGCGTCGGCTGGAACAATGCCCGCAAGGTGGACATGCGTGGGGACCGGGAGCCGTACTGGGAGACCCAGTATTGGGGCGACCCGAACAAGAACGCCGTCATCTACTCCGACGACGCCGGACTCACCGCCGCGACCGCCATGCTCGAAGCGGCGCGCACGGAATACCAGGAAAGCCGAGCGCGCAGTGACCGCGCCATGGTCGAGTTCATGAAGATCGAGCACGCGTGGGAGGACGAGGAGCTCGAGCGGATGAAGGCCCGGTTCGTAGAAGACTTCGGTGACATCTCCCTCTGGGAGGGCCACCTGAAGACCATCAAGAAGCCGGTCTACCCGCACAGGTGGAAGGGTGACACCGCATTCCGGGAGGCCGTGAAGACCCTCATCGAACGGAACGTCGAGTTCGACTTCGCCGGCCTCACCGTACGGGATGTGCTCACGGCCGCCGGCGCCGATGTCTCGTCGGTCGACGAGTCGCTGCTGCACCTCATCCCCCACCCGAAGAAGGACGACAATGCCTAAGCTCGCCGACACCTCCTACGACATCGGCCGAACACTGACCCGCCGGATCCTCGACAGGCTCGGGCTCGACGACGGGCACGTTCAGGTGCTGGAGCAGTCATGGGACTTCGGCGGCGGCTGCACGACCTGCAGCTACCCGGAGTCAGGGTTCCAGGTGCTCGTCAACGGCGAGCAGGTGTGGCCGTCGAAGGAGTACCTCGACCAGCACGGCGGCGTCTACTTCGCCGACACGGAAGGGTACGTCGAAGGCCGGAAACTCACTGTGTACGGGATGTTCGACAAGTGGCTGAACGGTGAGGCACTCGTCTACGACGAGGACACCGAAGAAGACGACGACTGAGGCAGGTCCGTCCGGAGCTTGACGAACCTCACCGGGTGCCGGAACGAGTACCCGGTCCGGGCAGCGTCGGCGGACACTTCCGCCGGAACCGGCTCGATGAGGGTCAGCACAACCGGCTCCCGGGTCTTCCTGAACCGGCTGACCACGGACGACGACACCACCTCCGGCCACGGGTGCGCCCGGCGGGGTGGGCGGATGAGCCCTGCGACCGTCCGCGCTTGCGCCGGCGTCAGCGGTGTCGTCCTCCCGACGATGCGGAGCTTCCCGTCCACGACCTGACCGATGATGAGCTCCCGCGGCCGCGACAGCGACCCGGTGACTGCACCGACAGTGACATCCACGGTCTCCCACCGTTTCGTCTTCACCCAGTCCCGCTCCCCCGGCCGGTAGGCCTGCGCGCCACCCTTGGTGACGATCCCTTCAATGCCGGCGGCCGCCATGTCCTCCATCCACGAGACCGCCTCATCGCGGTCGCGCGTCACCGGGGACAGCGAAAGTGGCGGCCGCCAGTCGAGCGCGAGCTCTTCAAGGAGCGCTCGGCGGACATCGAACGGGTGATGGCGGATGTCACGGCCGGCGACCTCCATCACGTCGAACAGCACCAGCGACGCTGGCGATCGCTCCGCGAACGCTGCCTGCCGGGCCTTCCCCGCGTTCAGGCGGCGCAGCAGGATGTCGAAGTCGAGGCGCCCGTCAGCCCAGGCGACCACTTCCCCATCAAGGGTGACCCCGTCGGGCAGTTGCGCGGTCGCGGCATCCGCGAGCTCAGGGAACGCAGCGGTCATGTCGGTGCCATGGCGGGACCAGATCGTCGCCTGCCCGGTGGCGACACGGGTGACAGCGCGGAACCCATCGAACTTCGGCTCATACCGGCAGCCGCCGGGCAGCGCGCCCCCAGCAGGCAACGAGCGCGTGGGGCGCGCAAGGACCGTGCTGGCAGGGTTCATGCCCGGACGCTATCGCGGGAGGGCCCCCGCTTCGAGGGCCTTGCCCTGGCCGGTCGGCCGCGAAGTGGAACAGTGCGTCCCTACTTGCAGGATTCGAGGGTGTTGCGGAGCGCCTCGGACGGGTTCCATTGCCACCCCGGAATCCTCTGGAGTCGCTCCGCTCGGCTAGCGCGCAGGCGACCACGGCGGTAGTCGTACCGTTGTTTCGACGCCCAGTCCCCCAGATTGACTTCTCCGACAATGGCCGCACTGGGCACTAGGCCCTCGTCTCGTGCGTAAGATTCCGCTATGTCAGCAATTCGTGCCCATCGCGCATCGTCCGCGATGGCGCGGGTAGACTCCCAATGCCAACCGGGCGTCGCTTCCAGGGCGGCAATTTGGTAAGCGGGCATCGTGCCAGACCGATAACGCGATCGCATCGTCGCGGCCCAGTTACCGACCCCAGTGGACGAGGCCGTGAGGTCACCACCGGCCCGTAGATGCGCCGCCACGTCTTCCAGCCGCTCGTAGAAGTTGCGCTGATACCGAGCCAGGTTGTACTGCGGTTCCCACTCCCACCCTGGCATCTGGCGGAGACGATCGACGCGAGTCCGCGGCAGCAGCCCACGACGGTAGAGATCCCGTTGCCTCCATGCCCAATTTCCAACGCGGGCGCCGGAGTCGTCGACATAGGCGTTTGGGAGCTGTTCGCCAGCGGCGATGAGAGCTTGAACTCTCGAAGCCATCGCCTCCCATTCCTTGTCTGTGTCCATCTCTAACGGAGCCATCTCTGAGACCGGGGGTGCTGCGAAGTCGTCCGAGACGGGGTAGCCGCGAGAACGTAGATGAGCCGCCGTCAGGACCGCGACCTCGACGGCTGAGGAAGACTCGGGCACAACAAGGTCGCCTCCCAGCAACGGTTGAAGCGGCGCCTCCCGAACTCGGACTACCTCGTAGCCGAGTGCTGCTAGTTCGATGGACTTCTTCTGGTCGTGCTCCTCACGGCCGGAGTGCCAGTAAGCGCCGTCATACTCAACGACAAGCTTGTGGTCCTCCCAGAGCATGTCCACCGCCCATCGCCCGATGCGACATCTGAAGTCGCCAAACGACCGGCTCAATGCCCCAGCGAGATACGCCTCAATGAGCGATTTCCGGCCGCTCGCAGGAGCTTTCCACTGCCACCCAGGAATGGCCTGGAGCATAGCGACACGCTCCTGGGATAGCTTTCCTTTCGCATAGTTCTTCCGTTGCCTGCTGACCCACTGGCCCAAAGCATGCCCGTCAACGTCCACGAAGTGCTGAGGAACATTCGCGGTGCCAAACTTGGTATGAAACGCGCAAAGGCGGTCAAGGTTTTCTCCCCAGTCCCGATTTGTCCGGCGTTGCCTCTGCCTACCCTGCTCCATGAGGATGTCTCTTTCGCCGAAATCTCCGGGCCGCCACTGCCATCCGTCGACGGATTGAAGTAGACGAGCCCGGCTATCGGTAAGTGATCCAGACCCATAAGCCTTCCGCTGGCGTAGAATCCAGCTCGCCAGCTCGTCACTGATCTGCTGACGGTCAATCGACCTCGCCCGAAGTTCTTCCAGGCGCAAGGCCCACTGGCGGTCGCGCAAGGTTGCCCATTCCCACCCCGGTATTGCGTCCAGCATCTGACGATGCTGCTCAGTCAGGGTGCCGCGATTACCAAATCGGACCTGGTTGGAGACCCAGCGCCGCGAATTCGCCGAGAGGGCCTCAAGGCTGAGCCGGCCGGTGCCGATCTCAGCCTTGAGGTGGCTGTACGAGGCCAACCACGCCTCCTCAGCTGCATCGTTCAAGTGTCCCCCGGAGCATCTCGATGTCTGCAGAGGGGGCCGTCAGCCCGTAGTTGGCGAGGATGTGGGTGTGCCGGATGGCGTACTCGCAGTCGAACCCGCGGTTGCCGGCGTTACGGGGCATCCACTTCGCGGGCCCCTTGTCGGATTTGGACGCGTTGACTGCGCCTGACACTGAGAGGAGGTTCGCCGGGTCGTTCGCGAACTGCTCGCGGCGCTCGTCGTCCCACTTGTACGCGCCGCCCTTCCAGGCG
>Ga0065721_10051857_pt1 | contig 13365 bp, 9 predicted proteins | sample Mesricmetagenome_FD_59108 | JGI IMG/M metagenome (GOLD analysis project Ga0065721, IMG submission 59108) | Mesophilic microbial community from rice straw/compost enrichment Sample: eDNA_1 v2 (version 2) | ecosystem: Engineered > Solid waste > Grass > Composting > Bioreactor | place: USA: Davis... | reverse complement strand
CGCCGGCGACTGGCGACAGGTGCTGACCGCCGCCGACGCCAGCGCGCTGGGCCGTCTGGATCAAGCCTGGCGCCTGGCCCGCGCCGAGGCCGAGGACGCCGGCTTTGCCTCGGAGGTCGAGCGGCTGGGCGCCCTGGTCGATCCCAACGCCGCCCTGGCGGGCCGGCTTCAGCCCGCCCCTGGGACCTATCGCTGCCGCACGATCAAGCTGGGCCGCCGCGCCGAAGGTCAGGGGCTGGCCTATGTCGCCTATCCCTTCTTCGCCTGCTCGGTGGAACTGACGCCCGGCGGCGACCTGATCCTGACCAAGACCACCGGCTCGCAGCGGACCCAGGGCATGCTCTACCCCGACACCGACCGCCGCTTGGTCTACGCCGGCGCCCAGGCCTGGGGCGACGAAGCGCACTTCCCCCGCTACGGCCAGACGCCCGAGCGCGACCAGGCGGGCGTCCTGGAACGCATCGGCGACCAGCGCTGGCGCCTGGTCTTGCCCTGGCCCAAGCAGGAGGCCAAGCTGGAGCTCATGGAGATCATCCGCTGACGCTCAGACCCGCGTCAGCCTGAGGTCTTGATAGTCGTAGCTGAAGTCGATGTCGGGGCTGACGCCCTTCAGCGTGGCCGTCGCGGGCTTGGCCGTCTGGATGGCGAAGGTGACGAAGGCGTCCTCCTCGCGCTTGTCGGGAAAACGGGTGCGGAAGGTCTCGCCGTCATAGGGCTCCAGCGACCCCTTCAGCGCGGGCGTGTGGGTGAAGTCCAGCCACAGGCCATCGCCGCGTTGTGATATCACGATGTCGCCGTACCAGGGGTCGCGCCAGGTCCCGACATAGGCGTCCAGCGGCATGGCCGGAGGCGCGCCCGCGCGCTGCTTGGCGTCGATCTCGACCGCGGCGGCCAGCGACTTCTCGACGCCTTCGGCCTCCAGCCGCTTGGAATCGACGATCCAGTCGACGTCGACCTTGCCCATGACGATGTCGGCGATCCCGGATCGCAGGGCGCGCAGCAGGAAGCTCTCTTCCGCATTGGAGAAGATGCAGAAGCCCGTCTTGCGGCCGGGGATCAGCACCGTCGCCGAAATGCCGCCGGGCGAGCCGCCGCCGTGGCTGATCAGCCGCTCGCCGCGATAGTCCTGGACCTGGAAGCCCATCGCATAGGTCGAGGCGATGGACCGGTTGGGCAGCTCCGCCGTCGGTCCGGGCGAGGAGGCGGTGATGATGTTCGGCCGCCACATCTCCCGCGCCGCGTCCTCCGAGAACAGGCGCGATCCGTCGGGCAGCACCCCTTCGTTCAGCCGCACCGCCATCCACTTGGCCCAGTCGGTCGGCGTGGTGCAGATGCCGCCCGCCGCCGCCGCCGAATCCCAATTCCACACCTCGACGATCGATTGGGCGATGCGCGTCATGTCGCCCTGATAGCGCAGCGGCGGCCCCACCCGCCCGTGCGGCAGGGCCGACCGCGCCGGATCGGCCAGCCGGGCCAGCGGAACGGTCTCGCTCATGCCCACGCGGTCCAGGATGCGGGTCTGGATGAAGTCTTCCCACGACTGGCCCGACACCGCCTCGATCACCGCGCCGGCGACCACGAACATCAGGTTGCAGTAGTGATAGCGCGCCCGAAACCCGTCCTCGATCGGCACGAAGGCGGCCTGGGCCACCACCTCGGCGCGGGTCCGGTCGCTGTTGGGCCAGAACAACAGGTCGCCCGCGCCCAGGCCGAAGCCCGCCCGGTGGCTCAGCGCGTCGCGCACCGTGACGTGATCGCCGATATAGGGGTCCGACAGGCGGAAGTCCGGCAGATAGGTCTTCACCGGCGCGTCCCACTTCACCTTGCCCTCGTCGACCAGGATGGCCAGGGCGGCGGCGGTGACGTTCTTGGTGTTGGAGGCGATGGCGAACAGGGTGTGTTCGTCCGCCGCGCCCGGCCGGTCCTGCGCCTTGACGCCATAGCCGCGCGCCAGGACCGTCTGGCCGTCGCGCACCACCGCCACGCCCAGCGCCGGCTGGTCCGGCCAGGCCGCCCTGCACTTCGCCACATAGGCGTCGACCGCCTCGGCCAGGGCCGCGTCGTCGTTGGCCGGTTGGGCCCACGAAGGCCGCGCCGCCAGCGCCGCGACGCCTCCCGACACGAACAGGGCGGACCGGCGGGAAAGGCGAAGGGACATGGGCGGGCTCCGGCGATGACTGCAGCGACGCTAGCGCTCCCCGTCGTCCGGGCCAAGGGCGCCGAAGCACGGTCTGGCGCCCTCACGACCGCGCGCCGCCCCTGTGAGTGAATGAAAAAAACGTAATGTAATGAAAAAGATGTAACTCAGACGCGGCCTCGCCTGCTGTTACCGTCAAGCCTGTCCGGGGAGTTGGAAATCCCGGTTTCAGGATCGGAACATGTCCAAATACCTCATCGCCCCGATGATCGGGATCGCGGCGGCGCTGCCGGCGAGCGCGGTCGTCGCCCAGGCCCAACCCGCCCCCGCCCCCCCGGCGCCCGCTCCGGCCTCCCCGCCCGCCGCAGAAGCTTCGCAGGACGAAGAGGCCCCCGCCGCCGTGGGCGATGTCGAGGTCGTCGCCAAGGCCGACGCCGTGCGCACCTCGATCGACTCGGTCAGCTACAGCCTGGCCAACGACCTTCAGGCCACGACCGGCAGCCTGGCCGACGCCCTGCGCAACGTGCCCTCGGTGGACGTCGATCCCCAGGGCGCGGTCAGCCTGCGCGGCGATCCCAATGTGACCATCCTTGTGGACGGGCGCCCCTCGGGCATCCTGTCCGGCGAAGGCCGCGCCCAGGCCCTGCTGCAGCTGCCGGCCGACCGCTATTCCCGCATCGAGGTCATGACCAACCCGTCGGCGGTCTACAGCCCCGAGGGCTCGGGCGGGGTCATCAACCTGATCACCAAGCCCACGGCCCCCAGCGCCGGCTCGACGGCCACCGCCTCCGTCCGCACCAACGTCGGCGACGACGGGCGCTGGAATCTGGGCGTCAGCGGCTCGCGCCAGGCGGGGGCCCTGACCCTGTCGGGGGATCTGAGCTATCGCGTGGACCCCATCAGCATCGACTTCGGACGCCTGCGCGAGCGCCTGGACCCCGCCACGGGCGACGTCCTGTCCCGCACCACGGTCGATCAGCACGTGGACCAGGACCAGACCGCCGCCATCGGCCGCCTGACCGCCGAATACCGCCTGACCGACCGGACCCAGCTGACCGCCGAACTGCGCGGCGTCAGCGGCGACGGCGGCGGCTTCGGGGGCGGACTGTTCGAGACGCGCGACGCCGACGGCGTCCTGACCGAAGCGTATGATCGCAGCGGCGACACCGGCTTCGAATTCTCCAACTGGGGCGCGACCGCCCGCGTGGTTCACCGCTTCGACGACGCCGGCCACGAATGGTCGAACGAGCTGCGCCTCGACCGGAACGAGAACGAGAACTTCAGCCTGCGGGCCACCGACTTCCTCCTGCCCGCGGCCCCCGACCTCTACGAATGGACCGAGACCAAGGGGAACCAGACCACCCTGGGCTTCACCAGCGCCTATGTCCGCCCGACCGCCGACGGCGGCCGCATCCGCGCAGGCTACGAGCTGACCGACATGCGGCCGGAACAGGACACCGTCTTCCTGCGCGGCCCGTCCGAGGCCGGCCTGGTCCTGGCGCCCGAGCTCAGCAACCGGTTCGAGGCGTCCCAGACCGTCCATGCCCTCTACGGCGCCTGGGAACGGCCGCTGACCGAGAAGCTGTCGGCCCAGCTGGGCTTGCGGCTGGAGCAGGCGGATATCGAGATCGACGACCTGACCTCGGGCCTCTCGGCCGACCAGGACTACTTCAAGGCCTATCCCACCGGCCACCTTCAGTACCAGCTGTCCGAGACCCAGACCCTGCGCGCCAGCTATTCCCGGCGCATCCAGCGCCCCCTGCTGCAGCAGCTGAACCCCTTCGTCGTCTACCAGGACCCGCTCAGCCGCCGCTCGGGCAATCCGGACCTCAAGCCGCAGGAGACGGACTCCTTCGAGGCGATGTGGCAGCTGCGCCGGGGCGACACCTTCTACCAGACCACCGCCTATCTGCGCGACGCCGACGGCGCCTTCACCGAGGTCACGACCGACATCGGCGGCGGCGTGCTGCTGACCCGGCCGGAGAACCTGGGCTCGCGGCGCGACTTCGGCCTGGAGGTCACGGCCAACGGCCGCCTGCACCCCACCCTGCGCTACAACGCCAGCGCCAACCTGTTCCGCCAGGAGATCGACGCGGCCGGGGCGCCGGGCGGGGCCGACCGCGAGGGGACCTTCGCCTCGGGCCGTCTCAGCCTCAGCTGGCAGCCCACGCCCAAGGACTTCGTCCAGCTGTCCGGCTTCTGGCAGGGCGAGCAGCTGCTGGCCCAGGGCACGCGCGAGGCCGGCGGCATGCTGAACCTCGGCTACCGCCGCAAGCTGAACGACAGCCTGTCGTTCCAGTTCACCGGCCGCGACCTGCTGAACAGCTTCAGCACCGACACCGTGTCCGAGACCCCGCTGTTCCGCGAGCGCCTCGAACAGGACGTCAGCCTGCGCGCCTTCTACATCGGCCTGACCTGGTCGCTCGGCTCGGGACCGCGCCGACAGCCCGAACAGTTCGACTTCTCGGGTCCGCAAGGCGGCTGATCCTCTTGCGTGGCGCCCCGGCCACACCCAACTGAACGAGACCGCACGGCGCGTCGCTTGGTGAAGGGCGCGCCGGCGGGATCCGCCATCTTGGGGACACGCAGAATGAATCTCGATCTCTACTCCGACCGCGCCAAACAGGCCGTCCAGTCGGCCCAGTCGCTGGCGCTCGCCCGCCGTCACCAGCAGTTCGCGCCCGAACACCTGCTCAAGGTGCTGCTGGAGGAGCGCGACGGCCTGGCGCGCAACCTGATCACCGCCGCCGGGGGCGACGCCCGCCGCGCCGAGGCCGACGTCGAAACCGCCCTGAAGAAGCGCGCCCAGGTCACCGGCGGCTCGGGCCAGCTCTATCTGGACGGCGACACCGCCCGCGTCTTCGCCGCCGCCGAAGAGGCCTCCAAGTCCGCCGGGGACGCCTTCGTCACCACCGAACGCCTGCTGGCGGCGCTGGCCCGCGAGGGCGGGGTCGCCGCCGAGGTGCTGAAGGGCGCGGGCGTGACGGCCGACAAGCTGGACGGGGCCATCGCTGAGGTCCGCAAGGGCAAGACCGCCGACAGCGCCGGGGCCGAGGACGCCTATGACGCCCTGAAACGCTACGCCCGCGACCTGACCCTGGCCGCCCGCGACGGCAAGATCGACCCGGTCATCGGCCGCGACGAGGAGATCCGCCGCACCATCCAGGTCCTGGCCAGGCGGACCAAGAACAACCCCGTCCTTATCGGCGAGCCCGGCGTCGGCAAGACCGCCATCGTCGAGGGCTTGGCCCTGCGCATCGTCAACGGCGACGTGCCCGAGAGCCTGCGCGACAAGACCGTCATGGCCCTGGACATGGGCAGCCTGATCGCCGGCGCGAAGTATCGGGGCGAGTTCGAGGAGCGTCTGAAATCCGTCCTGTCCGAGGTCTCGGCCGCCGAGGGCCAGATCGTCCTGTTCATCGACGAGATGCACACCCTGGTCGGCGCCGGAAGGGGCGACGGCGCCATGGACGCTTCCAACTTGCTGAAGCCGGCGCTTGCGCGCGGCGAACTGCACTGCGTCGGCGCCACCACGCTGGACGAGTACAGGAAGCACGTCGAGAAGGACGCGGCCCTGGCCCGTCGCTTCCAGCCCGTCTTCGTCTCCGAACCGACGGTGGAGGACACCGTCTCCATCCTGCGCGGCCTGAAGGAGAAGTACGAGGTCCACCACGGGGTGCGCATCTCCGACAGCGCCATCGTCGCCGCCGCCACCCTGTCCAATCGCTACATCACCGACCGCTTCCTGCCGGACAAGGCCATCGACCTGATCGACGAGGCCGCCAGCCGCGTGCGCATGGCCGTGGACTCCAAGCCCGAGGCCCTGGACGAGATCGACCGCCGCCTGGTCCAGCTGAAGATCGAGCGCGAGGCCCTGAAGAAGGAGACCGACCAGGCGTCGCAACACCGGCTGGAGAAGCTGGAGGACGAGATCGCCGACCTGGAGGGCCAGTCCGAGGACCTGACCGCCCAGTGGAAGGCCGAGAAGGAGAAGGTCGGGCAAGGCGCCCAGTTGCGCGAGACCCTGGACCGCCTGCGTCTGGAACTGACCAACGCCCAGCGCGCCGGCGACCTGGCCCGCGCGTCCGAGATCGCCTACGGCCAGATTCCCCAAATCGAGAAACAGCTGGCCGAGGCCGAGGCCAAGGAGGCGGACAAGTCCGGCCCCCTGACGCCCGAGGTCGTCGACGCCGAGCAGATCGCCGCCGTCGTCAGCCGCTGGACCGGCGTGCCCGTCGACAAGATGCTGGAGGGCGAACGCGAGAAGCTGCTCAAGATGGAGGAGTCCTTAAGCGCCCGCGTCGTCGGTCAGGACGAGGCCCTGGCCGCCGTCTCGGACGCCGTGCGCCGCGCCCGCGCCGGTCTGAACGACCCCAACCGTCCGCTGGGCAGCTTCCTGTTCCTGGGTCCGACGGGCGTGGGCAAGACCGAGCTGACCAAGGCCCTGGCCGAGTTCCTGTTCGACGACGAGGCGGCCATCACCCGCCTGGACATGTCCGAATACATGGAGAAGCACAGCGTCAGCCGCCTGATCGGCGCGCCTCCCGGCTATGTCGGCTATGACGAGGGCGGCGCCCTGACCGAGGCCGTGCGTCGCCGCCCCTATCAGGTCGTCCTGTTCGACGAGGTGGAAAAGGCCCACCCCGACGTCTTCAACGTCCTTCTGCAGGTGCTGGACGACGGCCGCCTGACCGATGGCCAGGGCCGCACCATCGACTTCCGCAACACCCTGATCATCATGACCTCGAACCTGGGCAGCCAGTTCCTGGCCGAACAGGGCGAAGGCGACGACGTCGAGGCCGTGCGCCCCTTCGTCATGGACGCCGTGCGCGCCCACTTCCGCCCCGAGTTCCTGAACCGGATCGACGAGATCATCCTGTTCCGCCGCCTGGGCCGCGAGCAGATGGGCGGCATCGTCCGCATCCAGCTGTCGCGCCTGGAAAAGCTGATGGCCGACCGCCGCCTGACGCTCGCTCTGGACGACAGCGCCGCCGCCTGGCTGGCCGACAAGGGCTACGACCCCGCCTACGGCGCCCGCCCCCTGAAACGCGTCATCCAGAAAGACCTCGTCGACCCCATCGCGCGCAAGTTGCTGGCGGGCGAGATCGAGGACGGGTCTGTGATCGGCGTGTCAGCGGGCGCGGACGGGCTGGAGATCGGGAAGGCGCGGGTGCACTGAGCTTCAGCGTAATATCTGTAGCCCGAGGCTTTGCTATTGGGTAGCGTGGCGCTGCAACTGGGAGATGAAGGTGGCCAAGGTCCTTACGTTATACAACCACAAGGGTGGCGTTTCAAAAACCACCACGACTTTCAATCTGGCCCACTATCTCGCCGCGCAAGGTGCCAAGGTTTTGGTAATTGACGCCGACCCGCAGTGCAATTGTACGGAGCTGATGATGGCTCCGCAGTTGGCTGCCGCTGATGAAGCGGAAGCAGAGACGGGGGTTGCGGCCATTCTCCCAGGAAAAACCCTTCTGCAACTGATGTATCCACGCATTGAGGGCTCAGTTGCTGCAGTTCCCGTAGAAGACGGCATCGAAGTCCAAATTACAGACAATCTATATCTGATACGTGGCGATGTCGACTTGAGTAGTATTGAGGATCATCTTTCAGAAGCTCATCAACAACGACACTCAGCAAAAACTCATGAGAAAAGAACCTACGGCGCGCTTTATGATTTTATTCAACGGCTAGGAGAAGACCGAGGTTACGACTATGTCGTATTCGACGTCGGTCCAAGTTCGGGCGCTTTGACTAGAGCATGTTTTCTAGTCTGTGACGGATTCTTTGTCCCAACGATGCCGGACCGATTCAATGTTCAAGCTATTGGAACGCTTTCCACCATACTCTCTCGTTGGGTAAGTGAGAACGCCCAAATCATTCCTGCTTTCAATCAATTAGGGCTGCCGGTTCCACCGGGAGTTCCGCTTTTCCTAGGCGTAATTATATCAAACTTTAAGATGTACAGTGGCCAAGCGAAGCCTTCGTATCGCTACTGGATGGATCAAATTCCGGTCGCGGTAGAGGCTCGTCTGATCCCTGCGCTCCAAGGCGCTGCTCCGGAGGGTGCGGTGCTGGTTCCCGGAGATAACCCAGCAAACTGGATCGTCGCTGAGATACCTGATTTTCAGGGCTTAGGACCGATTATGCAGGAGAACGGGAAAGCCATTTTCCAGATCCAACCAGAAGACACGAAACAGTTGAACGGCGGAGTGCCATGGTCGGGCAATGTGTGGGTGGATGCCAAGCAACGAATTGATGGATTCTCGGCCAAAATGAAACTGCTCTCCGATCGTGTGGGCGCTACGCTCAATGCTGGTTGAGCAGTATTTTGTCGCCTTCATCGACATTCTCGGCTTTTCGGAGAAGGTTGCAAAAGACTTCGCTACTGCTGAGCTGAGCGCCGATTCAAACCTCGACTCGATCCGACAAGCCGTTCTCGCTGCTCGGGCTTTAGGAGACGTTGATGCTAAAATTTCTGTTGATCTATTCTCTGATTCTATAGTCGTTTCCACTTTATTTTCTAGAGAATCGTTCCACCCTTTTATCGAGGCGTGCACTAGACTTCAGTCCGACTTGATAAAAATGGGGGTGTTTGTTAGGGGCGGCGTCGCATACGGAAAGCACTATTCAGAAGATGGTATTATATATAGCGCAGCATTGATTGACGCTTATAGGCTTGAGTCGTCAGAAGCAGAGGTGCCACGCATTATCATATCTCCTGATCTAGTCGATATAATGAACTTGCAGGGTGGAGGTTTCGGTGACCCCATTCTCATGGATGAGGACCGATATCTGTTTCTAAACTTTGCCCGCTTCTTTGACGAGAATGAATGCACGGCCGCTATAGAACGCTTGGATGCGCAGCTAGTCTATACTATTGGTAAAGTTGCACGGAAACTTGCTTGGCTGAAACATGTCTTAAGATTTAACCATCGACCTGCTGACACCGGCTGAAAAGGACGACGGGACAACCGCCGTATGAAGCGCGCCAGCACAAAAGGCCCCCGCGTCTCCACGGGGGTCTCCGGTCTCCCCGCCGTCGCGCGCCCGTTGCTTACGGGTTGATCACCACCTTGATGCAGCCGTCGTTCTTTTCCTGGAACATCTTGTAGGCGTCGGGGCCGTCTTCCAGCGTGATCTTGTGGGTGATCAGGAAGCTGGGGTCGATCTCGCCGTCCTCGATCTTGCGCATCAGCGGTTCGAGGTAGCGCTGCACATGGGTCTGGCCGGTCCTGAGGGTCAGGCCCTTGCCGACGAAGGCGCCCATCATGGTGGGCACGCCGCCGACGAAGACGCCGGGCAGGCTGATGGTCCCGCCGGGGCGGCAGGCGACGATGGCTTGGTTCAGGGCGTAGGGGCGCTCCATCCTGCCCGCGACGGTCTCCTGCACCTTCTCGATCACGGAGCCCGCGCCGTGGCTTTCCAGGCCGACGGCCTCGATGACCGAGTCCGGGCCGCGTCCCTTGGTCATGGCCAGGATCTCGTCCTGCATCTCGCCCTTCACGGCGGAGAAGTCGATAGTCTCGGCGCCGGCGGCCTCGGCCAGGCGCAGACGCTCCGGCACCTCGTCTATGGCGATGACGCGTTCGGCGCCCATCATGAAGGCGCTGCGGATGGCGAACTGGCCCACGGGGCCGCAACCGAACACCAGCACCGTATGGCCGGGCTGGATGTCCGCGTTCTCGGCCGCCATCCAGCCGGTCGGGAAGATGTCGGACAGGAACAGGACCTGGTCGTCGCTCAGGCCGTTCGGAACCTTGATCGGCCCCACGTCGGCATAGGGGACGCGCAGATATTCCGCCTGACCGCCGGCGAAGCCCCCGTACATGTGGGTGTAGCCGAACAGGCCCGCGGTCGGATAACCCAGCATCTTGGCCTGTTCCGCCCCGTTCGGATTGGACCGTTCGCACACGGAATATAGGCCCCGGCGGCAATAGTCGCACTCGCCGCAGCTGATGGTGAAGGGCACGACGACGCGGTCGCCGACCTTCAGTTTCGTGTTGTCCTTGCCGACCGCGACGACCTCGCCCATCGTCTCGTGGCCCATGACGTCGCCGGACTTCATGCCCGGCACGAAACCGCCGTACAGGTGCAGGTCGGACCCGCAGATGGCGCAGGAGGTGACGCGGATGATGGCGTCGCGACCGTCCTGAATCTCGGGGTCGTCCACCGTCTCGCAGCGGATGTCGCCCTTGCCGTGCCAGCACAACGCCTTCATGTCGCTTCCCTTCCAGATGAGGAAGGGGAAGGCGCAAGGGTCCGAACCGTTCCTGTGTGCGCTACCAGACCCAGCGGCCCGTCGGCGGGGCGCTAGTCCCCCAGCACCGGCATCACCTCCACCCCGTCGCAGGGGAAGATCGCCATGTGCGGATGGCCGTCGAACAGGCGGACGGCGGCCTCGTGGCTGTCGGCCCGGACCACGACGAAGACGGTCAGCCGGTTGACCACGGGGGCGACCGCGCCCGCGTCGTCGATCCGCAGGGTCGGGCCCAGCGGCCCGCCGACATGGACGATGCGGTCGCGGTGCGCCGCCTCCCAGGCCTTGACCGCCGCCACGCCTTCCTCGGCGCGCGCGGCCTGCTCGGCCTCGCTCATCGCCTTCCAGGCCCGGAACTTCGGCCCGGCCTTGTCCATGGTGAAGATCGCCAGATAGTGCGGCTGTCCGGTCATGACGGCAGCCTAGCCCGATCGGCCGCCGGACGGGAGTCGGTGGCCCCCACCCCCGCAATGACGCTGGTCCCGATCGTGCGATTTCAGGGACTTGCGGAGATCTCGCCGCCTTCGACCTGGCGCCCCCGAAAACCGTGCGATGCTGTGGCCATCGGCCGCGCGGCGGGGGAAGGGACGGATTTCAGACTATTCAGACGGTTCGGACGGCTTTTTTCCGGCGGCCGTCCGGACCGGCGCCGGCCCGCCTCAGTGCTGGTTCTCGGGCAGGCGCACGACCAGGCCGTCCAGGGCGTCGGTGACGCGGATCTGGCACGACAGGCGGCTGTTGGGCTCCACCTCCTCGGCGAAGTCCAGCATGGATTCCTCCATGGCGCTGGGCGACCCCGTGGCCTCGCGCCAGGCCTCGTCGACATAGACGTGGCAAGTGGCGCAGGCGCAGGCGCCGCCGCAGTCGGCGTCGATGCCCGGCACATTGTTGCGGATCGCGCCTTCCATGACGGAAAGGCCCGGCTTCACGTCGACGACGTGCTCGGTCCCGTCGTGCTCGATATAGGTGATCTGGGGCATGGGCCGCTCTTAGACCAGGGCGCGGCGGAGGCAAGCCTCCGCCGCCGAATCCTCAGGCCGCCTGCTTCTTGCGGCCCGGCGCGACCATCAGCTTCTTGGTCTCGGCGATGGCCTTGGCCGGGTTCAGCCCCTTGGGGCAGACCTGGGCGCAGTTCATGATGGTGTGGCAGCGGTAGAGCTTGAACGGGTCTTCCAGGTCGTCCAGCCGCTTCTGGGTCGCGTCGTCGCGGCTGTCGGCGATCCAGCGATAGGATTGCAGCAGCGCGGCCGGGCCCAGGTATTCCTCCTGGTTCCACCAGTAGCTGGGGCAGGAGGTCGAGCAGCAGGCGCACAGGATGCATTCGTACAGGCCGTCCAGCTTCTCGCGCTCGGCCGGGGTCTGCAGCCGCTCCTTCTCCGGGTCCGGCTCGTCGGACTGGAGGTAGGGCTGGATCGAGTCGTACTGGGCGTAGAACAGGCTCAGGTCCGTCACCAGGTCCTTGACCACCGGCTGGTGCGGCAGGGGGGCGATGGTGATGTTGGCCGACTGGCACTCGTCCCAGCCCTTGGTGCACGCCAGGGTGTTGCGCCCGTCGATGTTCATCGAGCACGAGCCGCAGATGCCCTCGCGGCAGGACCGGCGGAACGACAGGGTCGGGTCGATGGTGTTCTTGATGTGGATCAGGGCGTCCAGCAGCATCGGCCCGTGGTCGTCGGCCGAGACCTCGTAGCTGTCCCAGCGCGGGTCGGCGTCGACCTCGGGGTCGTAGCGATAGACCCTGTAGGTCTTGACGTTCTTCGCGCCCGCCGGGGCCTTGTGGACCTTGCCCTTGGTCGGCTTGGAGCCCTTGGGGAGAGTGAGCTGCACCATCTTAGTAGACCCGCGCCTTGGGCTCGATATACGAGACCTCGTCCGACATCGTGTAGTTGTGCACCGGGCGATAGTCGATCTGGACCCCCTGCCCCGGCCGCTTCCAGGCCAGGGTGTGCTTCATCCAGTTGACGTCGTCGCGGTCGGGGAAGTCCTCGCGGGCGTGGGCGCCGCGCGATTCCGTGCGGTTCAGCGCGCCCTCGATGGTCACCACGGCCTGGGCGATCAGGTTGTCGTACTCCAGCGTCTCGACCAGGTCGGTGTTCCAGATCAGGCCGCGGTCGGTGGTCTTGATGTCCGAGCCGGCCGCGTCGATGGCCCGCAGCTTCTGGACGCCCTCCTCCAGGGTCTTGCCGGTGCGGAACACGGCGGCGTCGGCCTGCATGGCGCGCTGCATCGACAGGCGCAGCTCGGCCGTCGGGGTCGAGCCGTTGGCGTTCCGGAACCGGTCCAGCCGGCCGATGTGGGCGTCGGTGACCGAGGCGGGGGCGTCGGGCACGGCCGAGGCCTTGTCCACCACCTCGCCGCAGCGCAGGCCCACGGCGCGTCCGAACACCACCAGGTCGGTCAGGGAGTTGGAGCCCAGGCGGTTGGCGCCGTGCACCGAGACGCAGGCCGCCTCGCCCACGGCCATCAGGCCGGGCACCACGCTGTCGGGGTTTCCATCACGAAGGGTCAGCACCTCGCCGTGATAGTTCGTGGGGATGCCGCCCATGTTGTAGTGGACAGTCGGGAGGACCGGGATCGGCTCCTTGGTCACGTCGACGCCGGCGAAGATCTTGGCGCTCTCCGAAATGCCCGGCAGGCGCTGGTGCAGGATCTTCGGGTCCAGGTGATCCAGGTGCAGGAAGATGTGGTCCTTGTTCGGGCCCACGCCGCGGCCTTCGCGGATCTCGATAGTCATGGAGCGCGAAACCATGTCGCGCGGGGCCAGGTCCTTCACGGTCGGCGCATAGCGCTCCATGAAGCGCTCGCCTTCCGAGTTGGTGAGGTAGCCGCCCTCGCCGCGCGCGCCCTCGGTGATCAGGCAGCCGGCGCCGTAGATGCCGGTCGGGTGGAACTGCACGAACTCCATGTCCTGCAGCGGCAGGCCGGCGCGCAGCACCATGGCGTTGCCGTCGCCGGTGCAGGTGTGGGC
>Ga0065721_10051856_pt1 | contig 13366 bp, 10 predicted proteins | sample Mesricmetagenome_FD_59108 | JGI IMG/M metagenome (GOLD analysis project Ga0065721, IMG submission 59108) | Mesophilic microbial community from rice straw/compost enrichment Sample: eDNA_1 v2 (version 2) | ecosystem: Engineered > Solid waste > Grass > Composting > Bioreactor | place: USA: Davis... | reverse complement strand
CCAATGCGATCCCTACCGGCCGTATTTGCCGAGCTCGCCTTACTATTCCGCGGAATTCTGGAAGAGGAAGGACGCCTCGCTGCTGCCGGAAGATCATCTCTGGGGGCCTCGGGACTATTACAAGAGCAGATATTACACGGAAAGCAAAATGCACTTCGTGAGCGAGATCGGCTACCACGGCTGCCCCAACGTCGAATCGATCGAACGGTTCATCGATCCGGAGTTTTTATGGCCTTGGAAGGACAACGAGCAATGGGCGCTTCACGCGTCCGACCCGATCGGCCTGGGAGGGGCATGGTCGCACCGCATCGAGCTGATGGCGAACCAGGTGAAGGAGCTGTTCGGGGAAGTGCCCGAGACGCTGGAAGATTTCGTGCTCGCCTCGCAGATTTCCCAAGCGGAAGCGAAGAAGTTTTTCGTCGAGATGACGAGGTTGAAAAAGGGGCGCAGAACCGGCATCATCTGGTGGAACATGATCGACGGCTGGCCCCAATTCTCGGACGCGGTCGTGGACTATTATTTCAACAAGAAGCTGGCTTTCGGCTACCTGCAGAACGTGCACCGGGACGTCTGCGTCATGATCGACGAACCGGCCGATTGGCACGTTCGCGTCGTCGTCGGCAACGATACGCTGGAGGAGAAGGAGGGGCGTTATCGGGTGTGGGACGCCGATACCGGCGAAACGCTGCTGGAGGGGGATTTCAAGGCGGCCGCTAACGCGAACTCGGAGCTGGGACGCATTCGGATTTCGCACAGCGACCGGAAGATGCTCCTGATCCGCTGGACCATGGACGGACGGACTTACGGCAATCATTACTTGCTCGGCTTTCCCGCGTTTTCCTTGGAGAAATACAAGGAATGGCTGGGGCGGCTGGTCCCGGAGAACCATTCGGCTTCTCCCTGCGCGTAATCGCTCTCTTAAAGACAGAGGCGCCCCTGGCGGGCGTCTTTTTCGCGATGCCCGTTTCGGCCCCCGGACGGGGAGAGCCGCGCGAGGCGTTGGCAAATTCCGTTCGCTTCATTACAATAAAATGGAAACCGATAGGCGGGGGATTCTTGAATTTGAATATAATCATCTAATTATCTAATTTCGAGAGAAGAAAAGAGAGGGGCGCGCGCATGAACGAGCTGGATATCGTGCTAAGGGTAAGCGCGGCGGGGAAAGTCGTCGCCCTGACGTTCGACGACGGTCCGAATCCGGTGTACACGCCGCTGATCCTTTCCATGCTGGCCGAGGTCGACGGGAAAGCGACGTTCTTCATGATCGGCGAGCAGATGGAGGCTTATCCGGACGTCGTTCGAATGACGGCCGACCAGGGTCACGAGATCGGCAACCATACGTACAGCCATCCTTACTTGACGCGTCTGAGCGCGGAGGAATGCCGGGCGGAGCTGAGAAAAAACGACGAGCTGATCCGGAAGCTGACGGGGAAACGGCCCGGGACGTTTCGTCCCCCGTTCTTCGACGTGAACGAGCAGGTGGCAAGCTTGGCGTCCGAAGAGGGCTACGCGATCGTCGGCGCGACGAACGGAGACGCGGAGGATTGGAGGATGCCCGGAGTCGAGCGCATCTACGAAAAATCCCTAGCCGCCGCTGCGGACGGAAGCGTGCTTTTGTTTCACGACGGCTACGGCGACCGCTCGCAGACGATCGAAGCGGTCGGACGGCTGATCGGGACGCTAAGCGAAGAAGGGTTCCGTTTCGTGACGGTCGGGGAGCTGATTTCCTCGCGATAGAACGCGGCAGATCATGGGAAAAAACGTTGAATCCAAAATCGATCCCTGCGCGTATAACCTTGCAGAAAGGATTAACGATGAGAGGGTTGGGATGAGGATGTCGTTTTTCGGAAGAATGTTAGCAAGCGTCGGAATCGGTTCGGCCAAGGTAGACACCGTGCTGGAGAAGGCCGTCTACTGCCCGGGGGAAATCGTGCGGGGAGCCGTTCGGATCCAAGGCGGCTCGATCGAGCAGCGATTGGACGGCATCGAATTGTCGGTTATGACGACCTACCTTCGCGAATTGAACGACAACAAGATCTACCAAAACGCGGAAGTGTCGAGCGTGCGGGTAGCCGGGCCGCAGACGATCGCCGCGCAAGAGTATAAAGAGATTCCGTTTAATTTCGAACTGCCGTCGCTAACTCCTCTGACGGTCGGCCGGGCTCCGGTCTGGATCAAGACGCGGCTCGACATTCAAGCGGCCGTCGATCCGTCGGACGAGGACCGGATCCAGGTAATGCCGTCGGCTTACCAGCGAACGGTGCTGGAAGCGGTGGAGAGCATCGGCTTCCGGCTGAGGGAGGCCGAGCTCGTGCACGCTCCCCGTCTGAGAGGCCCGCTGCCGTTCGTCCAAGAATTCGAATACGTGCCCGTCGGAGGCCGCTATCGGGGAAGGTTGGACGAGGTAGAACTCATGTTCACGAGCGTACGGCCGGACGGAGTCGATCTGCTGCTGCAGATCGACCGCAAAGCCCGCGGATTCCTCGGCCATTTCGCGGAGTCGGTAGGCGCGGACGAGAGCTACGTGCGGGTATCGCTCGGAGCCGGCGACTTGAACGCGGGAAGCTCCCGAGTCGCGTCCGCGATCGATTCGGTCATTATGAGATACGCATAAAGCTATCGGACGGAACGAGCTTATAAGACGAAGAGGCGGAACGAATCATTCGTTCCGCCTCTTCGCCTTTCCCGCGTTCAGGACTCGGGAGAAGACGTCTTCGATTCTTCCAGGTAGTTGTACAGCGTAAACTTCGATATGCCCAGGTAAGCGCATATTTTTTCCCCGGCTTTCTTGATCAGGAAGGCGCCCTTGTCGTCCAGGAAGCGGATGAATTTCATTTTGTCGTCCTTAGACATCGCGGCCACGGGTTTGCCGACGTAGTCGCTGGCCTCCTGAATCAACACCTCCAGCAAGTCGTTGACGTTCGTCGCGAACGTCTCGTTGACCTCCGGCTGCCGTCCGCTCATCGTCATCGATTGCAGAGAGCGTTCCGCCATCATCAGGTTGGTGATGTCGTAGTTGATGCATAAGGAGCCGATCGTCTTGTTTTCGTCGTTCTTGATATAGAAGGACGAAGACCGAAGGATGCGCCCGTCCTTCGTCTGCGTCAGGTAGTTGAGACGATTGCCGTTCTTGTCCGTCCCCCGCAAAATCTCGAGCCCCAGGTTCGTGCCGGGATCGCCCACCTTGCGTCCGGTAATATGCCCGTTCTGAATGGCCACGATCGTACTGTCGTAGGGGCGGGTCAGGTCGTGAAGCACGACTTCGCACTCGCTGCCGAATTGTTCCGCAAGTCCCGACACCAGCGAAAACAGAAACTCCTTCTCGTCGCTAATGGAATTCATAAGATCCTCCCCAGTCGTCTGCACTTCCTCTTAATTTATCACAAACTGTTCGGAAGAAAAACAAAAAGGTTGAAAAACAAACAAATTACCAAAACTCATCCAAAACGTTTGATTTTTTGCTCGTTTCGTGTCAGAAAACCTCACATTGAATGCGTTTCCACTAAATTTTTGCAGTTGACGGCCGTGAAAACGGTGTACTATAATGACACCGTTATAACAAAAAGTTTTACGAAAAAACAATTTGTAATTCTCATTATTTGTTTGAAGGGGGCGGAGGGCTAGTCTCGGACCGAAGGGAGCGAGAGCGGAAAAACATAGAATGCGGCGACCGTAGGCACATTAGGTAAGAGCAAAAAACATCCAAGAGGTGCAATCACATGCAACAGACCGAATCGAAAGTCGAACAACGATTGAACGAGGCGGGCATCGTTCTTCCCGCAACGCCTAAGCCGGTGGCGGCATACGTCCCGGCGAAGACGGCAGGGAAATTGGTATATACGTCGGGCAACGACTGCCGCATCGACGGCGTGTTGAAATATACGGGCAAAGTCGGCTCCGATCTGACGGTCGAGCAGGGCTACGACGCCGCAAGGCAAGTCGCCGTCAATCTGCTGGGCGTGCTCAAGGATCACATCGGAGATCTCGACCGGGTGAAGCAAGTCGTAAAAATGCTGGCGTTCGTCAATTCGGCGGACGGATTTACGGAGCAGCCCTTCGTGATTAACGGCGCGTCCGAGCTTCTGGAGCTCGCCTTCGGAGAGGCCGGCAAGCACGCGCGCTCCGCGATCTCGGCGAACGAGTTGCCGTTCGATACGCCGGTGGAAATCGAATTGATCGTCGAGCTTAAATAAATCGGACTTTTAATCGCCTTTATTCGGGGAATCGCAGGAATTCAGGTCTTATCCCATTTTCGTTAACCACACGAGGAGAGTGCAGCTCATGAATAAGAAAACGTATAAACTCGGTATTCTTGCACTTGCTTTATCCCTATTGATGGCCGTCATAAGCGCTTGCGGCACGACGAATTCCGGCGGCACTGCGTCTCCGGACGGCTCGGCGACGGCCGGCAACGGGGGAGACGGCTCCGCCATTACGGCGGGCATCGTGCTTCTCGATCTGAAAAACCCGTTCTACGTGCGCATGCAGGAAGCCGGCACGAAAGCGGGTAAAGACTACGGCATCAAGACGGTCTGGCAATCCGCCGACGGATCCCTCGAGAAACAAATCTCGATCGTCGAAAACTTCATCGAGCAGAAGGTTAACGTCATCCTGATCGACCCTCAGGACGCGAAGGGAATCGTCCCGGTTATCGATAAAGCGGCGAAAGCGGGCATTCCGGTCATTACGATGGGCAACAAAGTCGAAGGCAACGGCAACTTCAATACGCTGTACCCGGACTACGAGAACGAGTCCGTCGTCGCCCGCATCATGGGCACGGCGTTGGACGGCAAAGGCGAGATCGGCCTGTTGACCGGGAACGCGGGCAACTACGTGTCCGATAACCGGGAAAAAGGCTTCATGGACACGATCGCCAAAGAATTCCCGGACATTAAGGTCACCGCGCAGCCGACGAACTTCGACCCGGCGCAAGCGCAGCGGATTTCCGAGACTTGGCTGAACAACTCCAAGCTGGACGCGATCGCGTTCATTAACGATCCGCTCGGCCTGGCCGCGAAGGGAAGCGCCGACGCGAAAGGCGTCAAGCTGCTGTACGCGGGCTATGACGGCGACGTGGAAATGCACGACATGATCAACGGCGGCGAGATGCTCGTCGACGTGCTGACCGGCGCGGAACGCGTAGGGTATTGGAACGTGGCGGCCGCCGCGCGCATCGCCAAAGGCGCGGAAATGCCGATCGACCTGTTCATGCCGACGTACTTCGTCATGTCGGACGATACGGCCGCCATGCTGAAGGAAAAAGGCTTGGAAGTGGACTATATTACGCCCGAAGAAGCGGTACAAGTCGGGCAAGACTATTCGAACGAATTGGGGCCGGATCAGCCGGACGAAAGGATTAGTGGAGCGAAATGACCGGGGCAGGTACGAATAAACCCGCTTTGATACCGAAGTTATTTCAAGACCGCGCCGCAAGAATCAACGCTTCCCTCGTCGTCATCAGCATGGTGCTGATGGCGGTGTTCGGAATCAACGAGCCGAACTTCCTGGGCGGAAGCAATTTTATCAACATGGGCCACCAGATGGCGATCACGGTGTTGATCGGCTTCGCGATGACGGCCGTCATTCTGGCCAAAGGAATCGATCTCTCCGTCGGCGCTTCGATGGCGTTCGCGGGCATGGTGGGGGGAAAGCTGTACGAAAGCGGGCTCCCCCCGCTCTTTTGTCTTCTGGCGACGCTGATCGTCGGCGCTCTCGTGGGCGCCTTGAACGGATTCCTGATCAGTTACGTCAAGATCAGCCCGTTTATCGCGACGTTCGGCACGATGGCGCTTTGCCGGGGCGCCTCGCTGATTTTGTCGGACGCCCAGAGCATTCCGGTGAACGATGCCGTCATGAACGCTCTGGGTTCAAGCACGTTCCTGGGCATTCCGATGACGATCTACCTGATCGGGATCGGTCTGGTCGTCAGTTGGATCGCGCTTAACCGCACGACGTTCGGGCGATCCGTATTCGCCGTCGGAGGCAACTTCGAGGCGGCGCAATCCTCGGCGATCAACAGCAAACGCATTCAATTCGCGACATACGTCCTGGCCGGCGCTTTCGCCGGGCTGGCCGCGATCCTGATGTTCGGGCGCGTTCAATCCGCCCAGCCCCTGGCCGGCATGGGATTGGAATTCGACGTCATCATGGCCGTCGTCATCGGCGGCACGAAGCTGTCGGGCGGCGTAGGCGGCGTGGTCGGCACGCTCTTCGGGGCGATCCTGGTTACGTTGATCCGATCCGGGCTGTCGTTCTTCGGCACGCCTCAGGAAGTGACCTATATCGTCACCGGCGCGATGATCTTGGTCTCGGTGCTCTTATATGAAGCGAAAATCAAGAAATTCCGGTGGAAAACGTCGCCGGCACCCGGCTCGGGCGACAGCCCGGCGGCCGCGGGCGCCTCGGCGAGAGCCGCTGCCGCTTCCGGCGTCAGGACGCTGCGGCTAGACGGAATTTCCAAAATATACGGAAGCTTCCGCGCGCTCGACGGCATTTCGTTCGAGCTGCGTTCCGGCGAGATCGTGGCCCTGGTCGGGGAGAACGGCGCCGGAAAATCCACGATGGTCAAGACGATGTCCGGCGTCATCCAGCCCAGCGAAGGCACGCTCGTCCTGGACGGCGAACCGGTGCAGCTCAAATCTCCCAAGCACGCGAGAGAAGCGGGCATCGGCGTCATTCACCAGCACTACAGCCTCGTCATGGAGCTGACGATCGCCGAAAACCTGTTCCTGGGCAGGGAGCCGCGCTGGCTGAAGTTCGGCACGATGCAGAGGGGCAAGATGAGGAAGATCTCCCAGGAGCTGCTGGACGAATTCCAAATTCCGCTCAGCCCGAACGACAAGGTCGCCGATCTTACCGTCGGTCAACGCCAATTGATCGAAGTGCTGAAGGCGACGCTCGGCAACCCTTGGCTCATCATCATGGACGAGCCGACCTCTTCGCTCGCCAAGAGCGAAGTCGAGAAGCTGTTCAAGCTGATCGAGCAATTGAAAGAGAAGAACGTATGCATCCTCTATATTTCGCACAAGATGGAGGAACTGTACAAGCTCTGCACGAGGGCGGTCGTCCTGCGGGACGGCAAGTTCATCGGCGACGTGAAGCTGTCCGACACGACCGAAGAGAAAATCGTCAGCATGATGGTCGGACGCGACATCGAGAACATATTTCCGTACGTCAAAGCCGATCCGAAGGAAGTCGTCCTCGAAGCGGACAACCTGGGCGACGGCAACCTGCTGAAGTCCGCCTCCTTCCAGGTAAGGCGAGGCGAGATCGTCGTCCTGGCGGGACTGATGGGCTCGGGCCGAAGCGAAGTCATGAACTGCATTTTCGGATTGTCGAAAATTCATAACGGTTCGTTCACGGTGAAGGGCAAGAAGATCGCGAAAACGACGCCGAAGCGCATGACGGCCATGAAGGTCGCGTTCGTGCCGGAAGACCGGCTTTATTCGGGGTTCGTGCCGATGATGTCCAACCGCCACAACCTGAGCCTGTATTGGATGAATCTGAAGCAGAAATTCGGTTTTATCCCGATGGATCAGGAGAAAAAGATGGTCGCGGACATGATCGCCAAGCTGAACGTGAGACCGCCCGATCCGAACAAGGCCACGATCCAGCTTTCCGGAGGCAACCAGCAGAAAGTCGTGCTCGGCAAATGGCTCGCCGTCGAACCCGATATTTTGCTGCTGGACGATCCGACGAGAGGCGTGGACGTCGGCGCGAAATCGGAAATTCACCAATTGATCGCGGATATGAAGGCGAAAGGGATGGCCATCCTGATGGTTTCCTCCGAATTGCCGGAGGCTTTGAACGTCGCCGACCGCATCATCGTCATGCACGAAGGCCGCACCGTAGCGGAGCTTGCCCACGGCGCCACCGAAACGGAAGTCATGAACTATGCTTTGGGAATGCACACATCTAAGACAGGGAGCTGAGGAGCATGTTGGGAAGAGTGAAGGTAGCGGTCGTCGGCGGTACGGGGTTTATGGGAGATCTGCACGCCAAAGTCGTGTTCGAATCGGATTCGGCCGAGCTCGCGGCTATCGTCGACCTGAATGAAGAGTTGGGGCTGAAGTCGGCCGAAAAATATCGAACGCGCTACGTGAAAAACGTCGACGAGCTGCTTGCCGAAAACGAGGTCGACGCCTTCATCGTCGCTCTGCCGGACCGTTTGCACGTCGACATGTCGGTGAAGCTTCTGAAAGCCGGCAAGAACGTGCTTCTCGAGAAGCCGATGGCGGACACGCTGGAAGGCGCCCGCCAAATCGCGGCCGCGGAGAAGGAAGGCGGCGGCCGGTTGATGGTCGGCCAATTGCTCCGCTTCGACCCGCGGTACGCGCAAGCGGCCAAAGCGGTTCGCGACGGCGATATCGGCGACGTCGTTCACGTCGCGGCCAAGCGGTACTCCCTGCGCAACGTCGGCATCCGGATGAACGGCAGAAGCTCGGTTTGCTTCTACTTGGGCATTCACGACGTGGACGCGATGCAGTGGGTGACGGGCAAGAAAGTGAAGAGCGTCTTCGCTCGGGCGGTCTCCAAAGTCATGGCCGAAAACGGCGTGAAATCCGAAGACGCGATCTTCGCGAACGTGGAGTACGAGGACGGCACGATCGGTTCGCTGAACATCAGCTGGGCCCTGCCCGATTACGCGGGCGGCGGCATCAGCGCGGGCCTCGACATCGTCGGCACGAAGGGCCTTCTGAAGGTCGATACGACGGATCACGGCTTGAACATCCAGAACGAAAGCGGCTATTCCCTGCCGGACGGCCTGCACTGGCCGGAAGTATACGGCCTGACGACGGGCGACTTGAAGGAAGAAGTCAACCATTTCGTCGCCGCCGTGCGGGACGGCCGGCCGTTCCGCATCACCGTCGAGGAAGCGATGCGCGCGGTCGCGGTGAACGATGCCGTGCTGAAGTCGGTCGAGACCGGCGCGATCGTCGAAGTCGAATCCGTGTAAGCGAAGGAAGGAGCGGACAATATGTTATATCCCATGTATATCGGCGGCCGCCGGGTAGAAGGCGGCGCCGACCGCAGGCGCGCGGTCGTCAATCCCGCTACGGGAGAGACGATCGGCCATATCCCGGTGGGAACCCCGGAGCATGTCGACCAAGCGGTGAAGGCGGCGAACGAAGCGGCTCCGAAGCTGGCTCTCATGACGGTATTCGAGAGAGCGGACCTATGCGAGCAGATCGCGAACGCGATCGAGAACAACCGGGAACGGCTGGCCAAGCTGCTCTCCATGGAGCACGGCAAACCCTTCTATTCCGAAGCCTTCGGCGAGATCGGCGCATGCGTGTCGTCGTTCCGCGACGCGGCGGAGCAGATCCGGTGGATGCATTCGGAGATCATCCCGACGAGGGATCCGAGCAAGCGCGCGTTTTCTTACCGTCGCCCGCGCGGCGTATACGGCGTCATCTCGCCGTGGAACTTCCCGATCGGCAATCCTTCCGTTTACTACCTGGCCCCGGGCCTTGCCGCGGGCAACGCGATCGTATGGGTTCCGGCGCCTAGCACGGCGGCGATCGCCAGCGAGTACGTACGCGTCATCGCGGAAGGAACGGATCTCCCCGCGGGCGCGCTGAACCTGGTCATCGGCGACGGGGCCGTCGTCGGAGACGCGCTCGTCGGGCATGAAGGGACCCATGCGATCGGTTTTACCGGCAGCACGGGCACCGGACAAGCGATCGCCCGCAGGGCGGGCGCGAAGCCTTGCCTGCTGGAACTCGGAGGCAACGGGCCGACGATCGTCATGGCCGACGCCGACGTCGAAGCCGCCGCGGCGGCCATACACGGCGGATGCTTCAGCAACGCCGGCCAAATCTGCACGTCGACGGAGCGCATCCTCGCGCACGAGTCCGTCGCGGACGCGCTGGCGGAAGCGCTCGGCGCTTCGGCGGGCAAGATCAAGCTCGGCGATCCGATGGACCGGGAAACGACGATGGGGCCGCTTCACAACGAAGCGCTCGCCCGCAAGGTCGTCGAACAGATCGAAGACGCCAAGGCGAAAGGCGCGCGCGTCGTCGCCGGAGGCAGCCTCCTGGCGGATCGTCCGACTTCCCAATACATGCAGGCATCCGTCATCGACAACGTGCCGCTGGAAGCGCTGATCAACTCCGAGGAGACGTTCGGGCCGGTCGCTCCGATCATCCGTTTCGGAGACGGCCAACTGCAGCGGGCGATCGATTCGAGCCCGTACCGTCTGTCTGCGGCCATCTTCAGCCGCGATATCGAACGGGCGATGCTGATGGCCGAGCAAATGAGATTCGGCATCGTGAACATCAACGAATCCAGCCATTATTGGGAAACGGTCATCCCGGCGGGCGGCGCGTCGGGAAGCCCAAGCGGATACGGCAGAAGCGGCGGCAAAGCTTCCATCGAAGAAATGAGCGAGACGCGGACGGTCGTCTTGAACCTGCCGGGAGGGAATAGCCGTGAAATCCGATAAATCCCGCTTGTTCTGGAAACGGGTACTAGATTTCGCTCCGCTGTTGCTCCTTATCGTCCTGACGATCGTATTCGCCGCCATCGATCCGCGGATCGTCAACGGCACGAACCTGAAGCAGATTCTCGTTCAGGCCGCGCCGATCTCGATCCTGGCTCTCGGCGCCATGGTCGTCCTCGTCTCAGGAGGCATCGACTTGTCCGTCGGGTACGGCATCGGTCTGGCCGCCATCGTCGTCGGGATCAATCTGGCGAATCATCATACGCTGTTCGAAGCGATCGCATGGGCTTTGGCCGCGGGACTCGCGGTCGGCGTCTTCAACGGATTTTTCATCGGATATTTGAAAATACCGCCTTTTATCGTCACCTTGGGCGCGATGATCATGATTCAAGGGATTACGCTGCTCGTCGCCCGCGGGCACGTCCTGATCATTTCCGACAAAGCGATCAAGAGCATCGGGCTCGGGACGACCGGGGGGATACCGAACATTTTGATCGTGGCGGTCGTCATCGTCCTGCTCATCGCGGTGCTCGTCAAGCAAACCCGTTTCGGTCTGCGGACGTACGCGCTGGGCGGCAACGAGGAATCCGCGAGCGTTACCGGCGTTCCGATTCACCGGCAGCAGCTGCTCATCTACGTGTTCAGCGCGGTATGTACCGTCGTCGCGGCGATTCTGATGGTCTCCCGGGTGTCCATCGTGACCCCGAACCTCGGCGGCAACTCGTATATGCTGGACGCCATCACGGCGGCCGTTATCGGCGGCACGAGCATCTTCGGGGGCAAAGGCTCGATCTCCGGGACGCTGGTCGGCGCCTTGATCATTAGTTTGATGACGCACTCCCTGACGATCTTCGGAGTCAGCGCGACGAGCCTGGACTTCTTCAAGGGCGCGATCATCATCCTGGCGTTGATCGCCGATTCGGGCGTCAGAGCGGCCAAGAGCCGGCTTGAGCTCGGCTTGCGGAGGTCGGCATGATCGCCGAGGGACAATGGAACGAAGCATTTAAAGCGGAGGAATATATCGAGCTGTTGCAGGCTCTCGTCCGCGTCGACAGCCAGAATCCGCCGGGCAAGGAGCTGGGAGCGGCCGAGCTCGTCTACCGGGTGTTCAAGGAGCACGGATTCGACGTTTCGTTCTCCTGGCCCGCGCCCGACCGCCCCAACGTCAAAGCCGTGCTGAAGGGCAGCCGGGGAGAAGGCCGCAAAATGATCTACAACGGCCATCTCGACGTCGTTCCCGTCGGCGCCGGCTGGACGAAACCGCCGTTCGGCGCCGTGGTCGAAGACGGCAAGCTGTACGGCAGAGGCTCCGCCGACATGAAGTCGGGCGTCGCGGCGATGATCTATGCCGCGATCGTGTTGAAGCGGCTGGGCAGCCCGTTCGCGGGCGAATTGATTCTTTATTTCAACGTAGACGAAGAGTTCAGCAATCTGGGCATCAAGCATTTTCTCCAAAAGGACGTTTCCGCGGATTTCGCCGTCATCGGCGAACCGACGGACCTCGACGCGTGCGTCGGGCACAAGGGCGTGTCCCGGTACCGCGTTCAGACGAGAGGGCAGTCGGGGCATACGGCCGTCGTCCGGCACCCGGACAATTCGATCTATAAAATGGTGAAGCTGGTCGCGGCGCTGGAGAGCTTGGCCGGCCGCGTCAAGACGACGCGGCATCCGCTTCTCGGAGAGTCAAGCCTGACGGTCGCGCAATTCAACGGCGGAACGGCTCCGAACATCGTGCCGGCGCATTCGGTCGTCGAGGTCGACCGCAGGCTGATGCCCGGGGAAACGGCCGAGTCGTCGTTCGGCGAATTCATGGAGACTTTGAAGCAAGTCGCCGAAGCGGAAGGCTTCGAGTTCGAAGCCGAGCAGTATCAGCATCTCCCTCCTTATATGATAGAAGAGGATCACGAGCTCGTGATCGCGGCTCTGGAGGCGGCGAACGCCGTCACCGGGAAGCGCAAAGTCGCGAAGTCGTTCGAGGCGTCCGCGGAGGCATCTTTCTTCGGCGTAGGCAAAGGGATCCCGACTTTGATCATCGGGCCGGGAAGCTTGAGTCAGGCCCATACGGCCGACGAGCACGTGCCGGTGGAAGAAGCCGTGGACGCGGCTCGGATCTATGTAGACATCGCATTAAAAATACTGAGGTGATCGCATGTTCGCCAAGCGCTTGCGATGCGTTTCCTGCGAGAAGATCCATCCGCTGGAGGCGTTATACGAATGCTCCGAATGCGGGGGCATTCTTCAAGTGGACTACGACTTCGAACGGATGTCCGGGCGTTACCCGTCGCCGGAGTCGTTCGAGGATTTCGCGGCGTTGCTTCCGGTTCGTCCGGAGCATTTCCGCACGTTGGGAGAAGGCAACACGCCGCTCATCCGGACGGACAGGCTGGCTCGCCGTCTAGGGCTCGAGGAGCTGTGGCTTAAGAACGAAGCGGCCAATCCGACGGGCTCCTTCAAGGATCGGCCGATTTCGGTCGGCATCGCCAAGGCGCTGGAATTCGGCTTCGGCAAGATCGTCATCGCCTCCAGCGGGAACGGAGCCGCGGCGGCCGCGGCTTACGCGGCCAAGGCCGGCTTGGCCGCCCGGGTGCTCGTGCCGGAATCGACTCCGGACGAGAAGGTGGGCCAGGCCCGGTTTTACGGGGCGGACGTCGAACGGATTCCGGGGCCGTACAGCAACTGCTACGCGGCGGCCAAAAAAATCTCGGAAGACGAAGGCTTCTTTAATCTGACGACGACGTTCCTGAATCCTTATACGGTGGAAGGGGACAAGCTGGTCGGATTGGAGATTTACAGGCAGCTGGGAAACGCCGTTCCGGACCTTGTCTTCGCCCCGATCGGGGACGGGCCGATTCTGGTCGGCATTCACCGGGGGTTCCGGGAGCTGCGGCGGTTGTTCCCGTCCCTGGCTGTCCCGCGAATGGCGGG
>Ga0065721_10051854_pt1 | contig 13369 bp, 11 predicted proteins | sample Mesricmetagenome_FD_59108 | JGI IMG/M metagenome (GOLD analysis project Ga0065721, IMG submission 59108) | Mesophilic microbial community from rice straw/compost enrichment Sample: eDNA_1 v2 (version 2) | ecosystem: Engineered > Solid waste > Grass > Composting > Bioreactor | place: USA: Davis... | reverse complement strand
CCGCCACCATGCCCCAGTCGATCGGCGGCTCGCCCGCCGACGTCCCGCTCGCCACCTCGGCTGACTCCTGCGTGGCCGCAGATGGCGGAACCGGCACGGGCGAGCCATCCACCGCCGGCACCGGATCGCCGACCAGGCCGGCGATGACCTGGCCGAGCGTCTGCAACTTGACCGGCTTGGTCAGGAACGCGTCGAAGCCACGCGCCCGGTAGCGGTCCTCTTCGCCGACCACCGCGTGCGCCGTCAGCGCGATCACCGGCATCCGCGGCAGCCCTTCAGCGGACTCGGCGGCACGGATCCACTGCACAAGCCCCTCGCCGTCCAGGCGCGGCATGTGGATGTCGCTGATCACCGCGCGGTAGGAGTCCCGCCCCGCGCCCAGACGCTCCTGCGCATCGACCCCGTCGACCGCCTGGTCGTGCCACCAGCCGAGCCGGGTCAGCTGTTCGCCGATGACGATCCGATTCACCTCGTTGTCCTCGACCAGCAGCACGAGACGCCCGGCCCGCTGCGCCTCCTCGCGCGTTGCGGGCGGCGCATCGCCGCTTGCGCGCCCCCCGCCCAGCAGCTCACTGAGCACCGCCGCCGCGGTGGCCCGCAGGAAGGGGCGCGGCAGGTAGGCGCGCAGGCCGGCCTCGTAGGCCCGCTTGCGCAAGGCCGCGTCGTCGGGCCCCATGATCACCCAGGGCACGCTGGCCATCATGCGCCACTTCCCCAAGCGCGCCCGCAGGTCGAGGCCCGTGCGGTCCGGCAGCTGCAGATCGGTGAGCACCAGGGCCGGCACCTGGCCGTCGGCGATGGCGCCGTGCAGCGCCGTCTCCGCCAGATCGCCGCGCTCATGAAAGCGCAACTGGGCGTGCGTCTCGGCGAACAGGTTCTGGATCGCGTCGCGCGTCGTCGGGTCGGCGGTGACGACGTGCACCCGGCGTCCCGCCAGGTCGGGCAGCGGCAGGCTGTCCTCGACGTCGGCCAGCCGCGCCGCCTCCGCCGCCTCCAGCCGGGCGAAGGGCACGCGCAGCGTGAAAATCGAGCCCCGGCCGGGGGCGGAGACGACCTCGATCGTGCCGCCCATCAGCCCGGCCAGCTTGTGGCTGATCGCCAGGCCGAGCCCGGTGCCGCCAAAGGTGCGCGTCGTCGAGCTGTCCGCCTGGCGGAACGGCTGGAACAGCTGCGCGATCTGCTCGGCGCTGAGACCGATGCCGGTGTCGGTCACGGCGAAGCGCAGCCACACCGCATCCCTCGGCGCCGTGGCCTCCTCGACCTCGCAGCGCACCGACACGCTGCCGCGCGTCGTGAACTTGACGGCGTTGGAGACGAGGTTGAGCAGGATCTGGCGCAGCCGGGTCGGGTCGCCGTTCAACCGGGCCGGAACGTCGGGCGCGAGCGCGGCGGGCGGGAAGCTCAGCCCTTTGTCGACCGCGCGCGGCGCCAGCAGTTCGACCACGCCCTCCACCACCTGCGCCGGCGAGAACGGCAGCGCGTCGATCTCCATCCGGCCGGCCTCGATCTTCGAAAAGTCGAGGATCTCGTCGAGAATGCGCAGCAGGTGGCCGCCGCTGTCGCGCGCCACCTGCAGCAGATGGCGCTGTTGGCCGGTGATCCCGTCGCCGCCGTCGCGCAGAACCAGTTCCAGCGTCGCCAGGACGCCGTTCATTGGCGTGCGCAACTCGTGGCTCATCGTCGCCAGGAAAGCGCTCTTGGCCGTGCTGGCGCTTTCCGCCGCCGCTTTGGCGGCGAGCAACTCGGCTTCGGCATGGCGGCGGCGCGTGACGTCGCGCCCCGTGACCACGGTGCCCGTCCGTCCGCCGGCGAAGGGCAGCGGCAGACATTCGAACTCGATCCAACGCTCTCGCCCACCCTCCCCCGGCACGGCGATCTCCTGCGGCGCCTCCGCCGGCACCGGGGCGAGGCCCCAGAGGTCGGTCAGCCGGGCGCCCGGCACCGCACCGGCGGGCAGCAGGTCCTGCATGGGCGCCGAGACGTAGAGAAGGTTGCCCTCGGGATCGAGCACCGCGACCGGCAGAACCATGTCGGTCAGCAGTTCCAGGACTGCAGCGCGGGCGCTCATGGCACGACCCTCCGGCAGGTGGTGATGAGGTGCTGCACGCGCACCGGCTTGTTCAGATAGCCCTGGCAGCCGGCGCGGAGCGCGTCGTCGATGACCGCCCCATCATCCTCCGCCGAGACGATCACCACGGGCAGCTCCTTCCAGCGGGCGCTGCCGCGCAGGCCGCGCAGCGTGTCCAGGCCGCCCCGGCCGGGCAGCGTGAGGTCGAGAAGCAGCAGATCGGGAACCGGCCCATGACCCAGCTCAGCGGCGACGAGGCGCTCGTCCATCTCCTCCGCCGAGGCGCAACCGATCACCCGCGCACCGGCTGCCGTCAGCTGCATCACCATCGCGTCGCGCGGCAGGGGCTGATCCTCCACGACCAGGATCGTCCGGCCGGCCAGGTCCGCAGCAGGCACCCCCATCGACTCTCTCCCACCCTGCCTGTCCATCACACCATCCCCGCCCGTGTCCTACGGTCGGCGGATGAACACTTCCAGTGCCGGCCGGCCGTGTCACCACCGCATTGCGGCGGCGGTCGCCGCCCCCATCAGCCCGAGAGCGAGGTGCGGCCCCATGCGGATGGGCAGCATCAAGGCGTCGGTCAACGGCCGCCCAACCGCCTGGACGCGTCGCACACCGTCTATCGCCAGGAGCGCGCCGCCCAGGGCCAGAGTGACGGTCAGGCCGGGCAGGCCGAGCAGGACCGTGACGGCCGCGAGCAGCCGCACATCGCCCGCCCCGAGCGGAGCAACGCCCACGCGGGCGGCGAGCCAGCCGAGGAGCGACAGCGCCGCCAGCACCGCCGCACCGACCGCCACCGCACCGGCCAGCGTGCCCGCACCGAGCGGGGCCAGCCGTGCGGCGGCGAGGCCGGCGAGCAGACCAAGCGCGAGATCCGGAATGACGCCGTGACGGCGGTCGACCCAGCCGATCCACGCCGCCGCGACGGCGACCACGGCCAACTCGCCCGGCGGCAGCGCCGCCGGGCCAGCGAGCGTCTCGGCGACCCCCAACTGTGCGGCCGCCTGGGCGACCTCCAAAATCGTGGCCGCGCTCAACCTTCGACCTCACTCTTGCTCGGCATCGGCGGGCTTCCGCTGGTCAACGAAGGGAGAAAGCGATGTAGGGGTCGGAACCCTGTGTGCCGGTAACGGTGAAGATGGCGCCGGACCGCTGCCCGCCGATGGTCAGGCTCATGTCGATCGAGCCGTTGCCGTCGAGGTCGATGCGCGCCGTGGCGCCCTTGTACCCTTCCGCCCCCGCCATCTCCTCCCAGGTCAGCTTGGACACACCCTGCCGCCACCCCCAGGCGGTGATCCACTCACCCTTAGCAAGGTCCGTCACGGTCGACCAGGTAACGCCGCCGCCGCGGCCGTCGAGGAAGAAGGTGTCGTTGCCCGCACCGCCGGTCAGGAAGTTCGACTCGGTGCCGCCGTCCAGCACGTCGTCACCGGCATCGCCGTCAATGGCGTCGTTGCCGTCGCGGGAATGGATGAAGTCGGCCAGCGGCGACCCGTGCATCGCCTCGTCCGCGCCGTCAAGGTCGGTGATGAAGAGGTTCTGCAGCCAGGACACCGGTCCGACGTAGGGCGTCATCTCGAGTTCGCGCCCCACCCCGTTTGCCATCATCAGGATGCGGCGGCTGGGATCGATGGCGGCCGGCGGCGGTGCCGTCGGCGTGGAGGGGGTGACGGTCGGCGCCAGCACGGACAGCGCGTCGGCGGCGGCGATGCTGCGGTCGGCGAAGGTCAGAAGCTCGACGTTGCGCAGCCGGTCGGTGGCGCCGGCGGTGGTGATGATCAGGTCGTTGCCGTCGCGGGCAATGGTCGCCCCGGACGAGGCGACGCCGAAAAGCGCCGTGTCCGCACCATCGCCACCATCCAGAAGGTTGTTGCCCGAGCCGCCGATCAGGATGTCGTCGCCACCGAGGCCGAGGATCGTGTCGTCGCCGGCGCCGCCGTCCAGCCGGTTGGCGCCATCGGTCACCACCGTGGTGCCGTCGCCGGCCGTTAGGATGCCGGAATCGGTGCCGATGATGCGGTCGTGGCCGCGGCTGCCGACGGCGTTCTCGATCGCCGCGCCGAAGGCGATCTGCACGTGCGGGCCGACCTGGCCCGGCCGCAGATCAAGGTCGATACCCGACCAGGCGGTGAACCATCCGATCGCCGGCAGCGCGTCACCCGGCCGGCGCAAAATTGCGCCCGGCCCCTGCTCGCCTGCCAATGTCACGGTGGCCTGACTGGCGTCGATCGTGTCGGTGCCACCGGCGTCCCAGATAGCCGCTTGCGGAAAACGTCCGTCGAGCCGGTAGACATCGTCGCCGGTGCGGGTCGTCCGGTTCGCGCCATAGAAGGCTTGCAGCACGGCCACGTCGGCCACCATCGGGCCGACCGCGTCGACACGCTGCCCGGTGGGAACAAGGTCGAGCCCCGGCGCGGTGTAGGCCATCATCGTCCAGCCGGTATGCCACGCGCCGTAAGCCGAGCGAGGATCGCCGGCGACCGGTGCCGCATCGCCGCCGTCGAAGGGATGCGTCAAGCCGAGCGCATGCCCGATCTCGTGCTCGATGATGCCGAAGACCTGACCGCCGCGGCTCAGATCATCGGCGACGCCGAAGCGATCGACGTCAAAGCCGACGAGCCCGCTGCTGGTGACTGTCTGGGCAGGAGTCCCGCCGTAGGCGGCGGTGAAAGAGTTGTTGTCGAGAGCCCGATCGTCAATGAAGCGCAGCTGCCCGACGAGCGCGCCCGAGGCCCCGAAGACATCGGTCGGCGCCCCCGTCGTCGTTTCCGTGATCTCCACGAAGGTGAGGTTCGCCACGTCAGCGAAGGACGCCAAGGCCGCCCGTACCGCGTTCCGGTGCCCGGCGTCAAGGGCCGCAGGGTTCTGGACGTCAAGCGGTGCCGCAGGGTAGATCGGCACGGTGCCGTCGTAGAAGCTGTAGGTCAGCACGACCGGAGCCGCACTGGCCTGCGTGCCCCATTTCCCGAAGGGGGCGGACAGCGGCCCGATGACGGCCAGAGCAGGGTCGGTGATGGGCGATGGCGTCACCACGGCGTTGCCGGGCATCACCGCCGGATCGCGTCCGAGCGGCCCGCCATCGACGTCAATCGTTGGGCGCCCGGTCGAGCCGAGCGTGTACACATTGCCGGAAGTGGCGGGAACCCAGGACGTGGCTCCGGTGGTCGGTGCGGTCATGATGGAATCCTGTTCAATCAATGGTCGTTCCACTGTCCCCAGCGTCGACCAAGTATCGAAAGAGGTAAGGGCTGCGACATTTTGTCGCACTATGAGGCACCCTCATGGTTGAGGGGTACGCTGGGAGCGACGTCAGCACTTTTGGAGGGTTTCCCCGTTGCGTCTTAGCAGCGCCACGCCAAAGGTGGAATCGCCGCAGTAAGCCTGTCCGACCGCGATGATGTCGTACGGCGACGGACCGGAAGAATTGGTGGAGCCGGAAACGTTGGCATAGCCGGAATTATTCGAATAGCCGGAGTTATCCGAATAGCCGGACGAGCCGACCTTCAAATTCGAAGCCCAGTCGTAAGCTCCCGTATAGTTGTTGTACATTGTGTTTGCGCGATCCGCGGTGCCGGTGCTGTCCGAGCGCGAGACGGTGACGTTGTTGACCCATTGCCAGGTGTTCAGGCGGGCATCCCAGACTGTGTAGGCCTGAGAGGCAGTCCCTGCGTTGGCGGCATTCGCCACGGTACCGCTGATCTTCGACCCGTCGATGAAGCCGGTGATCTTCGAACCGTCGATGAAGCCGTTGCTGGCCAGCGTTGTGGCTTGGTTCGCCGTCCAGGCCGTTGTAGCGGTGCCGGCATTGGTGGCGTTCAACGCGTTCACGGCGTTTGCCACGTTGAGGCTGGACGCACCGACGTAGCTCCCGTTCTGCAGCAGCGTGTTGCTCTGCCCGGCGGCCTGCACGGCCAGCCCGGTGTTGTCGACGAACTGCCCGCGCCAGCCGTCCCACAGCTTCGACGCGTTCGCCGCGTAGAGGCCGTTGGCGCGCAGCCAATCGGCGCTGCGCTCGGCGCCCGTGCCATCGACCAGCCCGCGGGCCAATGGCAACGCAAAGCCGACCTGCGCCCGCGGCGCCTGCGTCGCGTCCAGTGCCCACAGCGGCGTGGCCGTGCCTGCCACCGCCATCGTGACCGCCCCAATGATGAGCCGCTTGGCCAGAGCCGGCCGAGCCGCCCGCGTCTTCCGTGCTACCATCGCCACCTCCCTGCGCTGCAACCGCATATTGGGTTATGCAGGCCTAAACCTTGCTTTTGCCGGACAGCGCGCGGCATCAAAGCGCGCACAAGCCACACAAGCGCTCATAAATACAACCTTGACCAGCGCGGTTCCAGACGCTTACGAGCATTTTCGGATCACCAGCACCCGCATCACGTCCGCCGGCACCGGCGTCGTCCAGCCCGCGGGAGTGCGCACGTCGACGCCGATCTGCCAGGCTGGAGCGCCGCCCGACGTGGTCGGCGTCGCGTAGGCCTGCGCAGCACTCCAGGACGTGCCGACGTTGTCCGCGGCGAGATGGGAAAACGCGACGTGGATCTCCGGCGTGAGCCCGGACGGGCAGGTCGGCTGCGGCAGGACCTGGCCGGCACGCGCCGAGGTGACGTCGTAGACGGCCTGCGACAGCCGCTTGTTCAGCGCCTGCACCGTGCCGTCCGGCACGGTCAACGCCGGCGTGCCGGCCGGCAGCCCCGAACCGACGGTCAGCGTCCCGCCGATGTCGAGATGGTCGCCGTTGCCGTTGCGGTACTGCCCAGCGATCAGCCGGTTGAGGAATTCCAGCATGGCGTCGGTGAGCGAGGCACGCTGCGCGACCTCCGCCGCCGTGAAGCCGACGACCAGGTCGTCGCCGCCGGCAGTTGGGACGACGCCGTTGGGATCGGCCGGGCAGGCCGTCTCGAACACGCCGTTCGGCCCCGCCGAGACCACGAGCATGGTGATCTCCGTGGCGTTGGTCGAGGCGCGCCCAGGGTCAATCAGGTCGGGGGCGGTCATCGCCGACCCATAGTTCCAGGCGCAGTAACCGAGCGGCCGCCCCCAACCGTCGACCTTGCCGGCCGCGGAGATGGGCGGGATCAGGCCACCTCCGGCCGGCCCGCCGACGCCCAGGCGCATCATCGGCGTCTCGCGGAAGCCGTCGCCGTCGGCATCCCCAGCTTCGGCGGCCAGGCGCTGCGCCGTCTGCATCACCAGCTGGCTGCTCTGCTGGTGGCGCAGCAGCTTCATCATCTCGCCCTGCTGCGCGAAGATCTGCCCCGTCATGACCGTCGTGCCCACCGCGACCAACGCCGCGATGAGCACGACACCGAACGGGCCGACGCCTACGGCACCCTGCGGCGCGGGCCGGTGCGGCACCGGTGCCGCGGAACGGGCAAGGGTCCCTGCGATCATCGCACGATCCACACGGTAAGGGTGCGCGCGGCCGTGTCGACCGACACCTCGACGTTGCCGAGCTGCTGCGCGACGCGGGCCAGGGTGTTGACCGACGCCCCGGCGGCCGCGACGGCCACGACCCGCACGCCGCTGGCGTCGTTGCTGTAGGTCCAGCTGTAACCGGCCACCGCCGGCTGCAGGAACAGGCCGTAGCTGCCGCCCCACAACGGGCGGCGCGCCGCCGGGGCGCCCGGGCAGAGCAGACCCCCGAGTGCCACGCCCGCCCCACCGGGAAAAGCCGGTAGGCCGCCAACGCCGTTGCTCCCGGCCGGATACTGCTGCGTGCAGCTCTGCAGCACCGTGCGGATCGCGTTGATCTGCACCATCAGCTTGTCGGCGGCGCCACGCTCGCCGAGCAGGCTCGCCGGCTGTGCGGGTCCGCGCGACAGCCAGACACCGAGGCCGAGGGCCAGGATGACCGCGGCCAGCAGGATGAAGAGCGGGCCGACGCCCGGCGCACCGGGCGGCCGGCGCGGCCCGGCGCCGCCCTGTGCGCGAGCGCTCATCACTGCACCGCAACGACCTTGTAGTAGAAGAAGGTGCCGTCGGAGCTGCCCAGGCAGCCCTCGTCGCGACCCGTGGTGAAGTTGGCCGGGTTGGCGGTCGCGGTGAGATCCAGCGTGACGGCGCCGACGCCGGTCGCGGCGCCGAGCCCGGCGGTGGCGTTGGCCGCCGTCACGTTCGAAGCGGTCGGCACCGCCGCGGTCGGCGAGACGCTCCATTTCGCGGCGTTGAGCTGCTGGCACACCGCCTGGCGCACATTCGGCAGAACCGCGACGTACAGGCCGCTGCCCGAGCCGATGCCGGTGATGTTGGCCTGCATCCGCTGCCAGGTCACCGGGTTCGCCCCGACCGTGGCGGCCACCAGCGCGGAGGTCTGCTGCGCCGGCTGCGCCAGATAGCCCTCGCTCGCGTTGAAGAGGCCGATCGAGGTCGAGGTCCGCGCCGCCGTGTCGAAGGTGATCTGGTTCGGCAGGAAGCTGTCGCGCATCATCGCGGCGCCGAAGGCGCCGGCCACGGCACTGCCGGTCTGCTGAAGCGCGGCCGCCTCCATGCGCGCGGTGTTCTGCGTCATGCCCGCAACGCTGACGTTCGGTGACCGGCTCAGGTAGATGCCGATGCCGACGAGCAGGACCAGCCCAAGCAGCAGCAGCGCCACCGGCCCGACGCCCGCCTCGCCCTGAACAGGGCGGGCCGGCGCGTTCGCCATAGTTTCCATCTCACTTCCCCTTCGTTCGCGTGCGCACCGCGTAGCCCTTCACCTTCGCGGCCACGAGCGGCCGGCATTCCGGCCCGATGCACATCGTCTCAATGCTCCATTGGGTGTCCGGTGCGGCCAGGGCGACCTCCTGCAGCGCGGCCAGCAGCGCCGGCTGCAGCTCCAGCCGCTCGCCGGTCACCGCCAGATGCGTCGTGGTCGGCTCGACCTTGAGCCCGCCCGTCAGGTAGGGCTGCACGGTCTCGGCGATCCGCTTGTAATCGGCGGCCGGCAACGGCTCGCGCGTCAGCTGCAGCGGCTGCGGCTGGAGTTCCCGGGCGGCCGAGACCACCGCCTGCAGATCGCCGGCCGCCGTCAGGCGGTCAACCGCGCCGTAGCCGAGGCCCAGCGCCAGCAGCCACATGACCGCCCCCACCACGACGAGGTCGAATTCCTTCAGCATGGTTTCGATCATCAGCGCTCTCCCGAGACCGTCGCGATCAGCGCCCCCGGCCGGCCGGGAGCGGCGGACAGCCGGATGCCGCTGCCAAACCGTCGCAGCGTCTCGGCGTTGGCCCAGTCCGGCACCACCGCCGTCCAGCTCCAGCGCCCGTCGTCGGTGACCTCGTAGCGCAGCAGGTAGGCGGTCTCGCCGAACACCTGCTTCAGCTCGCGCAGGCGCTGCATGCGGGCGAGGTGCAGCAGCAGCGGCTGGCGCACCGCGTCGGCGAGCTGGCTTTCCAGCGTGCGCGTGTAATCCGTGCTCTGGCTCTCCAGCAACGCCCGTTGCTCCAGCAGCGTGCCCTGCCAATAGGTCGCGCCGACGGTGGCCGCGGCGGCGACCACGGCGGCGGCAGCACCGCTCGCGGTGATGAGCAGACCAAGGCGGCGGCGGTGGCGGATCTGCGCCAGCCGGTAGGGCACCCACTCCTCGGCCGCCCCCGGATCGGCGGAGATCATCTCCACGCTGCGGTCGGCGGCGAACACCTGCGCTTCGCGCTCGGTGCCGAGCGACAGCTGCAAGGCGCCGGCGCGCACCACGACCACGGCGACATTGCCGTCGGCGAGCGGGGCGGCGTAGCCGCGATCGCCCCGGTGCAGCGGGTGCCCGGGCAGCGCCTGGGCCAGCGGCGTGCGCGCCAGCAGGCCGCCGTCGGGCGCAAAGCGGGCGCCGGGCGCCGCGAGATAGGCCACCTGATGGTCGTGCCACCGCGACACCAGCCAGATGTCCTCGGACTGCAACAGCTTGACGGCGTCCCAATAGGCGGTCTCCGCCGCGTCGCCCGGCTTCGGGCAGGGCAGCGACCGCGCGACGATCAAGTCCGGGGTGTAGAGGACGCTGTCGTCGGCCGAGCGCTGCGCCTCGCGCACGCGCTGCGCGACCGTCCAGGCGCCGGCGGTCCCGGCGCCGCGCCCCCGGCGCAGCTTGTCACCGAGCGCCGCGATCACGGCTGGCCTCCCGGCGTGACGCCGGTGCTGCTGTCGACCATACCGTTCATGTCGGCCATGGACAGCTGGCTCTGCACGATCCCGAGGTAGAGAACCATGATGATCACCGCGGTCATGAGCACGACCATGGCCACGCTGATCGCCCGGACGAGCCGCCGCGACGACCGCTCGGTCGCCTCCTTGCGGTCCTCGCCGAGCTGCAGCAGCGCGCGGCCCAGATCGGGCGTTGAGGATTGGTTGGCGAGCAGGGGAAAGCCTTCCCAGGGGTGCAGCAGCCCTTGCGCCTGCACGAGGATTTCCGCCCCCGACAGCGCGGTGATCTCGCCGAGTTGCTTCACCGCCGCCCAATAAGCGCGCACCGGACCGACCGGCGCCGACCCCAGCACCACCTGCAGCGCCTGCTGCCAGGGAATGCCGCTGGTGAGCAGGCGCCCGAAGATGCCGAGGGTCTCGGCCAGGCCGAGATCGGCCGCCACTTCGCGCAGCATCGGCACGCGCATCAGCACCTGCCCCGCCCCCGCCTCCAGAGCGGTGCCCGTCGCCCGCAGGCCGACGTACAGAAAGGCGAACAGCCCGGAGGCCACGCCGAGCAGGAGCAGCACGGCACGGTTGATGGTGCGGCAGAGGTCGACGGCGGTGAGGAACTCCAGCTTGGCGGCACTCGACGCGCTCGCGGCCTGGTCGGCCAAGCCGATGATCATGTCGAAGCCGGAGGCCTCCAGCCACATCACCAGCGACATCGCGCCGAGGAACTCCATCGCCACCAGGCTGAGCTGCGAGGCGGCCATGGCGTACAGCTTCTGCCGCGTCTCCAAGTAGTCGTGCAGCGCCCCGATGACCTCGCGGATCTTGGTCTGCGCGCCGGCGGCGAGCAGGCCGAGAATGGGCGCGTCGAAGATGCCGGTGAGGCTGGCCGCCTCGACGAAGTCGCCGCCGTTGGCCAGCACGTCGAGCGCCGGCTGCATTTGCGTGCGCTTGGCCGGCTGCATGGCGAAGGAGAGGTCGATCGTGCGGGACAGCGCCCGCACCGGGCTCTCGCCGGCCTGAATGAAGGAGCCGAACGCGCGCAGGAAGCCGATGCGCTCGGCGGAGAGGATCCACTGCCGGTCCAGCGGCGTGCGCGGCCGCCAGCGGACGCGGTGCACGACGGCGTCGGCCGGCAGCGTCTCCAGCGCGTCGCGCTCCTGCGCGGCGAAGATGATGCGCCGCTCGTGCCGCCGGCCCTGGCGCCCCGGCACCGAGAAGTGGACGACGAAGTAGCCCACCCGTCGCTTGCGACCGTCGTGCAGCATCACGCCCCCGCCTGTGCCGCCGCTTTCAGCGCCTGCCCCAGCATCGGCACGGCGGTCGCCGCGTCGAGCCGGCCGCCGCGCACGAGTTCCGCGACGAAGTCGGCGCGGCGGTGCCAGGTGAGCCCTTCGAAGGGCGCGCCGGACTCCAGCCGCCGCGACAGCGAGAGATCGCTGAGCGCCGACACCAGCTCGGCGCGCGCCTCCGGGGCGATGATCAGGGCGTCGGGCACCAGGACGCGGCCGCGGTAACCGCGGTGCTCGCAGCGCGCGCAGCCGCCTTCGCGCGGGTGCGCGATCTCAAAGAGCGCCGGCACGCCGAAACGCTGCAGCACCTCCTGCCACTCGCTGGGCAGTGCCCGCACTTGCCGCTTGTCACCGCAGTACTCGCACACGGTGGTGGTCAAGGTGTGGTTGACAATGAGGCGGGTGTACAGGCCGAGCACGCTGGCCGCTTCCTGCCGCGCCGTGCCGGTCGGCGGCGCCAGCAGCATCAGGCGGCGCAGCGAGGAGGGTGAATCGTCCGCGTGCACGGTGAAGACCAGGGTGTTGCCGGCGTCGGGCACGCGCACCGCGTAGCTGAGCATCTCGCCGTCGCGGATTTCGCCGACGCCCACCACGTCCACATCCTCGCGCAGCGTCTGGCGCAGGTGTTCAAGGTAGCCCAGCCCACCGGGGCGCGTGTCCACCTGCTTGTGGACGACGAAGGGGATGCGCTGCTCGACCGGATCCTCGATGAGCGTGATGCGTCGGCGATACCGGGCCAGCCGCATGACCATCGCGCGCATCGCGGTCGACTTGCCGGTGTTGACCGCCCCGGTCATCATGGCGATCTGGCCCTGTCGTCCGGCGTCGGCGCAGCAGCGCTCGGCCTCCGCCAGGATCGGGCCGTAAGCGCCGTACACGTCGTGCAGCGTCCGCATCGCGGCCGGGTCGTTGAGGCGCAGGACGACGATCTGCCCGCCAAGTTGCGGGGCCGCCGACAGGCGCGCCTCGATCTGCCGGCCTTGGTAGACGAAGGTCAGGCGGCCGTCGAAGTTGGAGCGGATGTCTTCGGTGTCGATGTTGGCGCGCTCGCGCACCACCGAGCAGATACGGTGCAAAAAGCCCGGAGCCACCGGATAGGCCAGCACGAGGTCGCGGTCGACGCGGTATTCGATGCGGCTTTCCAGCTCGGACTCGGCGCAGTTCAAATGAATGTCGGTGGCACGGCGCTCCAGGGCGTCGACGAAGATCTCGTTGACGAGCCGGGACACCGCGGCCTGCTCGACCGCCGTGCCGTCGCGCTGCATCTGGCGCAGCCGCATCTCGATGGTGCCGGTTCCGCCGCCGCTGTCGCGCGCCAGGGCCAGGGTCTCGGAGACGTCCGCCGCGATGCGCTCGACCCGGTCGACCTTCAGCCCGGCGTTGCGGGCGCCCTCGGCGAGGATGTCCTGAACCGCCGGCGTCAGCGCCTCCGCCGAGGTGACGCTCAGCACGCCGTTCTTCAGCCCTTGATAGCGCACCGTCCGCCCGGTCAGGCGCACGCCGGCGAGCAAGCGGTTGAGGTCGGCCTCGGCGCCGAGGAAGGAGGTGCGGATGCCGCAGTCCTCCAGCGCGCTCTGCAGGATGCGCGCGCTCGCGAAGCCGTAGCGGAAAATGAGGTCGGGCAGCGAATGATAGACGCCGCGCGCCAACAGCGCGCGGTGGAAGGTGAGAACGAAGTCGAGCTCCTCGCGCGAAATGACGCAGCGCTCCAGCAGCGCCTGGCCGATCTCCTCGGCGGCGGCCGGCGCGTCGCTCATCCCCAGCTGCGTTTCTGCCGGCCGCGTGTCTTCGATCGCGCTCATCGCCCGGCCCCCGTCAGCGGAACGTCGCCACGGTCGGCGGCTTGGGCGCCGCGACGGCGGGCCCGCCGGACGCCGCGGTCGCCGCGCCGCTCGCCGCGGC
>Ga0065721_10051853_pt1 | contig 13374 bp, 9 predicted proteins | sample Mesricmetagenome_FD_59108 | JGI IMG/M metagenome (GOLD analysis project Ga0065721, IMG submission 59108) | Mesophilic microbial community from rice straw/compost enrichment Sample: eDNA_1 v2 (version 2) | ecosystem: Engineered > Solid waste > Grass > Composting > Bioreactor | place: USA: Davis... | reverse complement strand
GGTGCTGTCGAAGCCGGGGTCGTCGAGGGGCAAGGCCAGCAGGTACTTCCAATCCAGGCGGGCTCGCACCGCATCGGCGGCGTCGCGATCCGACAGGTTCTCGGCGAACTGGAGCAGGGTGACGAGCGCCAGCCGCCACCGTGCTTCGGCCGGGCGACTGCGCGTGGAGAACAGCCGAGCAAAACGGGTGCCGTCGAAGACGGGCCCAAGGCTGTCGCCCACATCCATCAGTAGGCAACCGCGGGGAAACGCCGCCCGGGCAACCTTGGCCGTTTCCTCGGGCACGGCAGTGGCCAAGTTGGGACGAAGGGACATGGCTGGTGTCCTTCCGGAGGGGCAAAACCTCTTCAACCCGAGCAGTCCGCCACCATCGCAAACCCCCGGAGCATTTCGCCAGCAGTGTCAAACTCGCGAATGGACCAGTTTGACGTGTCGCCTGACAGCTTTCGCAGCGCCATCTTGAACTCTTACGATACGGACTACGCGAGCAATCGGCCAGGGTGGGCATCTCCCGCTTCGGCCTCAACGCTGCCGTTCTTCTTGCCGGGGTTGACCACACCCAGATCAACGCGGGCTGGTTCACCATCGCCTGATGCCTGAAGTTCGCGCTGCCGGACCTTCGGTCCGTTTGCGATTTGCTCGAGCGTTAAGACGAAGACGGCGCTGTTCCCGGCGGTTCCGCCTTGCGGATCAAGTCAAACTTCATCAAGTGGACGAGGCTGCGCAGCAGCAAAAGCCGGCGCTCCTCCGGAACGAGGGCCATGGCTTCGGCCACCGTGCGGCCGGGCGGATCCAGGGCGTCCAGCACCAGGACGAGGTCAGTGGCCGGCGACAGGATGCCGCGCGCCGGGGAGTTGAGCGGGTCAGCGTGCAGCGCCGCCAGGATGTCCGTCAAGGCCGCCCGGGTCAGGCCGGCGGTGCGCACCAGCCGCTGCCCTGGCTCCAGCTTGTGGGTCGGGTAGGTCTGGAACATCCGCAGGGGATCGGGGCGCATCGGGTTGCCGTCGCTGCCCGGCCGTCGCGGCGCGCGCTCTTGGGCATGGCGGCGGATGTCGGAAAGCTTGCCCCAAATGTCCAGGTACTGCGGGATGATGGCCTTCCAGTCGAACATTGTGACGGCGCGGGCGCGCGCCACCTCGCCCATCCGCTGCCGCAGGCCGGCGTCGGCGGCCAGTCGCGCGTAGGCCTCGGCCGCTGCCTCCACATCGACGGCGGTGACCTGGGACGTGCGGCCGATGTAGTGGTCGTAGTTGTCGAGGCCGGCCGCATAGCGGTCGGCGAAATCGGCGCCGGCGCCGGGCGGCGGCAGGAGGGTCGGCACCCGGAAGCCGTCCACCCCGTCGCGCACCGTCTCGCGGTAGCCGTTCCAGTCGGTGACGACGCAGGGCAGCCCGGCCGCCATCGCCTCGACCGGGGTGATGCCGAAGGTTTCCTGGATGTTGTCCACCAGCGAGGTGAACAGGTCGGCGGCGGCCCAGACGCGGGTCCGCACCTCCGGCTTGCGGCCGTCCAGGAAGATCGCGTTGACGCTGGGGCAGTAGCGCCGGGCCCCATCGGCGAAGGCGCCGGCGATGGCCTCGTTGCCGAACCAGCCGGCCTGGATCAGGTGGATCCGCTTTCCGGTCCGCCGGGCCGCCCGCTCCAGCGCCATGTACATGGAGATGGGGTGCGCCTTGGCGTGAAAGCTGAGGCGGCCCATGAACAGCACCGCGACCTCATCCTCGCCGATGCCGAGTGCCGCCCGTTCCGCGGCGCGCACCGCCGGGGTGAAGCGGAAGGCCTCCGTGTCTACGCCGAGCGGAATAACCGGAAGATGCGGCAGCGGCACTTCGGCGGCACCCATCCGGTCGCGCAGGTAGTCCGCATAGGGCAGCAGCACCGCCTCCACCGAGGAGCGGGCCGCCCAGGAGGTGCAGATCACCGCGTCCCAGGGCTGCAACGGCCCGATCGCCAGGGCTCCCAGGTTTTCCGGGGTCTCCGACGTGGTGTGGGTGACGCCGCACAGGCTGTAGGCCCGCTGGTCGCGGGACCGCCGGCGCCAGGCGAAGTGGTCGATTGCCGGCCCCGGCAGGAACAGGCAGCCCACGGCAGCCAGCCGCGACGGTTCGGCCGTCGGGTAGAAGGCCACCGGCCGTCCCGGCGCATGGCGGGCGGCCAGATCCACAAACAGGCGCGTCAACTCCGGCGCGTCGGCGTGGCAGGCAAAGCTGTCCAGTCCGGAATGCCGGAAGAAGCCGATGAGAAAGGATTCCCCCGCCACATGGCGGCCCTTCAGGTCTGCCCGCGCGGTCTCGTAGCCTTCAGGGTGGAAATAGATGGCGGCATTGGACACGGGGGCGGACGTCCTGAGGAAGAGTTGCGGGGAAGGACGGCTTCCAGGCGATGCGGTTGCAGGAGGGTGGAATCCCTGACCGGAGAGTAGCGGGACGGGATGCTCCGGGCAACGCTGGCGAACGCGCGGCCCTGTCCTGCACGCGAAACCCGGTCCTTCGGCCGGGCACGCCTGTCGGGATTTCGTTTGGAAGCCCTAAGGCAAAGCCTTCGATGCAAAGCAATGCCGCGACGCTATGTCATGTCGGGCTCGTGGAGCGCACCCCGGCTGTGAGACAGGGAATCACGGAACTCGCTGATGGGCTCCGGTTGTGGCTGATGCACAGCAGCCACAACCGGAGCGGCGAAATCGCCTCGAACTCAACCGACGGCTTGTAGCCGATGGCGGAGTGGAGGCGGGATCGATGGTAGACGTTCTCCAGAAACTCAGCCATCGCCTCGTGATCTGCCCCTGGGTTGGCGGACGCCTCGCTTGGATCGTATGATCCGTGAGGAGGTGTTGGATGGGACAAGGGAAACGGCGGTTTTCATGCCGGACTTCAAAGCGCAAGCTGTCAAGCTGGTCACCGAGGGCAATCACCCGATCAGCCAAATTGCCGCTGACCTCGGGATCGGAGAGATCCTGCTGGGCCACTGGCGCCGCGACCACGAGGAGCAAACGGCACCAGCATCACATAGCCAAGCCGCCATGGAGAACAGAAACTCCATGGAAGAAGAGCTTCGACGCCTGCGTCGTGAACATGAGCGGCTGCGTTAGGAGCGCGATTTCTTAAAAAAGGTGGTAGCGATCTTCTCGGAGGGGCCGAAATGAAGTATCGCCCCTGATTGAGCAGCATCGGTCTCAATTCCGCGTCCGCTGGATGTGCGTGGCGCTTGGTGTGTCACTGAGCGGCTATTATGCTTGCTGGGCTTACCAGAAACTGTTGGCCAAACACGGCATGCTCTGCTCCATGAGCCGCAAGGGGAACTTCTGGGATTGTGAGTATGTCAGTGTCGTCCGGTGGGCCTGACCCTTATCTGGGATTGACCTCGTGTCATGGCATTGACGTGTTGGCCCACCGGACGACGCCTGGCGATCGAGCGGAACGTGACCTCATAGGAGCTTGAGGCCGGACGTCCCGTCACTGCCCCAACCGAGAGCTGGTTTCACACGCTCAAGACCGAGCAGGTCCACCATCGCTGCTATCAGACCAGGCAGGAGGCCATGCTCGATATCTTCGAATAAGTCGAGGCATTCTACAATCGACACGCCGCCATTCGGCGCTCGCCTATATGACCTCCGCTCAGTTCACGGCCGCCAAGCAGGCCGCCTGAGCTATCCCGGGTGCCTACCAAATCCGGGACCGATCATCCGTAGTTGGCCCGTCACGGCCGTCCGGCAAAGTGGAAAGCCAAGAGGGCGCCGGTTCGGGCGGTAACGTTTCCGCGCGCCCGTGGCGATGCACGCCCGACCCCACGCAGCCCGCCCGGTACCTCACGGCGCCAGACGTTTACCCATTGATGCACCAGCGTCGTTCTGATTCAGAACTCCTCGGCCAGTGCCCCAGGGCTTTCCTCTGCCATATAGCGCTCGACAACCGCAAGCTTGATCTCTAGCGAATGACGGCGCGCTCCTCGAACCTCCATAGTGGATCGAATCTGACGCCCGTTTCGCTTTGTTGACGTTCTCGATGATGCGGTCGGGGTCGGCAGTCCAGACGAAGCGCTTGGCCGTCCAGTTGTGCTCGGCAATGAAGCGGTGGATGGCAGCCTGCAGGTCCACGATGCCGCGGAAGCTGCCCCGGCGCAGGCGTTTGGTCGTCAGCTTGGCGAAGAAGCCCTCCACCGCGTTCAGCCAGGATGCTGAGGTCGGTGTGAAGTGGAAGACCCAGCGCGGGTGCTTCTCCAACCAGGCGCGGACTCTCGGGTGCTTGTGGGTGGCGTAGTTGTCCAAGATCACATGGACCACCTTGCCGACCGGCACCGCCGCCTCGACGGCGTTGAGGAAGCGAAGGAACTCCTGATGCCGATGGCGCGCGGCACACTGGCCGAGCACGGTGCCGTCCAGCACATTCAGCGCCGCGAACAGTGTTGTCGTGCCATGCCGCGTGTAGTCGTGGGTATGCGTGGCAGGTTGACCCTTGGCCAGCGGCAACCCCGGCTGGGTGCGCTCCAGGGCTTGGATCTGCGATTTCTCGTCCACCGAGAGCACCAGGGCATGCTGCGGTGGGTTCATGTACAGCCCGACCACGTCCTGGACCCGCTCGGCGAACTGCGGATCGCGGGAGAGCTTGAAGGTGCGCACCCGATGCGGTTTGAGGCCGTGGGCGCGCCAGATCCGCTGCACGCTGCCGACGCTCACCCCGCTGGCCGCCGCCATGGTCCGGCTGCTCCAGTGCGTCGCTTCGCCGGGCGGCTCCTGGAGCGTCATCTCGACCACGCGCTCGACCACATCCGGAGCCAGGGCCGGAATGCGCGACGGCCGCGTCTTGTCGCGCAGCAGTCCCTCCACGCCCTGTTCCTGAACCCGGCGCTGCCAGCGATGGACGGTGGGCAACGACACACCGACATCGTGAGCGATGGCACCGTTCAGGCGCGAGCCGTCGCTCAGCAGCGCGATCCGGGCGCGCGGCACCAGCTTCTGTGGGGTGTTGCCGTTGCGGACGAGATCCTCCAGCCGATACCGGTCGGCGGGAGCAAGCTTCAGGTCAATGGCCCAGCGAGAGACATCCATCTCCCGCAGCGTGCCGACATCCCTTGTAGAACGTAACCCCCTGTTCGACTCGCGCCAATAGGACAGTCTCCTTGGCCAACTGTCCGTAATTTACCGTCTCACATTCGGGGGCCCCACTCGTACGGCGGTATACCGAAAAGTAAAATTACGAGTTTTATTGTACCGCGTCGGCAACTTCGATTTTGAGAACGGTGACCGCATCGCGCTGTCGGTCGGCACCGACTGGACGGCCTTCGTTGACGCCGAGGGCGCCTGGATCGGCTTCAGCCCCAACGCCGCCGTGCTGCTGGCCGGTGTCGATCACACCCAGGTCAACGCGGGCTGGTTCACCGCCGCGTAACGTCTGGGACGGTGCGGGCGCGGCGGTCAACCGCGCCCGCCATTCGTCAGCCTTTCAGCCAGATGGCCAGATAGCTGGTGGCATCCACCGTGCCCGGCGCCATCGTCAGCGCCCCGACGGCCTTGCCGCTCAGCGTCAGGCTGGCGTCGGTGCCGCCATCACCGTTGAGGTCGATGTGGGCCGTCGCTCCCTTGAAGCCGTCGGCTCCTTCCATGTCCGCCCAGGTGAGGGTCGAGACGCCCGGCTGCCAGCCCCAGACGGTGACCGACTCACCCACCTCCAGGTCCGTCACGGTCGACCAGACCGGTTCCCCGCTGCGGGCATCGAGAAAGAAGGTGTCGCGGCCGGCGCCGCCGATGAGGAAGTTGGAGCCGGTGCCGCCGTCCAGAACGTCGTCGCCGGCCCCGCCGTCGATGCCGTCCGTGCCGCCCAGGCTGTTGATGAAATCGTTGCCGGCGCTGCCGATGATGGCTTCGCCGTCGTCGCTGCCGATCCACTGCCATTGCAGGTTCTGCACCGGCCCGGCGTAGGCCGCGGCTTCCTGCATCAGATACGAGCCGGCCGTGGTGTTGGCGACCGTGTAGAAGGTGTCGGCCACCGTCCCCGGCGTGGCGTTCAGGTTCAGGGCCAAGGTCATGTCGCCGAACGACAGCTGTTCGATGCTGCGCAGGGTGTTGGTGCCCTGCGGACCGATCACCGTCACCTCGCCCGCGCCGGTGTGCCGGATGCTGTAGGAGGATGGCGGGTTGTCGAACACGGTCGTGTCGATCCCGTCGCCGCCGTCCAGAAGGTTGTTGCCCGCCCCGCCGTACAGGGTGTCGTTGCCGGCCCCGCCATACAGGGCGTTGTCCCGGTCGTTGCCGATCAGGACGTCGTTCCCGGAGCCGCCGATCGCGTTTTCGATCCAGCAGTCGTAGGCGATGCCGAGCGTCCTCGGTTCCAGGAAGAGGCCGGAGATCCAGGCCGGCCCCAGGTCGCTGTAGGAGCCCGGACGGAGGTCGATCCGCGCATCGCTCGTCTGGTTGGCCCAACTGATGGTGTCGTTTCCGCTGCCGTCCCAGATCGTTTCGAAGATCGCCTGCCCCGGCTGCCAGGAATACACGGTGTCGCCGGCGTTGGTCGCGTGATTGGCGCCGTACAGGTGTTGGATGGCGGCGATGTCGTCCACCATCGGCGTGGAGGCGAAGCGGTCCTGCCAGTAGCCCAGCGACGGTGGGGCTCCGACGAAGGACCGGTAGCTCATCACCGTGTAAAGCTGGCTGTCGACGCTGACCGGGGCGCTGGGGAAGGCGCCCGCGTCCTCGTGCGTGTGCTTCAGGCCGAGGGCGTGTCCGATCTCGTGCACGGCCGTGAGATAGGCGTAGGAGCCCACCGCCCAGGACAGGCCCGGATCGGCGAAAAGGCTGCCGAACCAGACATCGCCCCCGTCGGGCAGGTCGGTCCCTGGCATGATCGTGTAGGCGGTCTGCGGGGAGGCGCTTGCCCCGAAACGCAGGTCGCCGCAGGCGGTGGCGGTGTCGGCAACCTCGGTGCAGGTGATGTTCGCCACCGCCGTCCAGACCCCGAGCGCTTGGCGGATGGCCGCCTCGGCCGTGGCGGACAGGGCCCAGGCGCTGCCCGGATCCGGCGTCATGTAGCCGTCCCGGTAGACGGAGGTTCCGGCCGAACCGAAGGAATAGGTCAGCGTGACGCCGGATCCGGGCAGCGCGCTCGCCCCCCATTTGTAGCCGGAGAGCAATGAATCAATGGTGATGTTACCACTTGCGGAAATCGAAGATACGGGAAATGCGTAATCCGGAGCGCTCATTGCCCGATATCCTGAAATGAATTGGGCGCCTGTACGGCAAGGTCCGCTTCATTTCAGAAAGGCAGTGATGGCCTTCAATTAACTCATGGAGCTATTAATCCAAATATATCTACGTGAAATAGATTAGGGCATAGGAGAGTTTTTTCTTTACTTTAGCGATCGATGGCCGCTTCGGGACTTAGCTCCGCCGAAGAGCGGAAACGGATGGGGTGCGCCATGGCGCGCGCAGGCACGGCCGGATGGCGCGGCCGAGCCCCCCGGGAGTTACCTAGGGAACTTCAGCCGGCGCACACGGGTGCTGCGGATTGGGCTGCGGATTAAATTGGGAACCGTCAGGCGGGAACGGTCAGGCGAACGCGTTCTCGACCAGCTCGCACAGCATGTGGCCGGCGGCGATGTGCATTTCCTGGATGCGCGGGGTGTCCGTGGACGGAACGCACAGGCAGACGTCGCACAGGTCCTTCATCCGCCCTCCGCCGGCACCGGTCAGGCCGATGGTGCGCATGCCGATGGCGCGCGCCGCCTCCAGGGCGGCGACGACGTTCCGGCTGTTGCCGCTGGTGGAGATGCCGACGAGCACGTCCCCCGACCGCCCGAGGCCGCGCACCTGACGGGCGAACACCTCGTCGTAGGAGTAGTCGTTGGCGATGGCGGTGAGGGCGGAGCTGTCCACCGTCAGGGCCAACCCCGCCAGCGGCGCGCGGTCCTTCAGATAGCGGCCGGTGAGTTCCGCCGCGAGGTGCTGGGAGTCGGCCGCCGAGCCGCCGTTCCCGCAGAACAGCACCTTGCCGCCGGCCCGCAGGCCGGCGGTCATCAGACCGGCCGCGGCCACGATCATGTCGGCCTGTTCGGCAAAAACCGTGAAATTCCGGGACGTCTGGAGGAAAGCGTCGCGGACGCGGTCGGCTGCGGATGCGGTCATGTCCGATTCCGAAGAGTGGGGCAAAGGCGGGCCGCCGGAATGGCGGGGCCGGCGGCCGCACCATACGACAGGGCCGCGGCTGGACGCCACCGCGCTCTTCGGATGCCTTTCAAAGGATGCCGCTCAGAGAATGCCCCTCAGAGAATACCGATGCGCTGCCACACGGGCATCTTTTCGGGCAGCCGGCTGGCCAGCACGGCGGTGATGCGGGCGCGCATGCCGTCCGGGTCGGTAATGGGGGAGCCGTCCTCGGCGAACACGGCCCGCCCGAACGCCTGCAGCGTCTCCGCCGCAAAGTTGCTGAGGGCCTGCGCGTCGAGCGGCTGCCCGGTCAGCAGGCCGGCGAGCACGAGGCGTTCCAGCGTGTCGGATGGCAGGCTCTGGCCGACGACCGGTGCAGCCAGATGGAGCAGGCTCTCGTCGATCACCATGCGCCGGGCGATCGCCGCGTTGAGCCGGCCGGCGGCGGCGCGGCCCTCGTCGAACGGCACGGCCACGGGATGCGCCTGATAGGCCGACACCAGCAGCGCCATGAAGCGCGACAGGGTCCCGAAGTCGTGCCGTGCAAGCTCCGGTATCGCCTCGATCTCGGCGAGGCTTGGCGTGCCCGCGGCGAGCGCGTCGAGGACCGGCAGGCCGAGCGATGGATCGTGGCGCAATTCGCCCAGCGGGACGGGGACCGCCAGACTGGCCTTCTCGCGCGGGATCATCAGGGTGAAGCGCAGCCGCCGCAGCTCCGCCGCCGTTTCCCGCGGGGACATCCGTTCCGGCCCGCGGACGAAGATGTCGCGGCGGAACACCTGATTCACCGCGATGTCGCGCGCTGTCTCGGCCAGTGTGGGATCGGTGATCTCCGCCAGGATGGCGCGCAGCGCCGGGCGCACCGCGAGGTCGTCGAAGTTCTGCGTGATGGTGGCCGAACAGCCGTAGGAGAGCTTGGCCCGCGCCAGTTCCTTCGCCACCTGGGCGTGGCCCAGCGGTTCCCAATGGGCGTTCAGGTATTCGTGGGTCAGATAGCGGCGGTCCTGCGCGGCCATGGCCTCCAGATGTTGGCCGGCCGCGGCGTTGACCGCGAAATAGCCGGCGCCGGCCTCGTTCATCCGGTTGAGGAAACCCAGCGCGGCGTCGAACTGGTGGTCGCTGCGGGCCGGGTTGGCCGCCGCGTGCGCCAGGATCAGCTTCTGCAACGGCACCAGCGGCGCCCAGCCCGGCAGGCTGTTGTAGCTGAGATAGACGACGCCCCCCGGCTTGAGCCGGCGCTCCAGGATGTCGACCACGGCTTGGCGGTTCTCGGGGCTGATCCAGCTGTAGACGCCATGCAGGGCGATGAAGTCGTAGCCTTCATCGCCGTTGCCATTACCATTGCCATTACCACTGCCATCGTGCGCCGGCACGCCCTCGGCGGCGATGTCCTGGAAGCTGCGCTCGCGGAAGACGACGTTGGTCAGCCCCGCGTCCTCGGCAAGGCGGCAGGCGCCCGCGATGTGCAGCGGGTTGAAGTCGATGCCGACGAACCGGCCCTGCGGATGGGTCGCGGCCAGGATGTTCAGGGTCATCCCCTGCCCGCAGCCCAGTTCGCAATAGCGGAAGGGCCGGTCGATGCGCGGCGGCCGGATGCCGTTCAACAGGCAGACGTAGGACAGGTAGCCCGGGGAAAGCTCGCGGTAGGCACCGTGGGTGTAGGCGATGTCGGCGTTGTAGCCGTCGCTCCACTCGCTCATTGGGCGCTCCTCCCGGCCGGCGTCCGGCCGGCGATCAGGTCATCGATCAGGGCGAGGTGGCGGGGCAGGGTGACGCTGTGCAGGTCGTAGTTCTCCACCACCGTCCGCCGCGCCCGCTCGCGCAGGGTCTGCATGCGGTCGGGATGCTCGAACACCTCGTCGATGCGGTCCACCAGCCCGGGGCCGTCGAAGAAGTCCACCAGCAGCCCGTTCTGCCGGTCGCGCAGCACCTCCTCGACCGGGATGGTGGAGGAACCGATGAGCAGGCAGCCGGACGCCATGGCCTCCAGGAAGGACCAGGACAGGACGAAGGGGTAGGTGAGGTAGACGTGCGCCGACGAGACGCGCAGCAGCGACAGGAAGGTGCCGTAGGGGACCTTGCCGAGGAAATGCACCCGCTCCCGGTCGATGCCGTGGCCCACTTCGTCCAGCATGATGTCGCGGTAGCTCCGGCCGTCCGGGGACACCTGGCCATAGCTGACCTCGTCGCCGCCGACGATCAGCACATGGGCCTTGGGCCGCCGCTTGAGGATGCCCGGCAGGGCGCGCATAAAGACGTGGAAGCCGCGGTAGGGTTCCAGGTTGCGGGCGACGTAGGTGATGACCTCGTCCTTGGGCGTCAGCGTCAGGCCCGACGGCAGGCGCAGCCACGCGTCCGGATCCGGCCGCACGATGGTGGTGTCCACGCCTTCGTGGATGACGCTGATGCGGGGGCGCATGTAGTCGGGGTAGAGCGACCATTGCCAGCCCGTCGGGGTGTGGCCCCAGTCGGCGGCGTCGAAGCCCAGCATGTTGATCGCGTTCTTGGTGCGGATCCGCGGCCCGTCGTTGACGGTCACGGGCAGCGCCGGGTCGAAGCCGACGTCGGCCCCGCTCAGGTGATAGAAGAACTCGAAATAGGCGAGCAGCGGAACGTCCGGCCAGACGTCCTTCATGTACAGCGTCTCGCCCCAGCCGTTGTGGCCGATCATGATGTCGGGGCGGAAGCCTTCGGCCTTCAGCCGCCGGCAGACCTCGAAGACGCCCTGCCCGTAGACGACCGCCTGCTCCATCTCCTGGATGTAGTGGTGCGTCGTCGAGCGCGCGGTGCGGAAGGGCTGGTAGGGGACGCGCTCGACCCCGGGGATGGCGCCGGGGCCGTCGTGCGAAATGAAGACCACCCGGTTGCCGGGCTGCGCCGCCAGATGCTGGACGATGTGCTGGTATTGGCCCGGAAAGTTCTGGTGAACGAAGAGGTAGTTCATCGCGTGCCGCCAATTCCGCAAGAAAGCCCGCAGGGATGTCCGGCGCGGGTTTGTGTGTCGATGGCTCCTGCGGGGCGTCAGCCCGCGGAGGCTTCCGGATCGAGCCCGAGTTGCTTCAGCACGTCCGCGGGTGCCGGTGGACGGAAGGCTCTGGCCAGCAGCTCAAAGGACTCCGTCTGGCGCCGGAGCACGATGGGCAGGAATCCCGCCTCCTGAAGGAACGTCCCAAGCGTGTTCGGCGTGAAGCCGGTGCGGTGGGCCATGAAATGGTTGCCCGCGGCGATGGCCGCCCCGTGGCCGTAGATGACGTCCAGCGGCGTGATGGGCCCTACGCCGCTGATGTAGAGGGGGGCGTCGAGACGGTCGTCGACCACCCGTTGCGCCACCGCCTGAAGGTCGGGCACGGCCAGCAGGAGCTGGCCGCCCGGCCGCAGCACGCGCAGGAACTCCCGCAGCGCCCGCGGCACCTCGTGGGGGAAAAGGTGCTCCAGGTTGTGCGACGACCACACGGCGTCGACCGACCCGTCGGGGACCGGCGCCATGTCGGTCATCGAGGCGACGATGTCCGGGGCGACGCCCTGGTCGATGTCGAGCCGCAGCTCCCGCCATTCCTCCGCCGGGAAGACGGTGCCGATGACGGTGATGCCGCGCGGACCGCACCCGACGTTGAGCACGGTCTTGCGCGCGTGGAAGGCTCCGCCGAACTCCGGGTTGGACGCCGGGAAGGGCAAGGACATCAGCCGTGAACCGCCGTGGTCAGAAAGGGCGGTGCTGGGCGAAGGCGTTCTGCTTTTCGACGAAGCGCAGCAGGATGCCTTCCAGCGGGTCGCCGATCGCGTCCGACCGGCAGGGGCTGCCGTTCTGGCCCATGGCGGAACGGTGACCGCTGACGAAGGCGCCTTCGTAGACGCAGTCGAAGCGTTCGGCGGCGGCACCGCGCAGACGGATGGAGAAGCCGATCAGCGGCGTCCCCAGCCCGCGGCTGCCGCACATGTTGCCGCCGGCGATCCAGGGCGTTTCCCAGCCGTTGGCGGTCAGGCCCTTGTACTCGATGTCCTCGGGCGCGATCCCGTCCACCGGGGTGATGGAGTAGGCCTCGATCCACAGGCGCTGACCGACGCTGCCGGCCCAGTTGGAATCGGTGAAGCGCAGGTCGCCCTGGCGCTGGATGTGGGCCAGAATCTCGACCCGCGGCGCACGGGCGGCAACGACCGGGGCCACCGGCGCAGCGGCCGGGGCGGCCGGCTGCACGATGGTCGCCTGGGCGGTGACCGGGGCCGCGGTTTGGACGGCGGCCTGGGCGGCCGCCTGCGCTGCGGCGGCGGCCGGAACGTCGTCGATGCGGGCGACCTGGAGCGACAAAGTCGCGTTCGGCCGGTCGGTGTGCTTGTAGGAGGAGAGGATCACGTTGGCGGCCCCGCCCGCGACCTTGACGATGACCGTGTCACCCGGCTTGGTCAGCCAATTGCCTGGCACGCTGCCGATCATCTCCACCGTGATCCCGGGCGCGTTGCCGGGAGCCGTCGCGAGCTGGACGCTGGGCAGCGGCACCTCGCCCGGCGCCGTCGCGCCGCCCCCGCTGGTGACGATCAGCGAGTAGAAGCCCGGCGTCAGCGCAAGGTTCTGGGCCGTGGCCTTGATCTGGCTGGGTTGAGTGGCTTCCGTAGGCGCAACGCTACCGATCATCGACGACCCCCCGCAGGACTGAAAGATTGAAGAGCGGCGATCCGGAACGTCCGAATCCTCCGCGGGACCGCAAGGCCTGAACTTAGGCCGAAAGGAAAAAGGCTGGTTGATTGCTACGCCATGCGGAGTAGTACCGTCAAGGATACCCAGAAGTGCGTCATTGATTGTCGCAGGGGAGAGCGACGGTGGCAGCAGATGGCCGCCCCCGTACCCGCGGATGCGCTCGGCAAGCGCTCCCAGGTTGAAGGCCACGACCTCCAGCCCGGCGCGCCAGGCGGTGGACAGGGCGTAGCACCAGGTTTCCGGGGAAATGGACGGCAGGAAGGCGAGGTGGGCTTTCTGCGCCTGCACCAGGGACACCGCCTCCTCCTCCGTGAAGCGGCCGACCACGAAGGCCCGCCCGGTCTCGAACAGGGGCGGATCCTCCTCGCTGAAGCCGACGACGACGAACTCCAGCGGCAGGTCCCGCGCCGCAGCGTCGCGCGCGCAGGCAAGCAGCCGGCCGTAGCCTTTCTGGATGCCGACCGCGCCGATGACGCAGACACGCCACCGCCCGCCCGGCGGACGCTGCGGCCGCTGCACGGCGGGAGGCGTCACGTCTTCCCAGGGG
>Ga0065721_10006869_pt1 | contig 13374 bp, 14 predicted proteins | sample Mesricmetagenome_FD_59108 | JGI IMG/M metagenome (GOLD analysis project Ga0065721, IMG submission 59108) | Mesophilic microbial community from rice straw/compost enrichment Sample: eDNA_1 v2 (version 2) | ecosystem: Engineered > Solid waste > Grass > Composting > Bioreactor | place: USA: Davis... | reverse complement strand
CGCCTGTTTACGGTCAGGCGGCCGCTCCCGCAGGCGTCGGCGGGACTGGACCGAGCGCGGCCTCGTGCTCCCGACCGCAGCGATAAAAGGCGCCGGCATCATGCGTCTGCTGCCCTTCCCGTGCGGCGGCGACATCCGGGCTGGACGCCTCGCCCCGGTCCTCAACGATCGGTCGCTCGACATATCCCGTTGCATGTCGTCTGCCCCGACAACCGCCATGTCGCGGCGAAGATCCGCTGCTTCGTGCCCCTCCTGGCCCCGCCGTATCGCCGATCATCCCGACTTTTCCGCCCCCTGAGCTGCCGAAGGGTTGTTCGATGGCCGGTGCTCGGTGTTTAATCGGCGAAAGACGTGGAAGGAGGAATTACCCATGAAGGCGCTGCTGCTGGTCGACATCCAGAACGGCTTCTGCCCCGGCGGGAACCTGCCGGTTCCGGACGGCGACAAGGTCGTACCGGTCGCCAACCGTCTCATCGAGGAAGGCGGCTATGACGTGATCGTCGCCTCGCAGGACTGGCACCCGGCCGACCACGGCAGCTTCGCCTCGCAGCACCCGGGAAAGCAGCCTTTCGAGATGGGCGAACTCTGCGGCCGGCCTCAGATGCTGTGGCCGGATCATTGCGTGCAGGGAACATCCGATGCCGAATTTCACCCGGACCTCAGGATCGACGAGATCGACTACATCCAGCAGAAGGGCGAGAACCCGGCGATAGACAGCTACTCGGCCTTCCGCGACAACGACAAGGCGGCCGTCACCGGCCTGGCCGGCTATCTGCGGGCGCAGCAGATCAACGAGCTCGACATCTGCGGCCTCGCCACCGACTACTGCGTGAAGTTCTCGGCCCTCGACGCGGTGGAGATGCTGCCGGGCGTGCAGATCTGCTTCATCGAGGATGCAAGCCGGGGCATCGACCCCAAGGGGATCAGGGCGGCGTTCGAGGAAATGCGTGCAAAGGGCATCGGCATCGTCAAGAGCAGGCAGATCTTCAGGGACTGACGCGTCGCGACCCAAGCTTCAGCGAAATCGATGCATTCATAAGCCTAATTGAATTGCGCCCTGCTCCCCCCGCCCGTAAGGCTGCACGGAAGCAGGAAAATCCCATGAATCGCAGCGACGTCAAAGAAGGCCTTCGGGGCGGCCTGATCATTGCCCTGTCCTCGGCTCCCTTTGGCGTCCTCTTCGGCGCCGTCGCCGTGGACAACGGCCTAAGCTTCCTCGAGACGCTGCTGATGAGCGCCACAGTCTATGCCGGCGCCAGTCAGTTGGTAGGGATCGAGCTCTTCGGGCAGCGCGTCGAGCCCTGGCTGGTGGTGCTTTCGGTCTTCGCCGTCAATTTCCGGCACATCCTCTATTCGGCTGCGCTCGCCAAATACATCCGCCACTATTCCCCGCTTCAGAAGTTCCTGGCCTTCTTCCTGCTCGTGGATCCCCAGTTCGCCGAGGGCGTCAGGCGGGGCGAAAGCGGCGAAGGTGTCAGCTTTTCCTGGTATCTCGGCTCCGGACTGGTGATCTACGTCAGTTGGAGCATCTCCACGATGATCGGCGCCTGGTTCGGTAGGATGATCGGCGATCCGACCGCCATCGGCATCGACATCCTGCTTCCGGTCTATTTCCTGGGCATGGTGCTCGCCTTCCGNAGGCGGTGGGGGTTTGCGCCGGTCGTGGCGGCAAGCGCCGCCGGTTCGGTNGCGGCCTATCACTTNGTCGGATCGCCCTGGCACGTCAGNCTCGGCGCTGCCGCCGGCATCCTCGTCGCCACCCTGCTGCCGTTGCCGGCGNCAAGCGGAGCGGCATCCGCGGCGGAGGAAGGCTGAGATGACTGCGTCCGTCGACACCGCCACCCTTTTGCTGATTCTCGCGGCGGCAGCCGCGACCTATCTGACGCGGATCGGCGGTTACGTGCTGATCACGCGGATGAAGAGCATCCCGCCCCGCGTGGAAGCGGCTCTGAACGCCGTTCCGGCGGCGGTCCTGACGACGCTGGTGGCGCCGGCCTTCTTCGCCGGCGGCTGGGACGTGAAGATCGCTATGCTGGTGGCGCTCGGGATCGCCCTGCGCTTCCCCGGCCTGATCATGCTGGCGGGGGGCTGGGTGGCGGTGATGGTCTGCCGCCACCTCTTCGGCCTCTGACTCCGGCCGTTACAGCGGCTCCGTCGCCCGAACCAGCCATTCACGCACGTCGGGGTTCTCGATCAGCGGCGTCAGCTTCTCCCGCGTTGCAGCGTGGTAGCCGTTCAGCCAGTCGCGCTCCTCGGCCGTCAGAAGCTCCGGAAGGATAAGGCGGCGATCGATCGGGCACCAGGTGAGCGTCCCGAACGAAAGCATCGGCATGTCGCCGCCTTCGATGTCCTCCGCCTCCTGTACATGGATCAGGTTCTCGATGCGGATCCCGTAATGGCCGGGTCGGTAGTAGCCGGGCTCGTTGGAAAGGATCATCCCAGGCAGGAGTTCCTGCGTCGAAAGACGCGCGATCCGCTGCGGGCCTTCGTGCACGGAAAGGTAGGAGCCGACGCCATGGCCGGTGCCGTGAGCATAGTCNCCACCGGCCTTCCACAGCGCGATGCGCGCGAGCGGNTCGAGGTCGCAGCCACGCGTGCCCTTCGGGAAACGCGCCGTGCTGATCGCNACCATCCCCTTCAGGACCAGGGTGAAGAAGCGCTTGCGGTCCTCCGGCACCTCTCCGATCGCCACCGTGCGGGTGATGTCGGTGGTGCCGTTGACGTACTGGGCGCCGGAATCGATGAGAAAGAGCTCACCCTCGTTCAGCGGGCGGTCGCTCTCCGTCGTCACCCGGTAATGCATGATGGCCGCATGCTCCCCTGCCCCCGAGATGGTGTCGAAGGAAATGTCCCTGAGCGGGTTCTGCATCCGCCCGCCGACCCTGACGCGGGCAGCCTCCAGCGCCTGGACGGCTCCGATCTCACGGACACTGCCGGGTGGCTGCTGATCCAGCCAGTGAAGGAACTCGACCACCGCAGCGCCGTCCTGCAGGTGCGCCCTGGCCGAGCCTTCAAGCTCCGTGCGGTTCTTGCAGGCGCGCGGCAGCCTCGCGGGATCGGGCGCCTCCACCGCCTTGCCGCCAGCGTTCTCGATCGCGCGAGAGAGCGCCAGCGGAGCGAGTTCCGGATCGAGCATCACCGACCCCTTGCCGGCCAACGCCTCCAGCCGCGCGAGGAATTCCTCCGGCGCCCGCAACTCGCAGAGTTGCGCCAGATAGGCCCGCACCTCGATATTTGTCTTCCTCTCGTCGAGGAAGAGCTCGGGCTTGCCCTCGGCAGGGATGATCGCCCGCGCCAGCGGATGCGGCGTGTGCGGCACGTCCTGCCCGCGGATGTTGAAGATCCAGGCCACCGAGGACGGGTCGGTGATGACAACGGCGGCCGCACCCTTCTCCCTCACTTTCTCGACGATCACCCCGATCTTGTCGGTCGCGAGCGTTCCGGCATGCTCCGCCTTCTGGATCGCCACCTGCCCTAGAGGTTCGGCCGGGCGATCCGTCCAGATCGCATCGAGCGGGTTGGACGGCAGGAAGACCAGCGATCCTTCCACCTCCGCCAGCGCCTTTTCCAGCCGGCGCACCTCGGCCGCCGTGTGCAGCCAGGGGTCGATGCCGAGCCGGAAGCCCTTCGGGACATTGCGCGGCACCCAGAGATGCGGCGGCTCGTTGACGAGATCGCCGCCGGTGAAGACGGCCGGATCGACCTGTTCCTTCAGCTGTGTCGTGTATCTGCCGTCCACGAAGACAACCGCCTGCGACCGTGTGACCAGCGCCACCCCCGCCGATCCGGTGAAGCCGGTGAGCCAGGAGAGACGCTCGGCGGACGCCGGCACATATTCGCCCTGGTATTCGTCGGCGCGCGGCACGAGTAAGCCGTCGATACCGAGGTCGGCGAAGCGGGCACGCAGCGAGGCGACCCTTTCGCGGCCGAACTGCGGGGTGGATCTGTTGTCGAAGGACTGAAGCATGGTGAATTCCGGGTGATCTCTGGAAGAAGGAGGGAGCCGGATACTAGCGGCGAAGCCCGGCCGCCGCCAGTCCGCGATTACCCTGCCCGGCGATTGTGCATCTGCTAACATCGGATGAACGCCCGGTGAGCACCCTATGCATCAGGCGCATAACACCATTGATAAAGGGCCTCTCACTGCCGGACATCGGAACGACTATATTCCCATCATCGAACGGGCGCCGAACAAGGCCCGTCGTCAAGGGATTACCACAATGGCCAACTCCATCTTCCGCACTGCCTTCGAACGCGTGGTCGCAGCGCGCGAGCGCCAGGCCAGCCGCTATGTCAACAATGTTCTCATCAACNTGGACGACCAGACCCTGAAGGGNATGGGCATCAGCCGCGAAGAACTGCGCCGCAAGGGCGCGACCAGCGCCGTATTCTGATCCGATAAGGCCNCGACGGNCCCTCCTCCCCCGTCGCCGGCCTGATCAGAATGCGTTTCCCGCTCGAGCTTCTCCTCCCAAGGCTCGCGGGACCGATCAGGTTCTCCTGATCGTCAAGGCGGTACCCTCCCGGTGCCGCCTTTTTCTTTGTCCTGAGGCTTAAAGCCTTATCCGTCTTGCATCTGACGCAATGCTGCACCGCAGCACACAAGCCTAGATCTGGCCGTGCCGGAGGTGGATCGTCACCCAGCCATTGCGCCAGAGGGTGCGGACATGGCGAAGGCGAACACCGTTATAGGCGGCGAGCACCTTCCAGCGCTGCCCGGCGAGGATGCCCGACAGGATCACGGAGCCGCCGCTTGAGAGATTGGCCGCAAGCTGCGGCGCCATCCTCATCAGCGGACGGGCGAGGATGTTGGCGATGATCAGGTCGAACGGCCCTTCCTCCGCGAATGCGGGGGAATGGAAGCCGGGCGCCGTCACCAGCCGCAGGCCCGAAGCGATGCCGTTACGCCGGGCGTTCTCCTTCGCCACACGGATCGCCACCGGATCGATGTCGGTCGCAAGGATCGGGATGTTGCGGATCTTCCTGAGCCCGATCGCAAGGACCCCGCTGCCGGTGCCGAGATCCAGCGCGCGGCGGATCGGCCGCCCGCGGGCGACGGCGTCGATCATCTCGAGGCAGCCGGCGGTCGTTCCGTGATGACCGGTTCCGAAAGCCTGGCCGGCGTCGATCTCGATCGGGACGTCGCTGGCCCCGACCTTGTCCCGGTCGTGCGAACCGTGGACCAGGAACCGCCCGGCGCGGACCGGCTTCAGCCCCTCGAGCGACCTGGCGATCCAGTCGACGTCCGGGATCACTTCCCTTTCGATGACGGCATCGGGATAGGCGTGAGCGAGGCCCTCGGCCATCCGCCGCCGGACCTCGTCCTCTTCCTCGGCCATCATGTAGACCGAGGCTTCCCAGATATCCCGCTTCTCATCCACCTCGGTCGTGGCGAGAGCATAATCCTCTTCGCCGAAGACATCCGAGAAGATGTCCAGGATGCGTTCGGCATCCTTCTCGCTGGTGCTGACGTAGAGGCGGATCTCGCTCAAGGTGGCTCTTTCGGATGATTGCGGTTGAAGGGACCGATGCCACAAAGGCCCCGTCCCTTCAACCGCTATGCACCGATCAGCTCTTGATCAGGTTGTCGAGCTTCTTGACGGCGGTCTCCGCATTCTCGCCGTAGGAGATGGTCCCGACGAAGCGGCCCTCCTTGTCGAGCAGGAAGACGGAGGCGGTGTGATCCATCGTGTAGTCGCCGGCCGGATCCTTCTCGTCCAGCGGCACCTTCTTGAAGTACACCTTGAANCCCTTGGCCATCTCGATNACCTTCTCCGGCGGCCCGGAGATGCCGACGATCCGGTCGGTGACGTTGGAGATATACTGGCCGAGCAGCTCCGGCGAATCACGCTCGGGGTCGACGGTGACGAAATAGCCGGCAAGCTTGGTTCCATCGGGGTCGACTTGGTGCATCCAGCCGTTGAGCTCGTAGAGCGTCGTCGGGCAGACTTCCGGGCAATGGGTGAAGCCGAAGAACAGCGCGGTCGGCTTCTGCCGGAACGCTTCTTCCGTGATCGGTTTGCCATTCTGGGCGACGAGCTGGAACGGCACGCCGAAAGGCCCTTCGGCGATCTGCTCCTTGTTCCGGGTGACCTCGAACGTGAGCCAGGCCAGAACCCCGCCGAGGACCAGGACGGCAGCCCAAAGGATGATGCGCAGCGTTTTCATGTGTTTCTCTCTTCATGCGATCTGCAGCGAAGCGGTCCCTCGATAGGCGAAAGCCCGCGTGCCGGCAAATCAATAGCGCCTCGCACTGCCATGCGCGCTGATTTGTCTCAAACAAGACGAGCTTCAGAGACAGCCGGAAAGGCCGTTTTCGGCAAGCGTCAGGAGCATGGTCGAACCGAACTGCATCCAGCCGTAGAAGGCGCCGGCTACGAGCCCTGCCCCGCCGAGGACGGCAAGGGCGATGAGAGGCAGACGATGCGGCGCGGGCGAAGCGATGTCCATGGCTCCAGTCTACTCGATATCCGCGGCCTCCGGAAGGCCCGAGCACGGGCCGGCATTAGCATAAGCTTAACATCTCTTCGGCACACTGCCGGGTGCGAAGGTGGATTCGCACGACAGCGCCAGGATGGCGCGGCCGAAGCCACACGGACATGACGTCACCGAGATCGCTCTCGTCTCCGCATCACGATCCGGACAATCATGGCAGCCTGAATGGCGGCGTCCGCGGCCTGCACCGCGAGGCCCATTGGCAGGTGGGAGAAATGATATGAGCAACGCCATCAAGCANTCNGGNGCCTATCTCGAGATCGTCTCCTTCCATCTCGGAGACCAGGAGTTCTGCATCGACATCATGGCGATCCGCGAAATCCGCGGCTGGGCGCCTGTGACGCCGATGCCGCACACGCCGCCCTATGTGCTGGGCCTCATCAACCTGCGCGGCGCCGTCATCCCGGTCATCGACATGGCATGCCGCCTCGGCATGAAGATGACGGAACCGTCCGAGCGCTCCGCCATCATCGTCACCGACATCGCCGGCAAGCTGGTCGGCCTGCTGGTCGAGCAGGTGTCCGACATGATGACCATCCGTTTCGGAAGACCTGCAGCCGGCACCGGAAATCATCCCGGAAGCCCAGCGCGCCTTCTGCCGCGGCATCGTGGCCCTCGAAAAGACCATGGTCTGCTTCCTCAACCTCGATACGGTGATCGCCGACGAACTGGCCCGCGAAGCGGCCTGATTCTGCCTGCGCATAACCTCCGGACGAGCCCGCCCTCCGGCGGGCTTTTCGCGTTTCGCGGAACCGTTGGCGGAATTGACTTCGACAGCCGCGCGTGGACCTATGGCGGCGACGGGCGGCGGGAGGCTGCACGCCGGGATCTGGGGAGGAACGGATGCAGGACAAGGCGGATGCCATCGTCGTGGGCGCCGGATTGTCGGGGCTGGTGGCGGCGACGGAACTGGCNGACGCGGGCCGGCGCGTCATCGTCGTCGATCAGGAGCCGGAGCAGAACATCGGCGCCCAGGCCTTCTGGTCGCTGGGCGGCCTCTTCCTGATCGATTCGCCGGAGCAGCGGCGCATGGGCATCCGCGACAGTTTCGAGCTCGCGCGGCAGGACTGGTTCGGCTCNGCCGCCTTCGACCGTCCNGAGGACTACTGGCCCCGCGCCTGGGCGGAGGCATATCTTGCCTTCGCCGCCGGCGAAAAGCGGGACTGGCTGCGCGCCATGGGCCATCGCTTATTCCCCGTCGTCGGCTGGGCGGAGCGCGGCGGCTGGTCAGCCACCTTACACGGCAATTCCGTGCCGCGCTTCCATATCACCTGGGGCACGGGCCCAGGCGTCGTCGAGCCCTTCGAGCGGCGTGCCCGCGAGGGAGAACGGGACGGCAGGATCCGCTTCCTGTGGCGGCATCGGGTGGACCGACTGGCCGTCAGCAATGGCGCTGTAACGGGCATCGCCGGTTCGGTGCTGGAGCCGAGCACGGCGCTGCGGGGGGCGGAAAGCTCCCGGACGGTCATCGGCGATTTCGAACTGAGCGCCCAGGCGGTGATCGTCGCCTCCGGCGGCATTGGCGGCGACCATGATCTTGTCCGCAGGAACTGGCCGGCGCGGCTCGGTGCGGCGCCGAAGTTCATGGTGTCGGGCGTGCCCAAGCACGTCGACGGACGGATGCTCGCCATCACCGAGGCCGCCGGCGGACGTATCATCAACCGCGACCGCATGTGGCATTACACGGAAGGCCTGCGGAACTGGGACCCGGTCTGGGAGAACCATGGCATCCGCATCCTGCCCGGCCCCTCCTCGCTCTGGTTCGACGCCACCGGCAAGCGGCTGCCTGCTCCATTCTACCCGGGCTACGATACGCTCGGCACGCTGCAGCACATCCTCTCCGCCGGCTACGACTATTCATGGTTCGTCCTGAACCAGTCGATCATCCGCAAGGAATTCGCGCTCTCCGGCTCCGAGCAGAACCCCGACCTCACGGGACGGGACTGGCGGCTGACGGCCCGGCGCGCGGTGGGCCGCCGGGCAACCGGGCCGGTGGAGGCCTTCAAGGAGAAGGGCGAGGATTTCGTCGTCGCAAGGAGCCTCGACGACCTGGTGCGCGGCATGAACCGGACGGCGGGGAACGACCTGCTGAAGTTCGAGGAGATCGAGCGCCAGATCCTCGCCCGCGACCGGCAGATGGAGAACCCGTACGCCAAGGACCTGCAGGTGATCGGCATCCACAACGCCCGCCGATCGATGGGCGACAGGCTGGTCCGCACGGCGAAGCCGCATCGCATCCTCGATCCGGCGCACGGACCGCTGATCGGCGTTAAGCTCAACATCCTGACCCGCAAGACGCTGGGCGGCCTCGAAACCGATCTTTCCGCCCGCGTTCTCGCCGATGGCGGTGAGCCGGTACCGGGGCTCTATGCGGTGGGGGAAGCGGCCGGCTTCGGCGGCGGCGGCATGCACGGCTATCGCGCGCTGGAAGGCACCTTCCTCGGCGGCTGCCTGTTTTCCGGCCGCGTCGCCGGCCGCGCGGCGGCGGCCGCCCTGACGTGAAGCGTCAGGGCTTGCCCTTCGTCCAGGTCACCTGTTCCCCGTAAAGCGGAACCGTCGAGATCGACATCTTGGCGGAGCCTTCGATCACCTGGCGGGAATGGGCGAGATAGACCAGCGTATCGTTGGTCTTGTCGTAGATGCGCTTGACGAGCAGGTCCTTCCAGATCAGCGAACGGCCCTGCCGGAAGACCTCCTCGCCGCCGCGCGACAGGTCGATGTCGCCGATCTCGATCGGGCCGGTCTGTCGGCATGAGATCGAGCTGTTGGACGGATCCTCGAACCAGTTGCCCTGCTTCAGGCGGTCGATGATGGAGCGATCGAAATAGGTGACGTGGCAGGTGACACCCTTCACTTCCGGATCGGCGACCGCCTCCACGATGATGTCGTTGCCGATCCAGTCGACCCCGACCTTGCCCACCACTTCGGCGGACGCGGCAGCCGCGAGCAGTCCGGCGGCAAGCGCCGCGGCGGCAGAGGCAAGAAAGACAGGTCGTTTCATCGTCGGGTGCTCCGGTAACCATCCGTGATCACAGATAAGTGCGCCGACGCGTGATGCAAGCGGTGCGCCTATTTCAGCCGGCAGGTGCAGGGCGCGTAGCCGCCATCGAAGAGGCGCCCCACTTTCATGCCGATCCTCGCCGGAATGTCGCCGATATGCATGAGCCCGAGAGAACGGGCGATGGCGATCGCCGCGCGGGCGCAGACATTGGCGTCCTCCGCCGCGTTGTGGTGGGCGAAGGTGAGGCCGAGATGCGCCGCCAGCGCGTTCAGCCGGTGCGAGCCGAGATGCGGCCAGACCTTCTGCGACATCTTCACGCTGCAGAGATAGGAAAGCTCCGGATAGGCGCGGCCGTAGAGATCGAGACAGGCGCGCCAGACGCTGAAGTCGAAGGCCGCGTTGTGCGCGATCATCGTCGCCTCGCGGAAATCCTCCGCGAATTCCTCCATTACCTGCGGAAACTCCGGCGCATCCGCGACATCTTCCGGACGGATACCGTGAATGGCAATGTTGAAGGAAGAAAAGCGCATGTCATGCGGCCGGATCAGCCGCTCCTCGACCCGCACGACCTCGCCATCCTCGATCCAGGCGAGACCGACCGAGCAGGCGCTGCCGCGGGTCTCGTTGGCGGTCTCGAAGTCGATGGCGATGGTTTTCAAGGTCAATTCCTGTGTTGTCGCCAATCTTCTACCGGCACGAATGCGATTCGGGAATAACGGTATGGGTCTGCCATTGTGAAACAGGCACAGGCACGCTAAATTGGTCACATATGACCAATCGGTGAGGGTAATGTCGACGATCAGCCTTAAAGACGCCAAGGCAGGCTTCTCTTCGATCGTGGACAAAGCGAGCGCGGGCGAGTTCGTTACGATTACCCGACACGGCAAGCCTGCCGCTGTTCTAGTCAGCGTGGACGCCGCAGAGGTTGCAAAGCGGGCGACCAAGCGAGCAGGGACAAGCTTTGCCAATCACTTGCTGGCCTTTCCCAAAGTTGAGGACGATATTTTCGAGCGGAACGCCTCGCCATCGCGGGACGCGGAGCTTTGAGCGGCTTCCTCCTGGACACAAACATCGTCTCCATGTCCTCCCCCACCCGTCCGGTAGATGAGGCTTTCGCGGAATGGCTACGGCAGCAGGAGAAGGCGGACCTGCTGTTCGTCTCGGTCGTTACGATCCACGAGATCACGAAGGGGACCGTCCTGCTTGAGCAGAAGGGAGCCACATCCAAGGCGGCCCATATCCGGGAGTGGCTGGATGTCCTCGTTGCCCAGTTCGATGATCGCATCCTTCCTTTCGATATTGCAGCGGCGGCACTGGCCGGAGAAATGGAAGCTCGTGCACTCTCGGCAGGACATCGATCCGGAATGGCAGACGCCATGATCGCCGCGACAGCCAAGCTGCACGGGCTGATCGTGGTGACTCACAACATCCGGGATTTCCGAATCCTTCCTGTCGAGATCAAGGGACCGGAAGATCTTCGCGTCTGACCATCACCCGCCGATCAGCGCCAGCCACCCGTCTTCGTCCATCACCTCCACGCCCAGCTCCCGCGCCTTGTCAAGCTTGGAACCGGCACCGGGGCCGGCGACGACATAGTCGGTCTTCTTCGAGACCGAACCGGCGACCTTCGCGCCAAGGCTTTCGGCGCGCGCCTTGGCCTCGTCGCGCGTGAATTTCTCCAATGCGCCGGTGAAGACGACCGTCTTGCCGGCAACCGGGCTGCCACTTGTGGACATCTGCTCCGCCGGCTGCGGCGTCACCTCCTGCAGCAGCCGTTCGATCACGTCCCTGTTGCGCGGTTCCTTGAAGAACTCGACGATCGCGCGCGCCATCACCTCGCCGATGCCCTCGATGCTGTTCAGATGCTCCCACGCGTCGCCGGAGAAATCGGCCGCCTCCCGCATCGCGTCCGCAAATGCCTCATAGGTGCCGTAGGCGCGCGCCAGAAGCTTCGCCGTGGTCTCGCCCACATGGCGGATGCCGAGCGCATAGATGAAACGGTGCAGCGCGATCGACCGCCGCTCGTCGATCGCATCGAACAGCTTGCGGACGCTGACCTTACCGAAGCCCTCGATGTTCTCAAGCTTCGTCAGCGGCGAGGCCTCCTGCCGTCTTTTCAGCGTGAAGATGTCGGGAGCGGTCCTGATCGACAGTGCCGGATCTTCCGCCTCGAAGAAGAAGTCGATCTGCCTGGCACCGAGCCCTTCGATGTCGAAGGCGTTGCGCGACACGAAGTGCTTCAGATGCTCCGTCGCCTGCGCGCGGCAGACGAAGCCGCCCGTGCAGCGGGTGACGGAATCGAGCTTGCCGGTCTTTTCGTTCTTCTCCCGCACGGCATGGCTGCCGCAGACGGGGCACTTCTTCGGNAANTCGTAAGGCACGGCGTCCGCNGGCCGCTTNTCCATCACCACGTCGAGCACCTGCGGGATGACGTCCCCTGCCCGCTGGACGATGACGGTATCGCCGATNCGGATGTCGTGCTCGTCGTCGCGGATGCGTTCGCCGGAATTGNCGATGCCCTTGATGTAGTCCTCGTTGTGCAGCGTCGCGTTGGTGACGACGACGCCGCCGACGGTGACGGGCGTCAGCCGCGCGACGGGCGTCAGCGCCCCGGTACGGCCGACCTGGATGTCGATCCGCTCCACCCGCGTGAAGGCCTGCTCGGCGGGGAACTTGTGGGCCGTCGCCCAGCGCGGCGAGCGCGAGCGGAAGCCGAGCCGCTGCTGCAGGTCGAGCCGGTCGACCTTGTAGACGACGCCATCGATCTCGTAATCGAGGTCTGGCCGCTTCAGGCCGATCTCCGCATAGTGGGCGATGATCTCCTCGACCGANTTCAGNCGCTTCATCAGCGGATTGACGGGGAAGCCCCANTCTCTGAATTTCTCCACCATGCCCATCTGGGTATCGGCCGGCATCTCGGACATCTCGCCCCAGGCATAGGCGAAGAAGCGCAGGTTGCGGCTTGCCGTCACCCTGGCGTCGAGCTGGCGCAGCGACCCGGCGGCGGTATTGCGGGGGTTCACGTAGGTCTGCTTGCCTTCCGCCGCCATCTTCTCGTTGAGCGCCAGGAAGTCGCTCTTCGTCATGTAGACCTCGCCCCGCACCTCCACGACGGACGGCACACCCTCGGGAAGCCGGTTCGGAATCTCCCTGATGGTGAGGATGTTGGCGGTGACGTTCTCGCCGGTCGTGCCGTCGCCGCGGGTGGCGGCATTGGCGAGCCGGCCGTTCTCGTAGCGGATCGACATGGAAAGACCGTCGATCTTCGGCTCGGCGGTGAAGGCGATCGAGCCGTCCGGCAGCTTGCCGAGGAAGCGATAGACGGAACTGACGAAATCCCGCACGTCCTCGTCGGAGAAGGTGTTGTCGAGCGACAGCATCGGCCGCGAATGCGTGATCGGCGCAAAGGTCGGCAGCGGCGCGGCGCCGACCCGCAGCGATGGACTGTCGGCGCGGCGCAGATGCGGGAAGCGCGCTTCGATCGCATCGTTGCGGCGCTTCAGCGCGTCGTATTCGGCATCCGAGATCTCCGGCGCATCATGGCTGTGGTAGAGCTCATCGTGGCGCGCGATCTCAGAGGCAAGAAAGGCGAGTTCGGCCGCCGCCTGCTCTTCGCTCAGGGTCTCGACTGGTATGCGCGCGTCCGCCATGAAAGTCACTCCGCAGATGGAGTCGCCTTTTTAGTGCAAATCGAAGCCAAGGGAAGAGACCGACTAGCCGGTGCCGGCAAGAAGCCTCTTGGCCGCCGCCCGCGCCTCGTCGGTCACCGAGGCGCCGGCGAGCATGCGGGCGATTTCCTCGGTCCGGTGCTCCGGCGCCATGGTCGCGACGCGGGTGGCGATCTTCTCCGAGCCTTCCTCGGCAGGCCCCTTGGAGAC
>Ga0065721_10051852_pt1 | contig 13375 bp, 12 predicted proteins | sample Mesricmetagenome_FD_59108 | JGI IMG/M metagenome (GOLD analysis project Ga0065721, IMG submission 59108) | Mesophilic microbial community from rice straw/compost enrichment Sample: eDNA_1 v2 (version 2) | ecosystem: Engineered > Solid waste > Grass > Composting > Bioreactor | place: USA: Davis... | reverse complement strand
GCCCGCCAGGGCGGCGGGCTTCAGCAGGGCGGTCAGGGTGCGGGTCATGAGGGTCTCCGTGAACGATCCGGCCGGCGTTCGCGCCGTCCATGGGCGCACCTTGACCGTTGGCGTCTGAATGAACGCCGTACGCCCTGTGTCAGGTTCCGTTCATCGGCGTGAATTCGCCGAAAGCCCCCTGCTCCCGCCCCCGCCCCTTGGCAAGCCGCGCCCGCCCCTGCTAGGCGAAACCTCCTCGCCTCGGGGGCCCGTAGCTCAATGGTTAGAGCCGACCGCTCATAACGGTCTGGTTGGGGGTTCGAGTCCCTCCGGGCCTACCAGGGTATCGGGACCAGTTAAAATTGGCTCAAAACCACTTTGGAGCGCAGCCACTGCTTGATTGTCCGGCGGTGACTCGAAGCGGCGGGTTCGCACCATAGCTTGGTGAACGCGGGCGGCCGACGACGTCCTTCTTCCGACGCAGCTGACCGCCCCCATCGCCTTGCCCTATACCCGGGCGCTGCTGATCGCGCTCGCCAGGCCGTCCGGGTCCGTGAGGAAGGGCAGGTGGCCCGTCTGGAGGGTCGCGAGGGTCCGGACGCCCGCGCGGTCGATCATCTGGGTCTGGAACGCCGGGCTGATGACCTGGTCGAGGGCCGTGCGGACATAGGCCTTGTCCACGCGACCGAACCGTTCGGCGGACACCCTGACCGGCGTGGCCAGCGGCGCGACCGGTTCGTCGACGATCAGATCGGGCAGCTTGGCCTTCAGGCCGGCCGGACCGTCGTTGGCGAACAGTTCGGCGCGCGCGTCATAGGCCACGACCGCGATGCCGGCGTCGCCGTCGATCGCAAGGTTGGGGCCGATCCTGGCGTCGGGATCCTGCTGGGCCAGGGAGACCAGCGAGTCCCCGTCTTCGGGCAGATAGGCGGCCACGAACACCAGGGTGTCGATCTTCTCGGGCGCTTCCTCGGCCGCCGCGGCGATCACGATGCCGGCGAAGCTGTGGCCGACCAAGATGGCGGGGCGCTCCAGGATTTCCAGCGCCGCGAGGACGGCGTCGCGGTGGAGCGACAGGGTCACGTCGCTCGCGGGCATCGGTCGTCCGGGGCGGCCGGGCAGGTTCACGGTGACGACGGTGTGGCCCGCCGCTTCCAGCCTGGCGGCGACATGGCCCCAGACGTGGTCGGTGGCGAAGGCTCCGTGCACCAGGACCACGGGAGCCTGGTCTGGAACGACGTCGAGGGAGGAGAAGGGGATGGAACGGTCGTTGGTCATTGTTTTCACTTGTCTGCCGGTGTTGTTCCGGCCAATGCCGGGCGAACGAAAGACTATTCGGACCGGGGACGCCGAACCATGCCGCAGGAGCCGGGTTACATGATCGATCGTCCGGATGTGGCGACCGACTTCGGCCTGTCGGCCGCGCGCAACGATGTGCTGTCGGAAGTCCTGACCCTGATCCGCCTGAAGGGCGAGCTCGTCTACACGGCCCAGTTGGGATCGCCCTGGGGGCTCCGGTTCCAGCCAGGGTCCTCCCACTTCTATTTCGTCGAGTCCGGCGAGCTGTGGGTGACGCCGGAGGGACAGGCCACGACGCGGGTGGGCGAGGGCGACCTCATCCTTCTGCCCCTGGGCGCCGGGCACGTCATCGCGCACACGCCCGATGGTCCGTCCGTTCACATCAAGGACGTGGCGGCGGACTATTTCGACCGGCATCAACTGGCGCTCCGCAACGGAGCCGCCGAACCTTCCATTCAGTTCGTGGGCGGCTTCTTCAGCCTCGAGGGCAGTCCGCTTCCCGCGGTCATGTCCGCCCTGCCGTCCCTGATCCATATCCCCCGGAGCGAGGGCGGGGCGCCGCCGTGGCTTGCGGCCATATCGCGCTTTCTGGTCGCGGAAGCGCGTGAACCCAACCCGGGATCGTCATTGATGATCTCGCGCCTGATCGATCTTCTGGTCATCCGGACGCTGAGAAGCTGGGCGGCCAGCGAGGCCAATCGAACCGGCTGGCTGGGCGGGCTAGGCGAGGAACGGATCGGACGCGTCCTCAGCGCGATCCATGCCGACCCCTTCAAGAACTGGTCGGTCCAGGGGATGGCGGAAGTCGCCAGGATGTCCCGCTCGATCTTCGCGGAGCGGTTCACTGCGACGGTGGGGGAGCCACCGCTGCGTTACCTGTCCCGCTGGCGGCTGACGATCGCGGCCGATCTTCTCCGCAGCGGAGGGCTGAAGGTCACCGAGGCCGCGTATCGAAGCGGATATTCTTCGGACGCGGCGTTCAGCCGGGCGTTCAAGGCGCACTTCGGCTACGCCCCCAGCGAGGCCAGAAGCCAGGCGCGCTAGCCGCTCGACGGCGGACAGTCCCGACCGGGACGACGAAGGCTTCGCCGTCCCGGTCCATCGATCTATCGCAGGAAGTCGAGCGCCTGTCCGACGAAGCTGTCGTGATACTGGAAGATGCCGCCGTGGCCGGCGTCGGGGAAGATGCTCAGCTGCGCGTTCGGCAGTTGGGCCGCCAGCGCCATCGTGTTCACGCTGGGCGCCATGACGTCGCGGTCGCCGTTGACGACCAGCACGGGATGACGAACCGCCCCGAGCGACGGCGCGCCCTGGCCCCAGGCGGTGATGGCGGCGATCTGGGCGCCGATCGTCTCATTGGACACCGGGGCGTCACGGTCGCTCGTTCGCTCGTTCAGCCGCGACAGAAAGGCGTCGGCGGCCTTCTGACCGTTGGGCGAGCGGGAGAAGAAGAGGAAGTGCTTGGGGTGTTTGCCCGCCGCGCCAGCCTCTGCGACGGCCGCCTGAAGCACGCCGCCCATGGAGGCTATCCCCTCGCCGCCCTCCGGGCCGCTGCCCGCCACGATGAGGTGGCGCACCAGCGCCGGATGCTCCTGGGCCACGACCTGGGCGACGAACCCGCCCAGCGAGAAGCCGAGCAGATCGACCTGCTCCAGGCCCAGCGCGGCGATGAAGGCGACGGCGTCCTGCGCCATCGCCCTGACGGAGTCGGGCGTCTGGCCTTCGGAGCCGCCCACCCCGCGATTGTCGAAGGCGATGACCCTTCGTTCGGCGGCCAGGCCGTCGACGACCCTGGGGTCCCAGTCCTCGAGGTTTGCGGTCAGGTGATGAAGCAGGATCAGCGGCGTGCCGGCTTCGGGGCCAAGCGCGCGATAGGCGAAGGCGGCGCCGCTCACATCGATGGTCCGGGTTGGGGTGGCGACGTAAGTCATGGTCTGTCCTCTGAAGTGGTCGCCACGCGGACGAACCGATGCTTAGAATAACGAACGTTATATAACGATCGTTATTCTACTATGCAAGGTGTATCGGGACGCATGCGATATCCCCCGGACCAGAAGGCCAAGGCGAGACAGGCGATCCTTGACGCGGGCGCGCGCGCGCTTCGCGTGAACGGGTTCAACGGCGTGGGCGTGGACGGACTGGCGGCTGCCGCCGGCGTCACCTCCGGCGCCTTCTATTCGAACTTTGCGAACAAGGAGGCGCTGCTGGAAGCGGTGATCGACGCCTTCCTGGGGCAGCCCTTTGTCGGGAAGTCCGGCACGGTCGCGGAGCGCCGCGAGGCCTTGACGGCCTGGCTGGACGACTATCTGGCGCCAGCGCACCGGGTCGATCCGGCCAGCGGCTGCGTCATGCCGACCCTGGGGGCGGATGTGGCGCGGGCGGGCCCTGCGGTGAGGGACGCCTACGGGCGCAGGATGGCGGACCTGATCGCAAGGATGGCCGATGTGCTCGGCGGGCCGGTCGAGGATCGAAAGCGGCGCGCCGCGTCGATCGTCGCCCTGATGGTCGGAGCCATCGGCGTATCGCGCGCGATGCCCGACGGAGCCGAGGCGGATCGCGTTCTGGAAGACGCGCGGGCCACCGCCTTGTCGCTGACGACCTAGGAGCTGCCGATCATCGCCGGACGATCGATCATGGATTCGGGATGGCCTGGAATGGCCGGTCCGACGCCCCTCAAACTACCTTGGCTCCCGTAGCGCCAACCCGGCGCCGTCAATCAAGGGAACTGAGACATGAAAAAGATCATCGCCGCCGCCGTCGCCTCCGTCTTCGCCTTCGCGGGTCAGGCCATGGCCGCTGAAAAGGCCCCCATCGTCCTCGTCCACGGCGCGTTCGAAAACGCCGATGTCTGGGGTCACGTCACCGCCAAACTGGAAATGGACGGCTACCGCGTCGTGACGGTCAACCTGCCGGGCCGCCCCGGCAATCCGATGAGCCCGGTTGACGTCAGCTTGGACGCCTATCGCGACACCGTGGTGTCGGCTCTCGGTTCGGAAAGCGCTCCCGCGGTGGTCGTCGGTCACAGCTTCGGCGGCATCGTGATCTCGGCGGCCGCCGAGGCCGCGCCCGAGAAGATCAAGACCCTGGTCTACCTAGCCGCCTATCTGCCGCAGAACGGCGACTCCCTGGTGTCGCTGGCCCAGCAGGACCACGACGCGAAGATCGGGCCCCATCTGCAGATCAACCAGACGACCGGCCTGGCCTCCATCGAATATTCGGCGCGCGCCGACCTGTTCGCCAACGGCGGCCCCGAAGGCCTGCGCGCGGCGATCCCGAACCTGATCCTGGATGAGCCGGTCGCGCCCCTGGCCACGCCGGTGCAGCTGACCGCCGGCCGCTTCGGCCAGGTCGACAAGGTCTACATCCACACGGCCCTGGACCAGATCATCAGCCCCGCCTTCCAGGCCGAGATGGTGTCGCGGACGCCGGTGCGCATGGAGGCGACCCTGCCGACCGGTCACACGCCCTTCCTGACCGATCCGGACGGCCTGGCCGAAGCCATCGAGCGCGCCGCTCAATAAGCAAGCTCCCCGGCGGCGGAACGACACCGTCGGTCCGCCGCCGACTCATGATTTCTAATATTCTCAAGCCGCCCCGCGCCCTGGCCCGATCCGGAAACCAAGATGTTCAGATTCACCACCGCCTCCCTGTCCGCCCTGACGCTTCTCGGCGTCGCGATGATGGGCCCGGGCGCCCAGGCCCAATCCGCCGAACAGGCCTTCCATCTAAGGGGAGAAGAGGTGACGCTTCCCTTCACCCTGGCGAAGAACATCCCCTTCATCGAGGGGGAGGTGAACGGTGTGCGCGGCAAGCTGATGTTCGACACCGGCGCCCGGCACGCGCTCGCCCTGAACAATCGACGCGTGCCCCTGAGCGGCGGCACGGACGCCGGCTCGGGCCTGTTCGGCAGCGGGCAGACCTACGCCAAACTGCTCCATGAGCGCGTCGGCCCCATCACGGTCGGGGACATGACTTTCGAGAGCGCGACCCAGGTTCAAAGTCAGGCCGCCGCGCAGCTGGAAAGGATCACGCCTGATTTCCTGGGCTGGATCGGCTACGACTTCTTCGACGGGTATGCGATCAAGCTCGACTATGACGCGCTCCAGGTGACCTTCTACAAGGACGGACCGGATGTGGCGGCCCGCTATCTCGAGGGCGAAACCGTCGTCGGCGTCATTCCGTTCGAGACGCGGCTTCTGCCGAACAATCCAATGACCTCCGCGACGCTGGGCTCGACATCCCTGGAACTGGTCTTCGACACGGGCCAGTACGGCATGCTCTTCGCCGAGCAGGCGGCGATTGACCGGCTGATGGCGGAAGGGCGCGTGAAGCCCGCCGCGGACGACCGGATCGACGTGTCAGGCCTGGTGATCGGCGACAATGCGCTGACGCTGGACATCAACATTGACGTCATGGACCGGACCTTTCCGCCCGCCGCGGCCCTGGATGTCCATTCTCCCGTGGTGGTCTCTCTCGGCTATGCCATCCTCAGCCAATACAAGACGGTGTGGGACTATTCGGCGAAACGGATCTACCTGCTCGAACGTGGCCCGAGCCCAGCCCAATCTCCCGACGTCTGAGAGGCGGCCCTTGGGAGAGGAAAGGGCAGGAAGATCGCCGATATACGGGTGATATGTTGGTCACGAAGTGGGGCTTGAAACAAAACAACTGACGCGTTGTTCGAACCTCGTCCGAATCTACGCAGGCCAACGAAGGTGCCCGCCCAGCAGCAGGGCAGAAGCGATTGAGGCGCCGTTAAGTGGTCAGCTAAATGGTGGCTGGAAAAATCGCGCGGCTTTTCAGACAGCCATTGAGCCACTCTTAAGTGGTCTCGATAAGGGCGCCGCCGCCGATGCGCGAAGGCTTCGGCCCTCCTATATGCGGCCGCGAAGAAGGAGACCCGTGATGTCCTATGTCGCCCGCGACGACCGCCCTGCCGACAAGGCCGCCCGCTACGCCGAGGTCGAGGCCGAGATCCTGGCCGTGCTGGAGGGCGAGCCGAACGTGACGGCGCGGATGGCGACGGTGTCGTCGATGCTGGCCGACGCGTTCGACGATTTCTTCTGGACGGGCTTCTATGTCGTGGCGCCGGACAAGACGGACGAGCTGGTGGTCGGGCCGTACCAGGGCACGCTGGGCTGCCTGCGCATCGCCTTCGGGCGCGGCGTCTGCGGTGCGGCGGCGGCCACGAAGCAGACCCAGATCGTCGAGGACGTGCACGCCTTCCCCGGCCACATCGCCTGCGACAGCCGCTCGGCCAGCGAGATCGTCGTGCCTGTGCGGGACGCCTCGGGCGCCCTGATCGCCGTGTTCGACGTGGATGCGACGACCAAGGCCGCCTTCGACGCCGTGGACGCCGAGGCGCTGGAGCGGCTGATGGCCAGGGTTTTCGCCGCCGGTTGATCGCGACCAGACCCGCTCTAGGATCGGGATCGAAGGAGAACGGACATGACGGATCGGGTCATCGCCATCACGGGCGGTCACGGGGTGCTGGGGCGCGCGGTGCTGGAGGCGGCGCTGGCCGACGGGCTGAAGGTCGCCGTGATCGACCACGCCATGGGCCATGCGACGCCCGACGGCGTGCTGGAGGTCGGCGGCGTCGACCTGACCGATCCGGCGCAGGCGGGTCAGGCGATCGCGGCCGTCATCGGCCGCTTCGGCCGGCTGGACGCCCTGCTGAACATCGCCGGCGGCTTTGTCTGGCAGACCACCGACGACGCGGAGCCCGCCTGGGACCGGATGCACGCCCTGAACGTGACCACCGCCCTGAACGCCGCCCGCGCCGCCCTGCCCCATCTGAAGGCGTCGGACGAGGGCCGCATCGTCAACGTCGGTTCGGCCGCCGCGCTGAAGGCCGGCGCCGGCATGGGCGCCTATGGCGCGGCCAAGGCGGGGGTGCACGCCCTGACCCAGGCGCTGGCGGAGGAGCTGAAGGCGAGCGCGGTGACGGTCAACGCCGTCCTGCCCTCGATCATCGACACCCCGGCGAACCGCGAGGACATGCCGGACGCCGACCCGGCGCAATGGGTGGCGCCCGCCGACCTGGCGGCGGTCATCCTGTTCCTGGCCTCGCCGCAGAGCCGGGCGATGACCGGGGCCTTGGTGCCGGTGACGGGACGAGTGTAAAAAATTCACCCTGAGGTTTACAAACCAGAATTTATCGACCACCGTTCGCTCTGAGGGGGAGTCGAATGGGCAGGGGATGCAGGGTTGTCGCTAGCGCCCTGGCGGTTGTCATAGCGCTTTCGGGATGCCGCCAACCTACCGCTGCTTCGCAGGCGGCCAACATTCCGCTTTCGCCCGCCTTCGCGAGAGATACAGGACTGACTTCGCATCGAATCGACTACCAGCGGTTCGAAGCGAGGGCAGCGACTTTTATCGCGACGACAAGGTGTGGTCTTTCGCGCGGCATCTACACCTGCCGAAGTCCCGCGACCTCCTCCGGGACCACGCGGTGTGAATTCGTCTGGCCTATGACCCGCCTCAGTGAAGGCGGGAAGACAAGCGTCATTACCGGCCGAAATTCCGTCGTTCAAAGTCAATTTCGGAACGGCGGCGTCGCCGAGGTTCGTGGCGAGCCGGCCGGCGTTGCGGTTGTCTCCTGCGGCGGTGACCGCGCAATCCGCGTGACTTTCATCCTGTCTGACGCGCGCGCCACGCGGGACCACGGCTCCCTAATGCGAACGGTCGGCTTCGACTGGGTGGATGAACGCGAGCAGGGCATCCATGAACTCTACGAGTTGGAGACCTTCGCCCTCGCCTCTCTGTTTCATATTTCTCAGAGTGTCGCCTCCGGGGCGCGCGCAGTGAAGGGAACGGATGGACGGGTCGTGTTCAGTCAGGCGACTGCGAAGGCGGCCGCCCGCGTCCGCAAAACCTACGGAATGGTTCGCGTCGGCAATAATTCGGGCAACGAGCTTGCGCGATCGCGAAAAGCCTGTCGGCTGGGCCTTGAAGCGGCTGGGATCACATCCGCCCACGTCGCGCCATCGGAAATCATCGAGTCCTATTATGGCTCGCAGGCCATGGTCGTTCTGGCCTCCGCCTCCGGCGCCGGACCGCGAAGCGCACCCTGCCCGCTGGTGCTCGCTTGGCTGGCTGGGCGCGGCGCGGGACCTGCGAGATTTCCCACTTCTCACACCAGCGCGACGATCGATGTCTTTCCTGGCGGCGATACGCCCCAAGCCCCATTGCAGAATGCTGTCGCCACGCGCGCCGCAGCGGTCACTCTATACCTCTTGGGATTTGAAGTCGCCGAGCCTTCCGGCTCTGAAAACAAGGGCGCGCGGGGTTACTGGCCTCGCAAGAACCTCATATCGTCCCCTCCAAACGGCCCTGTGCCCTAGCCCGCGATCTGGCCGAAGTCGGCGACCTGGCCCATGACGTCGCGCACCTGGCCCAGCAGCTTCAGCCGGTTCTCGCGCTCCTCTGCGATGTCCGAGTTGACCAGCACCGCCTCGAAGAAGGCGTCCACCGGCGCGCGCAGACTCGCCAGGGCGGACATGGCGGCGGCGAAGTCCTCCTTGTCCAGCGCCGTCTCCACCGCCGTGCGGGCGGCGCCGACGGCGAAGGCCAGGGCGACCTCCTCCTCGGGCTGGTTCGACAGGCCGGTCCGGACCATGCCGGTCGGGACAGGCCCCTTCTTCTCCTCGGCGCGCAGGATGTTTGAGGCGCGCTTGTAGCCCGCCAGCAGATTGGCCCCGTCGTCGGTGGCCAGGAAGGCGGCCAGCGCCTCGACCCGGCGGACGATACGGACGAGGTCATCGTCGCCCAGCGCGAAGACGGCGGCGACGAGGTCGTGGCGCTGACCTTGGTCGCGGAGGAGGACGGTGAGGCGGTCGGCGAAGAAGGCGAGAACGTCCCAGCCAAGCTGCGTGAGGCCAGCCTGATAATCCAGTGCGCCATGCCGCCAGTCGGCATCATCACTTCCGTCAAGCATGGCCGCGATACGGATGCGATCCGCTTCGACCTCTTCACTGCCCAGAACCGCCATACGAACCACAGAAGCGCGATCATAGTTCGGCAGCTTCTCAAGATTGCGCATGCCTGACAGGTATTCGCCAGCGACGAACGTCATGCCCTGCAACGGCATCCGCACCCCATTCTCCAGCACCAGCCGGATCACGCCCAGCGCCGCACGACGCAGCGCGAACGGATCCTTCGACCCCGTGGGCTTTTCGTCGATGGCGAAGAAGCCGACCAGGGTGTCCAGCTTGTCGGCCAGGGCGACGGCGACCGTGACCGACGCGGTCGGGACGGTGTCGTTCGGCCCCTGCGGTTTGTAGTGGTCGCGCACGGCGTCGGCGACGGCGTCGGGCTGGCCGGCCAGGCGGGCGTAATAGCCGCCCATGATCCCCTGCAGTTCCGGGAACTCGCCGACCATGCCGCTGGCCAGGTCGGCCTTGGCCAGGCGGGCGGCCTGTTCCGCCTGATCGGCGTCAGCGCCGACCAGCGGGGCGATCTCGCGGGCCAAGGCGGCGATGCGCTCGACGCGTTCGGCCAGGGTCCCCAGCTTGGCGTGGAAGGTGACGCCCTCCAGCTTCTTCAGCCAGGTGTCGAAGCCGACCTTCTGGTCCTCGTCCCAGAAGAAGCGGGCGTCGTTCAGGCGGGCGGACAGGACGCGGCTGTTGCCGGCGGCCAGGGCCTTGCCGCCATCGGTGGCCTCGACGTTGGCGACGACCAGGAAGTTGGGGGCCAGGCCTTCTTTCGATGGGTCGCGCACGGCGAAATACTTCTGGTGCACCTTCATCGACAGGCGCACGACCTCGGGCGGCAGTGACAGGAACTGCGGGTCCATGTCGCCCAGGATCGGGGTGGGCCATTCGGCCAGGCCCGCCACCTCGTCCAGCAGGCCGTCGTCGTCCACCAGGGTCAGGCCGCGCGCGGCGCAGGCGGCCTTGGCCTGTTCCAGGATGCGCAGCTTGCGGTCGGCGACGTCCAGCAGGACGAAGTTCCGCTCCAGCTGGGTGCGATAGTCGACGAAGTCGCTGACCTTCAGCGGCTGGCCCGAGCCCAGGAACCGGTGGCCCTCGGTGACCGCATCGGACGCAATGCCGTCGATCTCGAACGGGACCACCGCGCCGTCGAAGACGCACAGGATGCGCTTGATCGGCCGCACCCAGCGCAGGGTTCCGGTCGCCCAGCGCATCGACTTGGGCCAGGGGAAGGTCCGCACGATCTGGTCGACCATCTCGGGGACCAGGTCGGGGGTCGCGCGGCCCTGGCTGCTGATCACGGCGAACAGGACGCCGTCGCGCTCGACCAGCTGTTCGCGCGTCAGGCCGGTCTTGCGCAGGAAGCCTTCCAGCGCCTGGGGCGGCGCCGAGGCCTTGGGCCCCTTCACCTCTTCGGACCGGTCGGGGGTGGCGGCGGGCAGGCCGTCGACCACCAGCGTCAGACGGCGTGGGCCGGCGTAGGTCGTCAGCGCGTCCCAGCTCAGACCGGCGGCCTTCAGCCGCTCGGACGCCATCCGCTCCAGGTCGCGCGCGGCGCCCGGCTGCATGCGGGCGGGGATTTCTTCGGAGAAGATTTCGAGGAGGAGTTGGGGCATCAGGCGGTTTTCCGCTCTTGTTCGACGTAGGCGAGGGCGCAGGCTTTGCAGAGTTCGCGGATGCGGCCGATGTAGCTCTGGCGCTCGGCGACGGCGATGGCGCCGCGGGCGTCCATCAGGTTGAACAGGTGGCTGGCCTTCAGCACCTGGTCATAGGCGGGCAGGACCAGGGGCTGACCCTGCGGCCCGGTCATGGCCAGCAGGCGCGAAACCTCGGCGACCATGTCCTCGAACCGGCGCTTGAGGCCGTCGACGTCATAGCCGTGGAAGTTGGCTTCCGACTGCTGGCGCTCGTTCTCCAGGAAGACCTCGCCATAGGTCAGGCCGTCGTTGTTGAACTTCAGGTCATAGACGTTGTCGACGCCCTGGACGTACATGGCCAGGCGCTCAAGGCCGTAGGTCAGCTCGCCCGACACCACGTCCACCTCGATGCCGCCGACGCCCTGGAAATAGGTGAACTGCGTCACCTCCATCCCATCGCACCACACCTCCCAGCCCAGGCCCCACGCGCCGACGGTCGGGTTCTCCCAGTCGTCCTCGACGAAGCGGATGTCGTGCAGTTTCGGATCGATCCCGATGGCCGCCAGCGACCCCAAGTAGAGCGCCTGGAGGTCGTCCGGGTTCGGCTTCAGAATGACCTGATACTGGTAATAGTGCTGAAGCCGGTTGGGGTTTTCGCCATAGCGGCCGTCGCCGGGGCGGCGGCTGGGCTGGACGTAGGCGGCCTTCCACGGCTTCCTGCCCAGCGCCCGCAGCACCGTGGCCGGGTGCAGGGTGCCGGCCCCGACCTCGATGTCGTACGGCTGCAGGATCGCGCAGCCCTGGTCGCCCCAGTAGCGGTGCAGCGTCAGGATCAGGTCCTGAAACGCGAGCGGTTCAGTCGAAGCGGTCAAGGCGGGCTCGGGAGGGCTAGCAAAAAGACGGCGGACCATAGGGCCCGCCGCCTTCCGCTTCAACTCGCCCCGACAGGGGCGAAGGCCGTCCGACGCCTTATTGCGGGGTCGGGTCGCCTTCCTGACCGCCGTCGACCGCGTCGGGGGTCTGGACCGGCGGGGTGGCCGAGGGGTTCACGGCCGGGTCGGCGGGGTTGTCCATCTGGCCGTCGGTCGGGTTGGCGACCGGCGGCGAGGCGACCGTCGTGGTGGTCGCGGCCGGCTGGCCGTTAGGGGCGGTCGTGCCCGGATCGGCCGGCGTGGTGGTCTCGGTCGCGGCGTCATCGGCGGGCGTGGCCTCGGTCGTCGATTCCGCGGCGGCGGCACCGGAATCGACCGTCTCCTCGTCGCCCATGGCGGCCTGGGAGGCGGCCGGGTTCAGCACCTTGTCGATCGGGAAGACCGCGCCGTTGGAGGCGTCCAGCTCGGCGCTGACCACGGTGGCGTCGTCGGCCTTGATCATCTCGCCGGTGCCGTCCAGCTGGATCTGGTTCTGCGCGGCGGTGGGCACGCCGCCGCGACGACCTTCGATCTGGTCGGGCGTCACGTCGGCGACGATGACGTGATAGAGCAGGATCTGACGCAGTTCATTGGCGTTGGCCGGATCCATCAGCCGGGTGCGCTCCGCCTCGGGCAGGGCGGCGAAGGCCGCGTCGGTCGGGGCGAAGATCGAGATGGCCGGACGCGTCGAAAGGGTCTCGGTCAGCTGCGCCTGATCCAGCGCCGACAGCAGGGTGGTGAACTGACCGCTGGCGCGCAGCACGTCCACGACGGTGCCGGAGGCGGCCGGCGTTTCGGCCGTCTGGGTCTGGGCGGCCGAGTTCTCGGTGGCCGGCGCCTGGGCCGCAGGCGTGGGCATGGTCTCGGTCGGCGTGGTCTGGCCGGGCGTCGGAACCGGGGCCGGCGGCGCGGCCGGCGCGGTCGCGTCCGGCATGGTGGTCTGGGCCGGCGGGGTGGCTTCCTGCGCCAGGGCGGGGGCCGCGATCAGGGCGGCGAAGGCGGTGGCGGCAAGCAAACGGGTTCTAAGCATGGCTGTTTCCTCTTTGCGTTGGGACCGCCGCATGGGGGAGACGGCGTCCGTTCCTGTTCACGGGAACTGACCGCTGAAAGTCGCAAACCGTCGCTACGGTTCCGACGATTTGAAACAACCTGTAACTTTCGTGATGATCTGGACGAAACCTCGGCAAGGTCGCCGCAAGCATGGCGATTACGCCGGGTTTTCGCCCGAATGTTCGCCGTGATCTTGAAGCGATTCCAGGATCGCGGACCTGGTCCACCAGTCGGGACGATCGCGCGACAGGGCCGCCGCCGCCGCTTTCGCCGCCTGCGGGTCATCGAACAGGGCGAACACCGTGGCGCCCGAGCCGGACATCCGCGCCAGCCGCGCCCCTGGAAGAGCCGCCGCCTGATACAGCGCCTGGCCGATCGCCGGGGCCAGGGCGATGGCGGGCGCCTCCAGGTCGTTCCGCAGGCCGCCCAGCCAGTCGATGACGGCCGAAACGGTCCATTCGTGCGGCGGCGGCGGCCGGTCGGCCGTCCGCGCCGGCCCGGCGTCATAGGCGCGGTAGACGGCGCCGGTCGGCGAAGGGACGCCCGGATTGACCAGCACGGCTGG
>Ga0065721_10006277_pt1 | contig 13379 bp, 14 predicted proteins | sample Mesricmetagenome_FD_59108 | JGI IMG/M metagenome (GOLD analysis project Ga0065721, IMG submission 59108) | Mesophilic microbial community from rice straw/compost enrichment Sample: eDNA_1 v2 (version 2) | ecosystem: Engineered > Solid waste > Grass > Composting > Bioreactor | place: USA: Davis... | reverse complement strand
GCGTCGGGACGCTCCAGACAACTGAACACTTTTTTTAAGTATAAAAAAAAGGCTCTGAACAATTCAGAACCTTTCATTAAGTGGAGAACAGGGGAGTCGAACCCCTGACCTTCCCGACATGCGTCGGGACGCTCCAGACAACTGAACACTTTTTTTAAGTATAAAAAAAAGGCTCTGAACAATTCAGAACCTTTCATTAAGTGGAGAACAGGGGAGTCGAACCCCTGACCTCTTGCATGCCATGCAAGCGCTCTAGCCAACTGAGCTAGTTCCCCAAAATGGGTTGCAAAAATAAGGTTTTTGGGTAATTAAGGAAGTAAATTAATCTTCTTCTTCGGTGGATTCCATATTCATATTGCCCGGGGGAGTTGAAGGGGTTTCTTCGTGGTGGGCTTTTCCATTTTCGCGGTGCTGACCAAAGAGGGCGAAAAGTTTGTTCAGGATCTTGTCCTTGTTGTCAGCAATGACATGTGATGAGAAGTTCTTGACAAGGAAGGGAACTATCAGCCGGGTAAAGAACCCGGACTTGGAGAGGAAGAAGCGGCGCAGCAATACATCAATTCCTGTTTCAGCTGCCAGGGTTAAAGCACCAAACTTTCCTTCACGTGAAGTGAATTTTCCAATGGTTGAAATAATTTTTCTCACCGGCTGGATCTCTGCCTTTATCACATCGATATCCTTACTCAGTAGGTTTCTTTGAGCGGCAATCAATTCCTTGAGTCTCGCTTTTTCTTCCATCAGATCCTCGTATGTACGAATGCGTTTAGTCATACATCTTCTGGATAATAAGATTGCGGATCATGGGCATGATTTTTTTCTCCCGGAGGTATCCGACGATTAATAAAATGATCAGGAAAAACGCGGCGGCCAGCAGGAAGCCGATTGCCCTGTTGTTGACAAGGTTTCCAAGCCACCATCCCAGCGCCAGGCCGGCAAAGAACAGGAAAAAGAAACCAAGAATGCACAGCACGATGATCACAACCGCACTGGAAACAACACTGGATGTTTTTTCAGTGATGGTGACCAGCGCGAGGCGATAATATGAATCAGCCAGGTCCTCAACATGGCTGGTTAGATCGGAAGCTTTTCCCTTGATGTCCTCCATGACAGGTGATATAAATTAAAAACCGGAACAGGATCGTTGGACCCTGCTCCGGTAATTTACCAATTCCTAACTAAAACTTTCTTTCATCTTGCTCACTTTCTCTTCCGCTGCAGATTTTGCATAACGTGCTTTGTCTTTAACATCCTGAGCACTTTCCTCAGCTGCACGACGACCTTTTTCCCACATATGGCTCAGGCTGTCAGCCCAGTCACCAGCTGTCTTTCTGAGACGCTTGCGGGTTTCATTGCCTTTTTCGGGAGCTATCAGCATACCTATTACTACACCTGCGGCAGCTGCACCCAGGATGCCCAGTAAAACTTTGCTTTTCGTGTTCATGGCGAATAGTTTAAGAGTTAAGGAATAATTTCTTTCTAGAAAGTATAAAAACCGTACCAGAATAGGCATTGCTTTTGGAACGACGATCATTCGGCATTTGCCCCGTAATAAGTAACTAATGGGCCTTTTGTACAAACAAAAAAACCCGGGATATGCCCGGGTTTTAATCTTCTTTATTGCAAGTGGGGTTTAATCTCCCCAGATACTGTCTTCGCCTTTCAGCCATTTCTTAACCTGTTCAGTGGTAACAGACTTCGGACGCTCAAGTGCAAATCCAAGCGCCCTGTCCCAGCAAAGACTGGCCAGCACACCCAAAGCGCGACTTACTCCAAATAATACAGTATAATACTCGTATTCTTTCATTCCGAAATGAACCAGCAGGGCCCCACTATGGGCATCCACATTTGGCCATGGGTTCTTCACTTTTCCCAATGATTGTAAAATTGGCGGAACCACATCATACACATTCCAGACTGTATTGACCAGTTTATCATCGGGCATATGCTTTTTACCAAATTCCATCTGCGCAATGAAACGCGGATCCGTTTTACGCAACACGGCATGGCCATAACCCGGAACCACTTTTCCTTCACTCAAAGTTTTCTTCACATATTCAGCAATCTGCTCCTTGGAAGGGGCATCTGTTTTGAGTTCTTCCTGCATTTCAAAGATCCATTTGATCACTTCCTGGTTAGCCAGACCATGCAGGGGTCCTGCCAGGCCATTCATGCCTGCCGCAAAACTTAAATAAGGATCACTCAGTGCAGAGCCTACCAGATGCGTAGCATGAGCTGATACATTACCACCTTCATGATCAGCATGAATGGTCATGTAAAGACGCATTAAAGCCTTAAAAGTATTGTCTTCATAACCGAGCATATGGGCAAAATTGCCGGCCCAGTCAAGCAGACCATTTGGTTGAATATGATCTCCGTTTTTATACTTACGGCGATAAATATAAGCAGCCACCCTTGGGAGACGGGCGATCAGGTCCATCGAATCATCGAAAACCGCTTCCCAGTAATCTTTCTTGTTCAGACCTGCTGCATATTTTTTGGCAAATTGGCTTTCGGTTTGCAAAGCCATCACTCCCACCACAAACTGCGTCATCGGGTGAGTAGTTACCGGCAGCGCTTCAATTGTATCAAATACGTGATTGGGCACGTGACTGCGGCGCTGCAGGACGGAAGTGACGTGATGTACATCTTCTTCCGTAGGCAGCTCGCCTATCAGCATCAAATAAAATAAACCTTCTGGCAGTGGCTCCGATCCTCCCGGTACACGGGGCAGCTTTGCCCTCAGTTCCGGGATTGTGTAACCCCTGAAACGGATACCTTCCTGGGCATCCAGCAATGAAGTTTCGGTCACAAGGCCGGTTATGCCCCGCATGCCCTGGTAAATCTGCGATAATTGGACTTCACCGATCACTTTGTTTCCATGTTCCTTCAAAATTTCCTTGATCTCAGCACCCAGTTGATCGGCTCTTTTCTTAAACCTTTCCTTAAGTATTCCCATGAACAACCGTTTAAAATTCAGTTATTGTGACGGGGCTAAAGGTAGTCAATGCCCGGGGTAGGAACAAAAATTTGGACGACTATGTTATCGTGACTGCATGTAATCCAGACACATGTTGCACTTCACCCTATTTCGGTGCTTTTTTGTACATCATGTATGCCACCACCGAAAAAATGATATTGGGCACCCAGGCCGCAAGCAGGGGCGGCAGGTTGCTCTTTGTTGCAAATACTGTAGAAAAACGGTCGGATAAAATAAACAGCGCTGCAGTGATGATGCCGACGGCCAAATGCCGGCCACTCCCTCCTCTTGTTTTTCGACTGGCCAACACCGCCCCGATGATGGTAAGAAGTAATACGGCAAACGGTGTTGCAGTTCTTCTGTAACGTTCAACTTTCAAAGCACTCAAACCCTCCGTTCCCCGCGCTTCTTCCCTTTGGATAAATGCTGCCAGTTCCGGTGTGGTAAGTTTGTCTTTCAAATACTCATCCCTCCGTAATTCCTCAGGCCGCAAACCAATATTCAGCATCAAAGTATCCAGCTTGCGGGTACGCTCACCCATACTGTCAACTATCCGCTCCACGGCATTATGAAGTCTCCATTGACGTTTTGCCGTATCCCATTGAATGAAATTAGACCTCACATTATAAATAACTTCATTATCCTTCACCCGGTCCATAAAAAATGAAGTACCGTATTTTGAAGCGGTATCAAAATTTTTTATCCCAACATAGGTGATTGAGTCAATACGCCGGTAAAAACAATTATGACAATCTGTAAGCTGCCGTTGTTTCAACGGATCATTTCTATCCAGATAATGTGTCTTAAAGTTTGCCTGTATCTCATTAGCCCTGGGTATCAGGTAGCGGTTACCGAACCATAATACTATCCCTAAAAGAACACCGCCAACCAGGTAAGGCCTGAGCATGCGGTTATAACTGGTGCCGCTGGCCAGGATGGCAATGATCTCTGAGCGTGTTGCCATGCGGCTTGTAAAAAAAATAACGGAAATGAATACAAAGAGCGGGAAAAGCAAACCCCAGATAAAAGGAACAAAGCCCAGGTAATACTGGGTGACGATATCGTAAGTACTCAAACCGGTCTTTACAAAATCATCCGCTTTTTCACTCGTATCAACAGCCACGGCCACCACCATGAACAGCAACATGCAAAACACGAAGGTCACGAGGAATTTTTTCAGTATGTACCAGTCGAGCTTTTTCATAATCCTGCCGCATGCAAAGGCCGTAATTCTTTTTGATATTCAGGGTTGGGCATAAAACATGCAAAGGAAAACAATTATTGGGGAAAGAATTGTGAAAGATTGGGAACGCTCACCTTGTTAAATTTGTGTATTAATCTAACGCTCATGATCCGGATCGGCGAGTATAATAGCTTGAAAGTAATAAAACAAAAGCCCATGGGCGTATTCCTGGATGATGGCGGAGAGGGTATTCTCCTGCCTCGTCGCTTCGTTCCTCCGGGAACCCGGGTCGGTGACGAACTCAGGGTATTTCTTTATCATGACAGTGAAGACAGGGTTATTGCCACCACCCTGGAACCGAAAGGCATCCTGGGTGATATTGTAAAACTGAAAGTGGTAAGTACCACGCCACAAGGCGCATTCCTGGACTGGGGGCTCATGAAAGACCTGTTTGTACCCAAATCACAACAATTAAACTTCATGCGGCCCAAAGCCGATTACCTGGTTAAAATTTATCTTGACGAAAGAACCGGAAGGCTTGCGGGAACAGAAAGATTTGAATCATCACTCTCGAATGATGAACTGACAGTAAAAGAAAAAGACCAGGTTGACCTGCTGGTATACCGCCGGAGCGATCTTGGATATGTTGTAATCATTAACAACAAACACACGGGCATACTACATTATAATGAAGTTTTTCGCGACATTGAAGTCGGCGATCGTTTCGCCGGTTTTATAAAAACGATCCTGCCCGGAAATAAAATCGATGTGATGGCCGGTAAGCCCGGTTATGAAAAAGTAGAAGATGAAAGTGATAAAATCCTGCGGCTGCTGCAGGAAAATGACGGTTACCTGCCCTATCATGATAAATCAGACCCGGAGGAGATCTACACGTTTTTTGGCATGAGTAAAAAGACTTTTAAGATGGCAACCGGTTTCCTCTATAAGAACCGGAAGATTGATCTGACGAAAACGGGCATCAAACTCGCCGACAATTAAGCAGCCTCCGTTTTATGCAATAAAAATGCCTGCCGCTGAAGAACAAGACGACAGGCTATATGTGTCCGGATAGGGTCTTGTAGTAATAAGGTTTAATGGTTAACGGTTCTTGTGACCCCTTAGCAAAGGTCACAAACCACCTAACCCGAGTCAAGCGTTGAATCACCCATTTTTACCCCCGTTTTTTAACGGTACCGCTGTGCCGTTTTTTCACCCATTCTTGTGCTAACTCATTGAAAATATGTTGTCTTGCCCTAACTTAACCACCTCAATTCACCTAAACTAAAAACAATGAAAAATCACCCGATTCCTGCCAAAGAAGCGTACGCTATGGTGGAGGAATACCGGAAATACCTAAAGAAAATAGGTGTCGATCCGGATTCACAAACACAGAGTGTGTCCTTCACTGCGTCAGACCTGATTTCATGGATGCAAAGAGTGATGTCTGTCTCAGATGAGTTCCGCATTTTCTTCGGCGTATATCCCGAAGGGCATCCCCAGGCTGGTCGCATTACATCTGTTATCTGGCCATACAAAGATGGAAAGCCTGCAAAAAAGGTTACATCATCAGTACAGGGCAAGGATGATCCTCCTCCGCCACCCGATGATGAAGAAGACCCGTATAATGCAGGAGGATTAAATCCCTGAGTTCATGGTATTACATTATGTCTATCTCGCCTGCCTGCTCATCAGTTGTGTCATGGCCTTTGTTTTCCGGCGCGATTTGAAAAGCAGGCAGCTTTCACTTTTTCCATGGTACCTTTTATACGTTCTGTTACAGGAAATATCCGTATTCATCCTGCTCAGACTCTATCCCGACCTTTCCACCGGTATCATTTATAATATTTACCACCCGGTGTCAGTGCTGTTTTTCTCCACATTTTATTTCAGCATTCCGTTTAATGCACGTTCCCGTCCGCTGATTTTGTTATTGCTGGCAATTTTTATGCTGATGGTGATCATAACCTATCTCTTCCTGCAGCCAATTTCTATTTTCAACAATTATATCTCTCTCTGCACCGGATTTATGATTACACTGTGCGGACTCTTATTCCTCTTTAACTATTTCAAACTGGATAATCCCGCGGAAGAAAAGAAATGGTTACCTGTAATATGGATTACCATTGGACTGGTTGTATTTTTTCCTGTCGTAAATATTTCTTTTGCCTTGTACAAACATCTTTTAGCTTACCAGGCCACTATCTTTGGGCAGAAACTTTACCGCCTTATCCCCCAGTTAATGAGTATTTTCATGTACACCTGCTTCGCGCGGGCGTTTTATCTATGCCAAAAGAAAAACTTGACATAATCATTGCCGTCATTGCCATCAGCCTTTTTATCCTGCTGCTGGTAATATCTGTACTCTTTCTTTTCCGGATTTATCTCAAGCGTAAAAACAAACTGCTGCTTGAAAAAGAAAGACTGAATATCGAGTTTGAACAAACACTTTTAAAATCCAAACTGGAGATACAGGAACACACATTCAATGAGATCAGCCGCGAGATCCATGATAATATCGGCCAGGTATTAAGCCTCGTCAGGATCAATTTAAACACTTTAAACGCGCCGGGTGAAGAAGAGAAAATTAATATGATGGATGAATGGATGGGGAAAGCACTCACCGATCTTCGTCATCTCAGTCATTCGCTCGATGCAGGCCATATCCGGAATCATGGCTGGCTTCCGCCGGCAACCAGGCTGTTGAACGGCCTTCAGAAATCAGGGAAGTATCAAACCAGTATCGAACAGGATGACGATCTCCCGGCCCTTGGTAATGACCGGCCCATCATCTTATTCCGAATGATCCAGGAAATCGTCAACAATGTGATCAAACATGCCGAAGCAGACAGGATTCATTTGGTGGCAAAAAAGGAAAATGATAATCTTGTCATCCGGATCCAAGATAACGGTAAAGGCTTTGATATATCAAAAACATCCCAGGGTGTGGGCTTGCAAAATCTTCGCAGCCGTGCCCGGATGATCAATGCGGATATGCATATTCAAAGTGCTCCCGGTAGTGGAACCGAAGTTACCATTACCCTCCAAAACGACTGATATGAATAACCCCACACAGATCGCTCTGGTTGACGATCATGCACTCCTGCGCAACGGGCTGGCGTCACTTATTCGGTCTTTCAAAGGATATACTGTGACCTTCCAGGCTGATAACGGGAAAGACTTTATACAACAGCTCGAAAACCACCCGCTTCCCGATATCATACTACTCGATATCACGATGCCGGAAATGAATGGGTTTGAAACAGCCACCTGGATAAAAGAAAATGCACCCTCCATAAAGATCCTTGTGCTGAGTATGATGGACAATGATGAGGTCGTGATCGGCATGCTGCGCGCCGGTGCACGGGGATATATTCTGAAGGACAGTAAGCCTACGGCATTCAAACAGGCACTCGACAACATTCGCGATACCGGTTATTACATGAATGAGCTGGTGACAAACAAAATGTTCAATTATGTAAGAAATGAAGAAACCCGTGGTAAGGAATTGTCAACTATCGCAGATCTTACCGATCGCGAACTTTCATTTCTGCAATATGCCTGCACGGAAATGACTTATAAGGATATCGCTCATGCCATGGGAGTGAGCCCCAGGACCGTGGACGGCTATCGCGATGAGCTTCTGAAAAAACTGAATGTCCAGACGAGGGTCGGACTGGTACTATATGCCATCCGCAATGGCATTTACAAATTATAGCTTAGTCCTGAGTCGCTCAATCATTTCGGTTTTCCAACCTGCAAAATCACCCTGGAGGATATGTTCGCGCGCCTGCCTTACCAGCCAGAGATAAAATGCGAGGTTGTGAATGCTGGCAATGGTAAGACCTAAGAATTCTTTCGCCTTCATTAAATGGCGGAGATAGGCTTTGCTGTAAAACTGGCTGACTTCACAGTCTAAACCTTCATCAATGGGAGAATAATCGAATTCCCATTTCTTATTGTCAATATTCAGCACACCCCGGGTGGTAAATAACATGGCATTTCTACCGTTACGCGTAGGCATTACACAGTCAAACATGTCGACTCCCATACCGATGCACTCAAGTATGTTCCAGGGAGTGCCCACGCCCATGAGGTAACGCGGTTTTTCAGCCGGAAGATGCTGGCAACACCAGTCGCATATTTCATACATCACCGGTTCCGGTTCGCCCACACTCAGGCCACCAATGGCGTTGCCGGTAGCATTTTTTGCAGCTACATATTCGCAGGAAGCTTTTCTTAAATCCTTAAACGTTCCGCCCTGTACGATCGGGAACAAGTTTTGTGTATATCCGTATTTGTCGGGCGTATTATGGAACCTTTCCCAGCAACGGTCAAGCCAGCGATGAGTCAGTTCCATGGAAGTACGGGCATAGGTATAATCACTGCCGCCGGGAGGACATTCATCAAATGCCATGATAATATCCCCGCCAATAATACGCTGTATATCCATCACATTTTCGGGACTGAACAGGTGTCTGGATCCGTCAATATGCGACTGGAAAGTGACGCCTTCTTCACGGATGATGCGTGTTCCGGCGAGGGAAAAAACCTGGTAACCTCCACTGTCAGTAAGGATCGGTTTGGCCCAACCATTAAAACGGTGCAGACCTCCCGCACGTTCCAGGACTTCAAGTCCGGGACGCAGGTACAGGTGATATGTGTTTCCCAGGATGATCTGAGCCTTTACGTCAGAAACCAGTTGTTGCTGCGTGACTGCTTTTACACTGCCTGCTGTGCCAACAGGCATAAAGATGGGAGTCTGTATTGTACCATGATCCGTGGTAATGGTTCCTGCTCTTGCTGCTGAACCCGGATCAGTGTTTTCAAGTCTGAATTCCAATGCCGCCATACCGGCGCAAGATACAGGATAGCCGGAAGTATGCCTTGAAGATGCCGAAAATTGAGTGATTATTTCCTTCAACGTTCACTCTTATATGTCTTTGCTTTACCTTCGAATTATTTTTAGTTTATATGCTAACCATCAACTGGGGAGAGATCATTTTTTACGTTTTTGCCTCCATTACCACCATACAAATTCTTTATTACGTCATTTTTTTTAGCCGTATTGCTTTTTACAAACCCAAACCGAAGCCGCAATCGCAACAGCACCCTGTATCCGTGATTGTATGCAGCCGGGATGAAGATGAAAACCTTGCCCGCAATCTGCCGGGTATTCTGGTACAACAATACCCAAGCAGCTTTGAAGTGGTTGCGGTGAATGATAATTCGGTAGATGATTCCAAATACATCCTGCAGGAATTAAAAAGAGCCTTTAAAACACTCAATGTTGTGGAGCTAACCCACGAAGCGAAATTGATACGTGGAAAGAAATATCCTTTATCCATCGGCATTCGGGAAGCCAAACATGAAATACTGCTGCTTACCGATGCAGATTGTGTGCCGGCAAGTGAACACTGGATCACACGCATGCAGGATGGCTACCAGGGCCCGGTAGAAATTGTACTGGGATATGGTGCCTATCATAAAAAACCCGGTCTGCTNAACAAACTGATCCGGTTCGAAACATTTCATACTGCCCTGCAGTATCTGTCCTATGCCCTCGCCGGTGTTCCATACATGGGTGTAGGTCGCAACCTGTCATACAGGAAAGACCTTTTTCTTCGCAACAAAGGCTTTTCGTCCATCAACCATATTCCGAGCGGGGATGATGATCTTTTTATCAATAAAGTAGCCACGAAAAAAAATACGGCCGTGGTTATCGATCACGAAGCCATCACCCGCTCCATTCCCAAGACCACCTGGAACGGCTGGCTGAAACAGAAATCGAGGCATTATACAACGGCCAGGTATTACAAAGCCAAACATAAATTCCTGCTGGGTACCTATTTCAGCACGCAATTTTTATTTTATCCGATGCTGGCAGCTGCCATCATATTTTATGACTGGCGTTGGGCGCTTGCGTTGTTTGGTGCGCGATTGATTATACAGGGTGTAATATTTTATCGTGCCATGAAAAAACTTGATGAAGCGGATCTCTGGCCCTTGTATTTCTTCTTTGATCTGTGGATGTTCCTTTATTATATCATCTTTGCACCGGCTCTGTGGAGAAAACCCGCACAGAGCTGGAACTAAATGGATATTCTTTTAAAATATTTCTCTGATTTTAGCGAAGAACAGTTAAGACAATTTGGCGCGCTCAACCAGTTGTATCGCGAATGGAATGAAAAGATCAATGTCATCTCGCGAAAGGACATCGACAGCCTGTACGAAAAACATGTACTTCATTCTTTGTCAATTGCCGCGGTATTTGACTGGAAAGACGATTTGGAGATCATAGACCTTGGCACTGGCGGCGGGTTCCCGGGGGTACCACTGGCTATATTTTTTCCGAACATTAAATTTCACCTGGTTGACAGTATAGCCAAAAAACTAAAAGTTATCGATGCAATCGTGGAGGCAACGGGTTTAAAGAATGTCACCACAGAACACAGCCGCGTGGAAAATATCCGGAACCGGAAATTCGATTTTGTGATCTCAAGGGCTGTAGCTCCGTTAAAAGACCTTTGGAAATGGAGTAAACCGCTGCTTAAGAAACCAGCCCCTGGCCAGGAAAAAGACTTCTCATCACATCCGGGGTTAATATGTTTAAAAGGAGGTGATTTGGCCAAAGAAATTCAGGAAAGTCAGACCCGGCCACGATTGATGGAAATTAAGGATATCTTTAATGAGGAATTTTTCCAGGATAAATATATTCTCTACGTACCCAGGTAAATAAAAAACTACCACTTTGTGGTATTGGTTTATCATACTCCTTACTACAAATTTGTTCCATGAAGAAAATATCGGTTTGCGTGGTGGACGATAACAGGGATCTACGTAATGCCCTGGAGGAGATCATCGATATGTCTGAAGGCTTTGAATGTGTTGGCACCATTGGCACGCCCCAGGAGGCGATGGCCAGGATTCCCATTTTAAAACCCGATGTGGTATTGATGGATATCAACCTGGGAGCTGAAGAGACCGGGATTGATTGCGTTAAATTCCTGAAGCAAAGAATGCCTTCCACCAATTTCATGATGTGTACGGTTTACGAAGAAAATGAAAAGATCTTCCAGGCCCTGACAGCCGGAGCGAGTGGTTATATTCTGAAAAAGACTGCACCGCCCCAAATGCTGGATGCTATCCGGGAATTGTATGAAGGCGGGGCTCCGATGAGCAGCCAGATTGCAAGAAAAGTCGTGGCGGCTTTTCAAAACAAGTCTGTGGTGCCGGATGGGACCGAAAACATCGAATCCCTGTCCCAGCGGGAAAAAGAAATACTCGAACAATTGTCCAAGGGCCTTATGTATAAAGAAATAGCCGCGGCATTGTTTATCAGCCCGGAAACGGTTCGTAAACATGTGTATCACATTTACGAAAAACTCCATGTGACGAACCGCATCGAAGCTGTAAACCGGTTTTTCGGACGTTAATCACCAAAAAATACCACAAAAAGGGTATAGTCAGGGCAGGTCATTAAATGTAGATTTGTGCCGGTTAAGATCGCTTTCTACCATTGACCGTAAACCTGCCTATTTTTCGTATAACGTTTTTATAGAAGGGTCCTAATCAAAAAAATAAACCACCCGCTTTCACGGATGGTTTTTTCTTTTATATCAGTAATCTTTTTATAAACTGATCTTATTATTTTGTCGCTCCGTATCAGCCAGACGCTGCGACGGATCTATTTCTGCAATGGAAATATCTGCAAGTCTGCGATCAGTTTCGATGACATATTTTTCATGTGTCCATTTCCAGGCCGGGTATACCTTCCGAGTCTCTTCTCTTTCTGAAGGCTTGGCTCCGTACATCAGGTCAAGAGGGATATAGTGCATTTCGGTACTTCCGTCCTTGAAAGTCAGGTGCAGGTCAATCGGCATTGGCATCAATCCGACTCTTTTCAGCCTGATCTTTGTTTTGCCTCCTTCTTCCCACAGACTGTCAAATGCATAATCGATGGTCTTGACAGAATTAACCCAGTATTGCTGATACCAGTCCAGTTCCAGGCCACTCACTTTTTCCGCCACACGTACAAAGTCGAAAACATTTGGATTTTTAAATTTCCATTGGCGATAGTATTCCAGCAGGATCTTATCTCTCACATCTGCACCGGTGATGTAACCAAGTTGTTCCATGAATACGGCACCTTTTGAATAGGCTGCAGCTGAATAAGCCGCATTGGTATTGAAATGATCAGCATGTGTGGTCAGCGGCTCTTCCCTCCCGCTTTTTACCAGGCTGAAATAGCCACGATAGCTGCCTGTATGTGCAAACTCATTTTCTTTATTATTCAGGAATGCCATTACACGATCATCCGCATAACTGGTGAAACCTTCATCCATCCAGGCATACAGCGATTCATTTGTAGCCAGCACACCCTGGTACCAGCTGTGCATCCATTCGTGCAGCCAGGCTCCCTGCCCGGCAAGTAAAGTTGCCATCGGGTACTCCATACCGCCATCACCGCCGTGTATAAACGAATATTGTTTGTATGGATAGGGACCAAATGTCTTTTCGATAAAAGGAAGGGCCCGTTCCGCATCATCAAGGATCTTTTCCCAGGCTGCAGCAGATTTGCTGGTTGACTTATACAACAGGTGAAGCGTAAGATCATTTCTGACCTTGCGGGTCATGTGTTTAAATTCCGGATCAGCAGCCCACATAAAATCGTGAACATTGGGCGCAGTGAACTTCCAGGTGAGTTTTTTACCCGAAGGACGATTCACTTTGGTGCCTGCAGGCTCATATCCATAACCAATTTGTGATGCATTTTGCAGATATCCCGTTCCGCCAATAATATAGCGGCTGTCGATAGTGATGTTTACATTAAAATCACCCCATACGCCATAAAATTCGCGTCCCACATAGGGAGTAGGGTGCCAGCCATCAACATCATATGCACACAACTTGGGATACCACTGGCTCATGGAATATCTTACTCCCGTAGTGGGATTATCCCGACCACTGCGGCGGATCTGTAACGGCACCTGTGCTTCAAAATCCATGTCGAAAACAACTTTCGATTTTGGAAGGATCGGCCGGTCGAGTGTTACTTCCAAAATGGTTTCATGTACCTCATATTTTTGGGAACGGCCATTCATTTTTAATGAATTGATTTTTTGATAACCAATTTCATCCGGTTTGAGATTTTGTATCCGGTCTCTCACACGGCCATCCCAGTCAGCACCGCGGCCAATCTGGATGGTACCCTGCCTGCGG